>CXWL01121591.1_pt2 | contig 16594 bp, 17 predicted proteins | sample 590931 | NCBI WGS metagenome assembly CXWL01 (sample SAMEA3498368, study PRJEB10139) | groundwater metagenome | biome: water well; material: biofilm material | place: Germany | collected 2015-04-27 | reverse complement strand
CGCGCGGAAGAACTGGCGGCCGTGGCCACCGAGCTCGGCCGCGTCAACAAGGAACTCGAAGCCTTCTCGTACACCGTCTCGCACGACCTGCGCGCGCCGATGCGGCACATCGCTGGCTACGTCGACCTCGTCGCACAGACCGAGGGCAAGCAGCTCAGCGAACGCGCGCACCGCTACCTCGGCCATGTCAAGGATGCGGCCGCCTTCGCGGGGCAGATGGTCGATGCGCTGCTTGATTTTTCGCGCATGGGCCGCGCCGCGCTGAAGCAGCGCATGGTCGACACCGAATCGCTGGTCGAAGGCCTGGTGCGCGAACTCGCGCGGCTGGAGCCGGCGCGCCGCATCGAGTGGCAAGTCGGCCCCGGACTGCCGGCGCTCTACGCCGATCCGCTGCTGCTGCAGGTGGCCGTTCGCAACCTGCTGGCCAATGCGGTGAAGTACTCGCGCACCCGCGATCCGCAGCGCATTGCGGTGCGCGCGATCCGCAGCGACCTGGGCAGCGGGCTGGAGGTCGAGGACAACGGCGTGGGCTTCCAGATGAAGTACGTCGACAAGCTGTTCGGCGTGTTCCAGCGGCTGCACCAGGCCGAGGAATTCGAAGGCACGGGCATCGGCCTGGCCAACGTGAAGCGGATCGTCGAGCGCCANNCGGGAACCGGGCAATGAACACGCGGTGGGCACGCCGCCAGACAACGGAGGAAAACATGCTTAAGCCGATCCTGCTCGTCGAGGACGACAAGCGAGACCTGGAGCTCACCCTCATCGCGCTGGAGCGCAGCCAGCTCGCGAACGATGTCATCGTGCTGCGCGACGGCGCGCAAGCGCTCGACTACCTGCGGCGCGAGGGCGAGCACGCCGCGCGCTCCGAAGGCAACCCGGCCGTGATCCTGCTGGACCTGAAGCTGCCCAAGGTGACCGGCCTGGAGGTGTTGCAGGCGGTGCGCGCCGACCCGGCGCTGCGCAGCATTCCGGTGGTCATGCTCACCTCTTCGCAGGAAGAGTCGGACGTGCTGCGCAGCTACGAGCTGGGCGTGAACGCCTATGTGGTGAAGCCGGTGGCGTTCGACCAGTTCGTCTCGGCCATCGCCGAGCTCGGTGTCTTCTGGGCGGTGCTCAACGAGCCGCCGCCCGGTTCCTTGAAGGCGACGCGCCGACATGAATAGGCCCGGCGTCGCGAGCGTGCTGGACGATGTGGACATGGCGAACATGGCGGACGCGGTGAACGCCCCGGATGCAGCCGGCGCCGCGGCGCCCGTACCGATCGACGTCCTGATCCTGGAGGACTCGCGCTTCGACGTCGAACTCCTGGGCGAGGCTCTTTCCGCTGCGCTGCCTCAAGCACGGATGCATGTGGTGCGCGACGAGCGCGGCTTCGTCGCGGCGCTGGGCGAGCGCAGCCATGCGCTGATCCTGTCGGACTACGAGCTGCCCGGCTTCTCCGGCGCGGAGGCGCTGCAGATCGCGCAGCGCGTGACGCCCGAGACGCCCTTCGTCTTCGTCTCGGGCGTCATCGGTGAGGACAACGCGGTCGAGCTGCTCAAGCGCGGCGCGACCGACTATGTGAGCAAGGGGCGCCTCGCGCGGCTGCCGGTGGTGCTGGAGCGCGCCCTGAAGGAGGCGGCCGACCGGCGCGCCAAGCGCGTGGCCGAATTCCAGCTGCAGGTGGCCAATGAGACTTTCCGCGAGGCGGAGTCGCGGCGGCTTGCGCTGATGGAACTGGGCGACCGCATCCGCGACATCGACGACCCCGCCGAGATCGCCTACGTGGCCTCGGCCATGCTGGGCCAGCGGCTGGGCGTGGACCGCGCGGGCTACGGTCTGGTGGACAAGGCGGCCGAGACGATCTCGATCGACCGCGACTGGACCGCGCCCGGCGTCGCCAGCCTCGCGGGGCTGCTGCACTTTCGCGACTACGGCTCCTACATCGAGGACCTGTTGCGCGGCGTGACGGTGGCCTTCGCCGATGCGCGGCTCGACCCGCGCACCCGCGACAACGCCGATGCGCTGGACGCCATCACCGCGCGCGCGGTGGTCAACATGCCGCTCACCGAACGCGGCGGACTGGTGGGGCTGCTCTACCTCAACCATGGGCAGGCGCGCGAGTGGACGCGCGACGAACTCGACTTCGTGCGCGAGACGGGCGACCGGGTGCGCTCGGCCATTGCGCGGCGCGAGGCTCAGATCGAACTGCAGGCCTTTGCCGAATCGCTGGAGCGGCAGGTCGAGGAGCGCGCCGCCGAACTGGAGGCCGCGCGCGAGCAACTGCGCCAGAGCCAGAAGCTGGAGGCGGTGGGCCAGCTCACGGGCGGGCTCGCGCACGACTTCAACAACCTGCTGGCCGCCATCAGCGGCAGCCTGGAGCTCATGCGCCGGCGCGGGCTCGATGGCAAGCCCGCTGAGATGGAGCGCTACATCGGCGTGGCGCAGGGCGCGGTCAAGCGCGCGGCGGCGCTCACGCACCGGCTGCTCGCGTTCTCGCGGCGCCAGACGCTGGAGCCCAAGCCGCTGAATGCCAACCGGCTGGTCTCGGACATGGAAGAGCTGCTGCGCCGCACGCTCGGCCCGCAGATTTCGCTGGAGGTGGTCGCGGCGGTGGGCCTGTGGAACGTGCATGCCGATCCGAGCCAACTCGAGAACGCGCTGCTCAACCTGTGCATCAACGCGCGCGACGCCATGCCCGAGGGCGGCAAGCTGGTGATCGAGACCGCCAACCGCTGGGTCGATGTGCGCACCGCGCAGGAGCGCGACATGCCCACCGGCCAGTACGTGTCGCTCACCGTCAGCGACAACGGCGTGGGCATGACGCCCGAGGTGGTGGCGCGGGCCTTCGATCCCTTCTTCACGACCAAGCCGATCGGCATGGGCACGGGCCTGGGCCTGTCGATGATCTACGGCTTCGCCAAGCAGTCGGGCGGACAGGTGCGCATCTATTCGGAGCCGGGCAACGGCACCTCGGTCAGCCTCTACCTGCCGCGCCACGACGAGCAGGAAGAGGCCGCGAGCGAACCGGTGGAAGCCACGCTCGCGCCGCGCGCCGACCAGGGCGACACGGTGCTCGTGGTGGACGACGAACCCGCGCTGCGCATGATCATCGTGGAGGTGATGCGGGGCCTGGGCTATGCCACGCTGGAGGCCGGCGACGGCGCGGGCGCGCTGCGCATCCTGCAGTCGCCGCGCCAGCGCATCGACCTGCTGGTGAGCGATGTGGGCCTGCCCGGCGGCATGAACGGCCGGCAGGTGGCCGATGCGGCGCGCACCGCGCGGCCGGGGCTCAAGGTGCTGTTCATTACCGGCTACGCGGAGAACGCGGTGCTGAGCCACGGCCATCTCGACCGCGGCATGCATGTGATGACCAAGCCGTTCGAGATGGATGTGCTCGCGCGGCGGGTGAAGGCGCTGATCGAGTCGCGCTAGCGAGGACGGCCGGCGGCAGGTTCAACGCGCCGTGAGCGGCTCCAGGCCGGTCTTGGCGATGGTGGGCGCGGCGGCCGGCGAGTTGAGGTAGCGGATCAGCTGCCGCGCCGCATCGGGCTGCTTCGATGCGGTCGCGATGCCGGCCGAGAACACGGTGTTCTGCTGCACCTCGGCGGGCAGCGGGCCGATGTAGTCGATGCCGGCGATCGGCAACAGTTCGCTCACTTGCTGCAGGCCGAGCGCCGCGTCGCCGCGCGCGACGACCGTGCCGACGCGNNACCTTGCCCTTGGCGACGAGGTCGTCGAGGGCGGGGCGCGCGAGGATGACCACGTCGACCGGCTCGTTGCGCGCGAGGCGGCTCGGGATCGAGTCTTGCGCATTGCCCATCGAGGCGCCGTACGCCGTCTTCACCGAGCGGCCGCTGCTGCGTTCGAATTCGGGGCGCAGGTCGTTGTAGGCGGCGGTGAAGCCGCCGGAGGTCATCACATGGATGTCGTCGGTGGCTGGCTTGTTGTTGCCGACAGTGCCGCAGCCGGCGAGAACGAGGGCCGCGACGAGTGGGAGCGCGGCGCGGCGGGTGAGAGAGAAGAGGGGCTTCACGATGATGTCTCCTGGAGGAAGAGGGCGGCGGCGTGGTCGTCGCCTGCGGGTGCCATTGCCCTTGCCATCGTAGGGGCCGAGGCTGTCATTCAGCCTTCAGCGATTTAGTGGTTACTACGGAGCGGGCGGCTTGTCGGCGTCCTTGCCGCCCGTGTCTGTGGCTGGCAGGCGCCCCCGCTTGGCAAGCCCTTCGCGCAGCAGGAACTCGACCTGCGCGTTCGCGCTTCGCAGCTCCTGCGCCGCCAGCCGCTCGATCTCGGCCCACAGGGCCGGATCGATGCGCAGGGGGTAGGATTTTTTTTGGGGACTGGCCATCGGGTACAGGGTGCGGCACTTCGGCGCGTCAGGTGTAGAGGGTACCTGTGTTGACCACCGGTTGCGTCTCGCGGTCGGAGCACAGCACCACCAGCAGGTTCGACACCATCGAGGCCTTGCGTTCGTCGTCGAGCACGACGAGGTTGCGTTCCGACAAGCCCTTCAGCGCTGCCTCGACCATGCCGACCGCGCCGGCCACGATCTGGTGCCGCGCGCTCACGATGGCCACCGCCTGCTGGCGCCTCAGCATCACCTGCGCGATTTCCGGCGCATAGGCCAGGTGGGTGAGCTTGGCATCGAGCACTTCGACGCCCGCGCTCGCAAAGCGCTGGTTCAGCTCGGCCTTGAGCGCGTCGGCCACCACGTCCAGGCCGGCGCGCAGCGTGACCTCGTCGTTCTGCAGATCGTCGCCGCTGTCGTAGGCGTAGACGGTGGCCAGGTGCCGGATCGCGGCCTCGGCCTGGATCGCCACGAAGCGGTTGTAGTCGTCGATCTCGAACACGGCCTGCGCGGTGTCGTGCACGCGCCAGACGACGGCTGCGCCGATCTCCACCGGGTTGCCGCGCTTGTCGTTTACCTTCAGCGGCGGCGTGTTGAGGTTGCGCGCCCGCAGCGAGATCTTCTGGCCGGCCTGGAACGGGTTGGTCCAGCGCAGGCCCTCGGAACGGTCGGTGCCCTGGTACTTGCCGAAGAGCGTGAGGATGATGCCCTCGTTGGGCTTGAGCATGTACAGCCCCGGCAAGAGCGCGACCGCGATCACGATCAGCAGGATGCCCATGGGTGGCGGCATCAGTTTTTGCGCGAGGGCCCACCCGCCGATCACGAGGAGCGCGAGCGACACCAGGGCGACGCCGTATCCGCTGAACGACCGGTAGGGCTGCTCTTTTCGCACGGGGCGAAGGGGTTGCGGTGTCTGCTCGTGCATGAAGGCCTCCTGTTGAAAAGTGATATCACTTTAATATCTTTTTGGAGCCCGTCAAGGATTGCAGTGCCCGCGCAATCCGCCGTCGGCTGCGCCAAGGCGATGGCGCGATGCGCTCGCCCGCCGCCGCAAAGGTGCGGCGAATCCCATGAGCACCCACGACACGCGCATTCCTTTTCACCTGGCTTTCCCCGTTCGCGACATCGCCGAGGCCCGCGCGTTCTACGGCGAGCTGCTCGGATGTCCGGAAGGGCGCAGCGCGCCGCAGTGGGTGGACTTCGATTTCTACGGGCCCCAGATCGTGGCGCACCTAGCACCCGACGAGTGCGGCCACAAGGCCTTGAGCGCGGTGGACGGCCACGACGTGCCGGTGCGCCACTTCGGCGCGATCCTGCCGATGGACAAATGGCAGGCGATGGCCGACAAGCTCGTCGCCCGCGGCACGAAGTTCGTGATCGAGCCCTACATCCGCTTCAAGGGCGAGCCGGGCGAACAGGCGACGATGTTCTTTCTCGACCCCTCGGGCAATGCGATCGAGATGAAGTCGTTTGCGAAGCTGGATTCGCTGTTCGCGATCTGAGGTGCATTGCCTTCCTCGNNCACAAAGGGCACCTCGATCGGCTTGCCTTCGTTGCGCCACACGTCGCGCCGCTTGTAGCCCGCCTGCGTCAGCGTCGCGAGCAGCCCCTCGTGGTGCTCGATGCGGTAGGGGCATACGGCCACGCCGATGCTGTTGAGCGTGTAGAGCGTGCGTTCGGGGTGCACGGCCGTCGTGTTCAGCACGATGCGTCGCGGCTTCACGGCCAGCGACGACAGGATGCCATCGATGCGCACCGGCAGGTACTGCAGGCTGCCCGAGGCATACAGCACGTCGCAGCCGCTGGCGTCGCGGTAGTCGGTGGTGAAGGCGAGCCGGCCGCTCACCTCGCGCTGCGCGGCCGTGGCGCGGCCTTGCTCGATCACGCTGGGCACGTCGCACACGGTCCAGCGCAGGCTGTCGGGGTAGCTCAGCACGCGGCGGAATGCGTAGTACTTGATGCCGATGTGGCCGCCGAGATCGAACACGCGCGTGAGGCCTGCATCGATCGAGCGTCCCAGCCAGAACAGGCCCGGGTAGTCGTAGAAATAGATCTGCGGGCTGTAGAGGCCGGCTGCTTCGGCATGGTCGTAGCCCACGGCCTTGGAAGGCGGCGCGTTGGCTTCGGCTGCGGCGAAGCTCTCGAACGAACCCATGAAGAGGTTCTCGTCCGTGTTGTCCAGGAACCTTTGCCGATAGGCATCTTCGGGGGAAAGGGAAGGGGAGGAAAACGGCCGCAGTTTCGAGAGCATTTTTTTCTCCGGTGATGCATTCATTCTGCAGAGCAACACAGGTGCATTCAATGACCGGAAAACCCGGGGGTAGGTACCCACCCCTCCTAAGCGAGCTGCCCACTCGCGAGCGCCGCGGCCGCCGCGCGCGTCTCCACGCCGAGCTTCTCGAAGATGTGCTCCAGGTGCTTGTTCACCGTACGCGGACTGGTGCCCAGGATCTCGCCGATGTCGCGGTTGGTCTTGCCCTTGGCGAGCCACGACAGCACCTCGGTCTCGCGCGGTGTGAGTGCCGCTTCGGCCAGCCGCGCCGACGAAGCTCCGGCGGTGCCGTCGCGTTGCATCGCGAACAGCAGCATGGTCTCGCCGAGCGCCGCCGCGCCCAGGTTGCGCACCGACAGGCGCATGCCCGTCGCCGTGCCGATGACGATCGCCGCGCCCGCCACGAGCGCCGCCTCGAGCGACTGTGGCAGCAGCCCCGGCGACACCGGGTCTTCGAGCGCGTGCAGCCACAGTGCAGCTTGCGGCGAACGCCACGCGATGCGCCCGCGCGTGTCCACGAACACCACGCCCATGCCGGCCACGTCGACCGCATCGCGCGCCATGCGGGTGATGCGGGCATTGCGCGCGTGCGTGTGCAGGCGCGCCAGAACTTCCTGTGCGCGGATCGGCTTCACCACGTAGTCGACGCCACCGCATTCGAAGCCTTCGACCACATGCGAGGTTTCCGAAAGGCCCGTCATGAACAGCACCGGGATATGTGCCCACGCCGGGTTGGCCTTGATGCGCCGGCAGGTCTCGAAGCCCGAGAGGCCGGGCATCAGGCCGTCGAGCAATATCGCATCAGGCACCACGAGTTCGAGCCGTTGCAGCGCGGCTTCGCCGTCGGCCGCCACGAGCACGGTGTAGCCGCTGGCCTCCAGCGTGTCGCACAGCATGCCGAGGCTGCTGGGGGCGTCGTCCACCACCAGCACCACGGGGCGCTCGGATTCATGGCTGGGCAAGGGGAGTGTCTGCATCTTCTGCCAGTGCGTTGCGGAGGTTGTCGAGTTCGAAGCGGGTGACCATGCCGCGCAGCCACGTGCACGTGGCGGCTGCGGCGGGCGATGCGGCCGCCAGCCGGTCGAGCGCCGTCTGCAGGCCGCGCACATGGCCCATCTGCACGAGGCGCATCAGCTCGGCGCGGTCGTCTTCCGAGAGCACGAGCTGCGGCGGGCGCAGCGCGCTTTCTTCTTCGTTCGCGGGCGGTATCGCGTCGCTGGCCGACAGCCATTCGAGTCCCAGGTGCCGCTCCAGCGTGGCGATGAGTTCCGACTCGATCACCGGCTTGCCGACAAAGGCCTGACACCCCGCGGCGTTCAGGCGCTCGGTCTGGTTCTCGAACATGTTGGCCGAGACGATGATGATCGGGATGTCCTTGAAGCCCGAGGCCCGCACCGAGGTGGCGGTCTGCCAGCCGTCCATGTCGTCCATCGTGAGATCGAGCAGGATGGCCGAGGGGAGCTCTTCGCGCAGGCTGTCCAGGCACTCGGTGCCGCTCGCGGCCTCGCGCACCTCGAAGCCCAGTGGCATCAGCATGCCGGCGAGCATCTGGCGCTGTACGGGCTGGTCGTCCACCACGAGCAGCGTGCGGCGTGCGCCGATGTAGCCCGACACCGGCTGCCGCAAGGCACCGCCCCTGGCTTGCGGGCCGGGGTCGGCCACCTCGCGCAGGTACACGCGCACGCTGAAGGTGCTGCCCGCGGGCGAGGTCTGTGCCATCACCAGCTCGCCACCCATCAGCGAAGTCAGCAGCGCGGTGATCGTGAGGCCCAGCCCCGTGCCCGGCTCGCCGCGCCGGCGCCCCGCGGCCCCGCGCTCGAAAGGCTCGAAGATGCGCAGGTGGTCCTGCGGCGCGACGCCGATGCCGGTGTCGACCACGTCGAAGCGCAGCACCTCGCGCCGCGCGTCCACATGCAGCGTGACGGTGCCGCTGTCGGTGAAGCGCACCGCGTTCGTCAGCAGGTTGATGAGAATCTGCCGCAGCCACTTGGCATCGGCATGCACCCAGGCCGGCAACTGCCCCGCGTGCGTGAAGACGAAGGCCAGGCCCTTGTTCTCCGCCTGCGGGCGCACCATGTGCACGAGTTGGTCGAGAAAAGCCGGCAGCGCGAGCGGCGCCGGCTCCAGTTGAAGACGGCCGGCCTCGATGCGTGCGAGGTCGAGCAGGCCGTCGATGAGGCCGAGCATGTGTTCGCCGCTGCGGTGGATGGTCTGCACCGCCTCGCGCGGCGGTGCGGCCGCATCGCCCTTGAGCAGAATCTGCGAGTAGCCCAGGATGCTGTTGAGCGGCGTGCGAAGCTCGTGCGTCATGCCTGCCACGTAGCGCGTCTTGGCCTGGTTGGCCGCCTCGGCGGCTTCCTTCGCGGTCTGCAGCGCGGCGTCGGTGCGGCGGTGGGCTTCGATTTCCAGCGCGAGCAGGTTGTTGTGGCGGTTCGATTCCTCCTGCGCCATCTGCCGGCTCTCGCTGCCCAGCACCACCCACCATGCGGCCACCGCGGCCACGACCGACAGCAGTGCGAACACCTTCAGAAAGGCCGTGGACAAGGTCGGATCGCTGGTGCCCGCGATGGCCTCCTGCGCATAGACCACGCCGACCACCGTGGCCAGCAATGCGATCAGCGAGGTGGCCACCAAGAGGTAATGCGCCACTCGGAAGTTGAGCCGCGCCGAGAGGGCTGGCGGCAGCAGCGCCTGCAGCCAGCCGCTCATCTGCTCGGCGGCGCGCGAGTCGGTCTTGCAGCGGTCGTGGCAGCGCGATTCGAGCGTGCAGCACAGCGAGCAGATCGGCGCGCTGTAGGCCGGGCAGTGCGCCATGTCTTCCGATTCGAAGCTGTTGTCGCACACCGAGCACTTCACGCTCTGGCCGGGCGCCCATCGGTCGATGTCGGTGCGTGCGAGGTAGTAGCGGCCGCGCGTCTTCCACGCGAGCAGCGGCGACACCGCCATGGCCGTCGCCAGCGCGATGAAAGGCGAAAAGGCCTTGGCCCATTGGCCCAGCGCGCCCGAGTACGCGAGCATCGCGAGCGCGGCCGCGACCAGCATCGCGACGAGGCCCACGGGGTTGATGTCGTACAGGTGCGCCCGCTTGAACTCGATGGTCTTCGGGCTCCAGCCCAGCGGCTTGTTGATGACCAGGTCGGCCACCAGCGCGCCGACCCAGGCGATGGCGATGTTGCTGTAGAAGCCCAGCACATGCTCCAGCGCGGCGAACACGCCGAGCGCCATCAGCAGGATCGCGATGGCCACGTTGAACACCAGCCACACCACGCGCCCCGGGTGGCTGTGCGTGAGCCGCGCGAAGAAGTTCGACCAGGCCAGCGACCCCGCATAGGCGTTGGTGAGGTTGATCTTCATCTGCGACACCACGACGAAGAGCACCGTGATGCCGAGCACCCAGGCCGGATCGCGCAGCACGTACGAGAAGCCCGTGAGGTACATCTGCGTCGGCTCCACCGCATGCGCGGCCGGTATCTCGTGCTGCAGCGCGAGGAACGCGAGAAAGGCGCCGCCCATCATCTTGAGCATGCCCGGCACGATCCAGCCCGGGCCCGCGACCAGCACCGCGGTCCACCAGCGGCCGCGGTTCGCGGCGGTCTTCTCGGGCAGGAAGCGCAGGTAGTCGACCTGCTCGCCGATCTGCACCACGAGCGAAAAGGCCACCGTGGCGGCCGCGCCGAACATGAGCGGATCGAAGCCGCTGCTGTCGGAGGTGCGGCCCACGAGGCCGGTGAAGTCGGCGTACAGCTCGGGCTTCTTCACCATCACCGCAATGAAGGGGCAGACGAACAGCACGATCCAGATCGGCTGCGTCCACAGCTGCAGCCCCGAGATCAGCGTGATGCCGCGCGCCACCAGCGGAATGATCACGATCGACGACACCAGGTACAGCAGCCACAGCGGCCAGTCCAGGTACATCTGCAGCGCCAGCGCGAGGATGGCCGCCTCCAGCGCGAAGAAGATGAAGGTGAAGCTCGCGTAGATCAGCGAGGTGAGCGTGGAACCCAGGTAGCCGAAGCCCGCGCCGCGGGTGAGCAGGTCCATGTCCACGCCGTGCCGTGCCGCGTAGTAGGAGATCGGCAGGCCCGTGAGGAAGGTGATGAGCCCTACCACCAGGATCGCCCACAGCGCATTCGAGAACCCGTAGCTCAGCGCAATGGCCCCGCCGATGGCCTCCAGCGCCAGGAACGAGGTGGCACCGAACGCCGCGTTGGCCACCCGGAATTCGGACCACTTGCGAAAGCTGCGCGGGGTGTAGCGCAGCGCGTAGTCCTCCAGCGTCTCGTTCGCGACCCAGGCGTTGTAGTCGCGGCGGATGCGAAAGATCTTCTGTCCGGAGACGGATGTCATGGCGGGTTCTCGCGGCGGCGGTGGCATGGGCAGGTACAGCAAGAAGCGCTCCCTGTGCCTTCTTACCCCGTGGCCGGCTTGCGAGTCTGGGGGCAGGGCGGGCTCCCGCCGCTACGTTGAATGACGTATTCGCCGGAACGGAACTGATTTCTAAAGTACCAGCCATGGTGCTCGGGGCACCGTCCGATGCACTGCGATGGTGCGCGGCTCACCCTTCCCAACCTGCTTCTCAACCTGCCTGGAGTTCCTGATGCCGCGTGATTCCGATCCCTCCTTCGATGCCCTCGACGCCATGGCCTTGCGCCGCCGACGCCTGCTGCAGGGCGCCGCCGCGCTGCCCGTGATGGGCCTGAGCGGCCTGAGCTTCGGCCAGTCGCAGTTCCCCACCGCCAAGGTCAACACGACCAAGCTCGCGGTGACCGACACCGAAGTCACGGTGGGCCAACTGCATTCGTCCACCGGCACCATGGCCATCTCGGAGACCGGCTCCATCCAGGCCGAGCAACTGGCCATCGACCAGATCAATGCCATGGGCGGCATCCTGGGCCGCAAGATCAAGGTCATCAAGGAAGACGGCGCCTCCGACTGGCCCACCTTCGCCGAGAAGTCGAAGAAGTTGCTGGTCAACGACCACTGCGCGGCGGTCTTCGGCTGCTGGACCAGCGCCTCGCGCAAGGCCGTGCTGCCGGTGTTCGAAAAAGAGAACGGCCTCCTGTACTACCCGACCTTCTACGAAGGCCTGGAGCAGAGCAAGAACGTGATCTACACCGGGCAAGAGGCCACGCAGCAGATCATCTGGGGCCTGGACTGGGGCGCAAAGGAGAAGAAGGCCAAGACCTTCTTCCTGGTCGGCTCCGACTACATCTGGCCGCGCACCTCGATGAAGATCGCGCGCAAGCACATCGAGAACTTCCAGAAGGGTTCGGTCAAGGGCGAGGAGTACTACCCGCTGGGCCACACCAACTTCAACTCGCTCATCAACAAGATCAAGGTCGCCAAGCCCGACTGCATCTTCGCTGCCGTGGTGGGTGGTTCGAACGTGGCCTTCTACAAGCAGCTCAAGGCTGCGGGCATCACCGGCGACAAGCAGTTCCTGCTGACGCTGGCCGTGACCGAAGACGAGATGACCGGCGTGGGCGGCGAGAACTTCGCGGGCTTCTATTCGTCGATGAAGTACTTCCAGTCGCTCGACAACGAGAACAACAAGAAGTTCGTGGCCGCCTTCAAGGCCAAGTACGGCAAGGACGCGGTGATCGGTGACGTGACGCAGGCGGGCTACCTCGGGCCGTGGCTGTGGAAGGCCGCTGTGGAGAAGGCCGGCAGCTTCGACGTGGACAAGGTCGTGGCGGGCTCGCCTGGCATCGAGCTGAAGACGGCGCCCGAGGGCTACGTGAAGCTGGATGCGAACCACCATCTGTGGAGCAAGGCGCGCATCGGGCAGGGGCAGTTGGACGGCACGTTCAAGGTCGTCGCCGAGTCGGCCGAATTGATCAAGCCCGATCCGTTCCCCAAGGGCTACCAGTAATTCTTTGCCTTTCGCCATCCCCCTCTGGGGGAGGGCAGGGGTGGGGGCAAGCGGCGTCACCACTGGGCACGCTCTGCCTGCCCCCATCCCAACCTTCCCCCAGAGGGGAAGGGGCCAACACCCAATACCCAACACCGGAATCTGTCGCCATGACTCTGTCGGACATGATGAACATCGGCCTCATGCAGGGCTTCGCGGGGCTGAGCCTCTTTGCGGTGCTGCTGCTCATGGGCCTGGGCCTCGCGATCATCTTCGGCCAGATGGGCGTCATCAACATGGCGCATGGCGAGTTCATGACCATCGGCGCCTANNTCGATCTACCTGGCCGCGCGCGTCACCGAAAGCATGGCGCCCGCGTTCATGCCGTACTACTTTCCGATCGCCATCGGCCTGGCGTTCGTGTTCGCCTTCATCGTCGGCTGGATCGTGGAGTGGGTGCTGATTCGCCACCTCTACAAGCGCCCGCTCGACACGCTGCTCGCCACCTGGGGCGTGAGCCTGGGGCTGCAGCAGATCTTTCGCACCTTCATCGGTCCGAAGGAAGTGAGCCCCACGCTGCCCGAATGGATCATGGGCTCCTGGACGCCGCATGAAGGCCTCGATATTCCGATCAACGGCCTCTTCGTGCTCGCGCTCACTGCGCTGGTCACGGGCGGCGTGCTGATCGCGCTGCACAAGAGCCGCTGGGGCCTGCGNNGAAGACCGACCGCCTGACCTTCGCCATCGGCTGCGGCATCGCCGGCATGGCGGGCGCGGCCTTCACCACCATCGGCTCGACCGGACCGACGTCGGGATCGCTCTACATCGTCGATGCGTTCCTGGTCGTCACCTTCGGCGGCGCGGCGAGCCTGCTGGGCACCGTGGTCTCGGCCTTCGGCATTGCGCAGACGCAGTCGATCTCCGAGTTCTTCATGACCGGCTCGATGGCCAAGGTGCTGACGCTTTCGCTGATCGTGCTGATCCTGATGATGCGGCCGCAAGGATTGTTCGCCGTCAAGGTCCGCCGTTGAAGGCACGCATGAACCTACTGCGCGACCCGATCCCGCATCTGCGGTCCTCGCCGCACGAGAGTGCGGCTGCGGTCCTCAATGCGACCTCGGGCCGCTCGCTACGGTTCCTGCGCGCCTTCAACTCCCTCTTTTTGCTTTGGAGTCATCGATGAATTTCATCAAGGCCTCGATCCTGCGCTACCAGCTGGGCAGCCTCCTGCTTCTGGTGCTGCTGCTGGCGGTCGTGCTGCCGCTCTCGCTCGACATCTTCCGCCTCAACCTCGTGGGCAAGTACCTCACCTACGCGTTCGTCGCCGTGGGGCTCGTGATGGTGTGGGGCTACGGCGGCGTGCTGAGTCTGGGGCAGGGCGTGTTCTTCGGCATCGGCGGTTATGCGATGGCGATGTTCCTCAAGCTCGAAGCCTCCGACCCGATCACGACCAAGATCCAGTCGACGCCCGGCATTCCGGACTTCATGGACTGGAACCAGATCACCGAGCTGCCGACGCTGTGGCTGCCCTTCAAGAGCCTGCCGCTGAGCCTTGCGCTGGTGGTGCTGGCGCCGATGGCGCTGGCCTGGCTCGTGAGCTTCGCGATGTTCAAGCGCCGCGTGGGCGGCGTGTACTTCGCGATCATCACGCAGGCGGTGGCGCTGATCTGCACCGTGCTCATCATCGGCCAGCAGGGCTACACGGGCGGCGTCAACGGCATGACCGACCTGAAGACGATGCTGGGCTGGGACACGCGCACAGACGGGGCCAAGTACATCCTCTACTACGTCTGCGTTGGCCTCCTGGTCGCGAGCATCTTGCTGTGCCGCTTCATCCAGACCAGCAAGCTCGGCACGCTGCTGCTCGCGATGCGCGACAAGGAAGACCGCGTGCGCTTCTCGGGCTACGACGTGTCGAACTTCAAGGTCTTCATCTTCTGCCTGGCGGCCGGGCTCTCGGGCATCGGCGGCGCGATGTTCGCGCTGCAGGTGGGCTTCATGTCGCCGAGCTTCGTGGGCATCGTGCCGTCCATCGAGATGGTGATTTTCTGCGCGGTCGGCGGCCGCATGAGCCTGGTGGGCGCGGTGTACGGCGCGTTGCTGGTGAATGCGGGCAAGACGCTGTTCTCGGAGAGCTTTCCGGACCTGTGGCTCTTCCTGATGGCCGGGCTCTTCATCGGCGTGACGATGGCGTTCCCGATGGGGCTCGCGGGCCTGTGGGACGAAAAGATCAAGCCCTGGTGGAAGGGCCGCCGCCAGGCGCTGCGCGAGGCCGCGGTGCAGCCGCCGCCCGCCATGCCGATGACGCCCGCGGCACCCACTGCATTGCCCGCATCGCCCGAGCCTCACCTGCCCGAAGGTGTCGGCAGCCAACGCGCCTGAACCGGAATACCTTCATGAGCAACACCGACTTCGCGCTTGCCGTGGAAGACCTCACCGTCTCCTTCGACGGCTTCAAGGCCATCGACGACCTGACGCTCTACATCGACAAGAACGAACTGCGCGTGATCATCGGCCCCAACGGCGCCGGCAAGACCACGCTGCTCGACCTGATCTGCGGCAAGACCAAGGCCAGCGCCGGCAGCATCAAGTTCAAGAACACCGAGCTCACGAAGATGGCCGAGCACAAGCGTGTGCGACTGGGCATCGGCCGCAAGTTCCAGACGCCGTCGATCTACGAGAACCTGAGCGTCTTCCAGAACCTGGAGGTGTCCTTTCCGAAAGGACGCTCGGTGTTCGGCGCGCTGGCGTTCAAGTGCGACGACGAGGTCAAGGCCAAGGTGCAGGCGGTCGCCGAAGACATCGGCCTGGCCGACAAGCTGCGCACCGAGGCGGGCCTCTTGAGCCACGGCCAGAAGCAGTGGCTGGAGATCGGCATGCTGCTGATGCAGGAGCCCGAACTCCTGATGCTCGACGAGCCCATCGCCGGCATGAGTGCGCGCGAACGCGAACTCACGGCCGACCTGCTCAAGCGCATCTGCCAGAACCGCGCGGTGATCGTCATCGAGCACGACATGGCCTTCGTCAAGCAGATCGCGCACAAGGTCACCGTGATGCACCAGGGAAAGATCCTCGCCGAAGGGCCGATGGAGAAGGTGCAGGCGGACCCGAAGGTCATCGACGTTTACCTGGGGCACTGAACCATGAGCAACATCATGCTGAAGGTCGACGACCTGCACACCGCCTACGGCCAGAGCGAGGCGCTGCACGGCATTTCGTTTGTCGGCCATGCCAACGAAACCGTCGCGATCATGGGCCGCAACGGCATGGGCAAGACCACGCTGTTCAAGAGCCTCATGGGCGTCCTGCCGATCAAGAGCGGGCGCATCGAAGTGGCGGGCCAGGACGTGTCGCGCGACGAGAGCTTCAGGCGCGTGGCCAAGGGCATCGCCTACGTGCCGCAGGGCCGCATGATCTTCCCGACGCTCACGGTGGAAGAGAACATCCAGACCGGGCTGGAGAACTCCAAGACCAGGCGCATTCCCGAAGAGATCTACGCGCTGTTCCCCGTGCTCTGGGACATGAAGCGCCGCAAGGGCGGCAACCTTTCGGGTGGCCAGCAGCAGCAGCTTGCGATTGCACGCGCGCTCGTCACCGACCCCAAGGTGCTGCTGCTCGACGAGCCCACCGAAGGTATCCAGCCTTCGATCATCAAGGACATCGCGAAGGCGCTGAACGAGATCCGCAAGCTGCGCGGAATCACCATCGTCGTGTCCGAGCAGGTGCTGAGTTTCGCGATGGACGTGGCCGACCGGCTCTTCGTCATCGAAGGCGGCCGCCTTGTGCACGAGACCGCGCGCGACAAGACCGATGTCGATCACATCAAAGCCTATCTCTCTGTCTAACCACAACCCCAGGAGCCACTGCAAATGACGGACACGCTGATCAAGGTCGACCTGACCAAATCGCCCACGGAGAACGAGAACATCCACAACCGCTGGCACCCGGACATTCCGATGGCCTGCTGGGTCAACCCGGGCGACGACTTCATCCTGGAGACCTTCGACTGGACCGGCGGCTTCATCAAGAACAACGACAGCGCCGACGACGTGCGCGACATCGACCTGAGCACGGTGCACTACCTCTCGGGCCCGGTGGGCGTGAAGGGCGCGGAGCCCGGCGACCTGCTGGTGGTCGACCT
>CXWL01009210.1_pt1 | contig 16595 bp, 16 predicted proteins | sample 590931 | NCBI WGS metagenome assembly CXWL01 (sample SAMEA3498368, study PRJEB10139) | groundwater metagenome | biome: water well; material: biofilm material | place: Germany | collected 2015-04-27 | reverse complement strand
CCGCCGCTGGGACATTTGTCCCGCCGCAAGCCAGCGTGAAAATAATAAGCAACAGAAATGAAGTAATGCCGCGTAGTTTCATAATTAATTATTCTCCACGAAATGAATCCCACAACTCAAGCGCGGGCTTGGCTGTACCGTCAAAATTTTGGAACCCGATGTAGGCGAAGTTGCCAAGCATGGCCGCATCTTCTGAATTGCCCATTTCCTTTGCATACGAATCGATGTTGAAATCGCTCATCAAAGTGTTGACCCAAAACGCGAGCCGCGAACCCAATTGGTTATGAATTGCGTTCAGGTACGCCACCTGGTCTTCGGGAGTGTTGGTGAGCTGGTTGAATGTCTCAGTGGAGAATCCACCCTCAGCAATGGCAACCAGTTTCGAGGTCCGAAGAAGAAGCGGGGTGTAATAATCCACAGGAATTTCTGAGCCAGAAGGAAAGATAAAGTAGGGATAGGTCGAAATAGCCCAAATATCCAGGTTGGGTTCAAAAGCTTCGATCTGTTCCCAATTGACATCAAATTTTTGGCGGTCGCCTTCCTCGGGCTGGGGGAACATGTTGTTGAGATCATCCCATTGAAAAGTAACGAAGATTTGCGTTTCGGGCGCATCGGATTTGACAAGCACATAAATTTCGTTGTACAAGCTGATGAAGTTTTGCGCGTCGTCGGGATACGCATCCATGTAGGTGTTGATCTCGGAGGCGAGGCCGAGGTAGCGCGGATGAAAGTTTCGCACGACCCACAAGGCATAATTTTTATACGCCGCGCGAATATCGGGGTTTGCAAAGCTCGCATCCCAGCCCGCAGGCAAATCGCTGAACTCGCGGCGGTTGAGTCCATTGAGAGCATCCAGCACAAAAATATATTCGAGGTTATTTTGGCGTGTCAGGATAACCTGGTTGATGATGTCGGTACGGGTCTGCGATTCGCCCTCTACGCCGTTCACAAAATCTTCCCAGTTTGCATTTTGTTGAATGAGCACGAAGTCGCCATGTTTGGCTATGTTTTTAAAATTTTGAAAAACACTTTCAAGAGTCACCTCAGGCGGGGAGGGGAAGAAGCCGTAGGTTGTTTCGGTTGAATCGAAAACGGAATTCTGCGGCGCGGGCGGAATGCTGGGCGTGCCACTGCCACAGGCCAATGCTGCGATGGCGAGAATGAGGATGGAAAGGTAAAAGTTTTTCATCTTGAGAATTGACATCCTGAAATGGGGATTGGAAAAATAAAACGACCTGTATTGTGTACAGGTCGTTGAAAGGAAAAGTTGCAGATATGTCACCCTGAGCGTAGCGACACTTGCGCCGCACGCCACATCGTCCCGATGTTCTTGCGGGAGTGCGGTGAGCAATCTCCTCATTGGCCTGGGGATTGCTTCGTCGGGCTACGCCCTCCTCGCAATGACGGAGAAATTTTTACTTGCCCGTCAAAACTCCCAAACGATCAATGTAATCGCCCAACACTTCAAACGCATCTTCGATGGGTTTTGTGCTGGTCATGTCCACGCCCGCGGTTTTGAACACATCCATCGGTGATTTCGACGAACCCGCTTTGAGGAAGTTGATGTGATCCTGCGCGGCGTTGGGAGTTCCATCCAATATGCGTTTGGCAATGGCGTTTGCGGCAGAGATGCCGATGGCGTATTGGAACGAGTAATAGTCAATGTAAAGATGCGTGGTGAATGTGGCCCAGGTAATGCCGACCCGTTCGCGGTCCAGATTCATTTCGCCGCCGTAGCCTTCGCTGAAGAGGTCTGCCATCAGTTCGATCATGGAGTCGGCGGTGAGAGCTTGTCCCTTTTCGATGCGTTGGTGCGTTTCTAACTCAAAGCGGGCGAGGGTGGGCATGATGAAGAAGTAACGGTGGAAATTGTCCATGGCTTCTTCGAGCAGGGCGATCTGGAAATGTTTATCGGGGTTGGTCTTGAGCATGTGCGCGCGCGCCATGGCTTGATTAAAGTTCGAGGCGGTTTCTGCGATGATGGACGGATACAAATAGTAGAACATCGGCCGGGAGCGGCTGGCATAATAAGCGTGCATCGAGTGACCCAACTCATGCGAGAGCGTGCTCATACTGCCGATGTCATCGGTATAGCTCATCAAAATAAAGGGATGGGTATCCTGTGGAACGCGAGTCGAGAATGCACCCTGGCGTTTGCCCGCGTTGGGAGCCCAATCTACCCAGCGATCTTGCAAACAGCCCTTGCGCATGGTTTCCACATACTCATCGCCCATCGGCGCGAGACCTTCGCAGATCCACTCGACGGCTTTCTCGAATGGAACTTTGTGTTTCTTGGTGGTGAGCGGCGCCCACACATCGTAGGGCTGCAGGGTCTTCACGCCAAGGGCCTTGCGGCGAATTCTCCAATACTTATGCCAGAGTGGCAGATTCTTTTTGAAGATGTTCAGCAGATTGTGGAACATTTCCACGGGGACGTCGCCATTGAAGAGTGTGGATTCGAGTGAAGAATTGAATTTGCGCGCCTTCATGTTGAACACGTTCTGCTTGATGGATACAGCGAGATTCCCCGCCAGCGTATTCTTGAACTCAAGATATTTATCGTTGTAGTTTTCCCAGGCAGATTGACGCGCTTTTCGGTCTGACTCACTGAGGATTGCATCGAAAGTACTTTGAGTTAAGTCCACCTTTTTGCTTTTGCTATCCTTCGCAGGTTTGAATTGGAAATCCGCATTTGCCAGCATGTTCGTAGTGGTGCGGACGGCCATGAACGGGTCGCGCAATGCGCCGAGCAATTCCTCCACTTCCGCATTGCGGACGTGCGCCTGTTTGCGGAAGAGATCGGTGAAATAAAATTCATACAGCTTCATGCGCGGATCATCGGTAAGCCACTGACGTAATTTGGCTTCACCGATGGCAAGCAGTTCCGGGTCAATGAACGATGTAGCCGCGCCGACTTGCGCCATTGCGCTCATGGCTTTCCCATTCATAGCCGCGCCTTGCTGATCGGACGTGTCCACCGCGCTGGACATGGTCGCGTACACCTGCACTTTGGCTGCGCGTTTTGAAATTTCATCCAGCGTATTCATGGCTTCGATGAAGGCGCCGGGGCCGTCGCTGAGATGCCCTTGATATTTTTTGATGGTTGGAAGACTCTCGACAAGGTTTTTTACTTCGGCATCAAAATTATCGGGAGATGCAAACACGCTTTCGTCGTTCCAGGTTTGATTCTGCTTGACTTTGGATCGTGAGAGGGAAGTGGACATTGAAGCGCTCCTTTTTTGTTTTATACCCGTCACGGTCACAAATGCCCGAACTTGGGCATTTGTGACCGCGGGCATTATAACCAAGTGTATTACAAAATTAAAAAGTTTCGGAATTCTTTCATGGCTCGCCAATTGGCTGCAACGAAAAGAATTCCGAAACCTTGGAAAGTGCGGTCATTTCCCGGCGGGGCAAATCTGCCAGGCTGTGCCGCTGGTTGAAATATCGCCTGTTTATGCTTCCTGTTTATCGCCCGTGATATCCAACTTAAGAAAGATATAAAATATGGCGGATATCATCAGCAGGAGGGCGTAATTATGTTCCCTTGTTTCGTACACCCCTTGAGGCACACCCATCGTGGGGTGTAGATAAAAACCTGGGAATTTTTCCATAAAACTAATAAGCGCCTTTTGAAGGATATAGTTGACCAGGATCAGGAACCCATACTGCCAGGGCAGGATCGGGAATTTTGTTTCAAGGAACTGCCTGATTGGCTTGATCAACCAGCAGGCGGTGGGGATTAGGAAGCCAAACCCCAGTGAAAAGATTGCCGCCAATTGATCGAAATCCAATGGTAACGGTGCATCTTCCCCCTGAAAGAATTCCAGGTTATGAAGATTCAATTCCTGCTGAACATTGATACCCTTGATGAGATCATTCGTTTCAATATTTAAAATCCGCTGTCCCCAGCTGATCTCTTCAAAAGTTGCCAGTAGGAATAACAACGCAAACCCCAGGAAGGATAGGCGCTTTAACCAGGCGGGGTCTTTGAGGCTGAGTTTGACAGGGGATCGGTAGAACGCGATGGCAAACATCACAGAAGCGACGAACAGATAAATTGGAGAAAGGTTTTCGAATATTCTGTCCTCCCTGACAAAGGCATCCAAAATTTCTTCCTTCATAAAAATGGGAATGTAAGTGGCGACAAGTAATACAGCAAAGAAAACGATTGATTTGTTGATATTGAACTTTGTTTTCATATAATAGTTTCTCCTCAGTCGAATTTTTATTTAAGTGATGGCATGCGCCATCCCGAAGGTTTGAATGGAAAACAAGCCTGAATTTCAAGAACCATTCTGTTGACTCAGAACAATACCTTCGAGTCATTCCGCGCAGGGGTGTTTATTTAGCCTTACTTGGTCGTAATTATAGCAAAAGACAAAGGAATTGTTGATACTCAAAATCAAAATGCGCGCTCAAAATAACAGATATTTACAGAATATATTCAGCATGACGAAAGAACCCCGGGATGTTCACTTAACTGCAATAGTAAAAATCCCGGAGTGGTAGGTTCAATCTTTTTTTCGATTATTGGGCAGGCAGTGGAATGGTCTCGTTAACCGTGACCTGGCTTGTTCCATCCGCGTTGAAGACCGTAACGGTATGCGTTGCCTGGGTCTCGTTGATGGCTGTCCATTCTTCCCTTCGGATCAGCCTGGGAATATTGTTGGTGATGGTATAAGTATCGATGCCCCAGTTGGCCGCGCTCTTTCGCCACTGTGAGCGGATCTCGTTGTTGCCGGGGAATTCCGGTGACCTGATCTTTCCATACTCCTCGTTGTAAACGAACAAACGGGCGGCTGGATCATAGATGTAATATACATAGGGAATATTGGGACCGGCTGGCAGGTTTCTGACAATGCGGAAATCGTCGTTGCCATCGTAATTCATATCTCCAACGATTAAGCTGTTCGCGTCATTCACAGGGGTGGCTGTTTCCATCGACGATGGCAGGGTGATATCCTGTGACAGGCCGCCGAGGCCAACATCCTCCGGGCGTTGGAAAACCTTGATGGTTCCGATCTTCATATTACCCGATGCGTCCATCGAGCCGCAGACCTTGAAATGGGTTGGATTCGGATTTACTCCAGCAAGCCTGAGGCTGCGGGTTAAATCCACACAGATGCCTGTGGCGCCAGTTGTGGTTGTGGGTAATGTTGTTCCCGCCGAATTAAGCGGCACCTTGAGTATGCTCCCGACCGCTAATGTTGAGTTAACCATTTGCAGGACAGTGGAATCTGCGTTGTACATCTGTGCGATGGAGGCCCAGGTTTCCCCAGCTTTGACCGTGTGCGTTCCAATGCAGGGTTTTCCGTAAATTTTCCCGGCGCTTCCAATATTGGGCACGTTGATAATCATGTCTTTCTTGATCATGGCAGGGTTGGATAACTGCGGATTGGCGAGAATCAATGTAGCGGGATCGGCTCCATAACAGCGGGCGATCTGCCATAGCCATTCGCCTTCAACTACCGTATGTGGGATCGTTGAGCCAGGCGTTAGATTTGATTGAGTAACGGCTCCTTTCGTGACCGTGGCTGATACTGACTGCGAAGGGCCTGCTCCTCCGCCGGAAGCGGTTGCGCTGGTTGCGACGGATACAGCATTCATGTCAGCCTGGGTAACTGTATAGTTGGCCGAGCAGTTTACAGTTGCGTTTGAAGCGAGGGTGAGGTTTGCATCGCCGCAATTAATGGGCGAACCAAATCCGACATCCGTCACTGTAAATTGAGCGGGGCCCAAGGATTGCGATCCGCTGTTTTTGATGACGTAATTGTATGTCACGATTTGGCCGACGCGATCATAATTGGACGGGTTGGCTGTTTTCGTGAGCGTGAGCGCTTTGGCTGGCACGGTGGGGACGGTGGTGGTGACCTGGTTTGAATTTACAGTGTAGACGTTGGCTGTTGCGATGTTCACAACCGAGCCTTTATCAAGGTCAGCCTGTGTGATCGCGTAATCGGAGGCGCACTCGATTGTCTCTCCCTGATCAAGACGATCATCCAGATTGCCGACTGTGTTGAGAGCGGGGCATGTGAGCGCTGCGCCTGTCACGGTGATGTTGGCAGGAATATTGGAACTGCCGTTTTGGGCGGCCTTGATGGAATATTTGAATTTGATGAACTGCCCCACCGTGTTATACGGAACTGAGGTATCCACTTGAACAGTGAGCTCAATTTTCACCAATTCAGCCAGAGATGCAGTTGCCTGTACGATCGGCAGGACAGATTGATCGGTCGTTGAAGATGTGGTCAAACTGCAGGCTGCCAGAACGGATACCATGATTGCAGCAAGAATGAAGGAGCGTATCAGCTTTGCCATTTTATTTCCTTTTCTACTATCTCAGAAGATAAGTTCATTGCTGTTAGTGGTTAGGATGAGTATAGCATTAATGAAGTGACAGGATTTATTTTTTGAATAGACTTTATTAGTTATTTTACTTTCAACTCATCCTCGCGCTCTGGGATGGTAAACCGATTGATGGTGGTGTAATCCACAAAGCCGGGGATGAATTTATTCATGAACACGGTTACGCTCCACAGCCAGGGGATGATCCACATGCGGCGCGGACGACGCGCCAGTTTTAGCACAGCTTCGGCAACCTGTTCCGCCGTTAATAGCATAAATTTTGGCGTGGATGTTTTGGTTTTGCGATTGATGCCCGCATGTTGGTTGAATTCAGTTACCACACCGCCAGGGTAGACCAGCGAAACATCGATGCCCCAGGGTTTCACTTCGCGGCGCAGAGCTTCGGAGAATCCATGCACGGCATGTTTGGAGGCGGCATAGATCGAGTAGGTGGGTGTTGCCACCAGCCCCGCCATCGAGCACATATTGATGATACTGCCTGAGCGTTGTTTCATCATCACAGGCAAAACCTGCCGCGTGGTTTGGATGACGCCCATCACGTTCACATCAATTTGCGCTTGAATATCTTTAATGGGGTCAAGCTTCTCCAGCCAATCCAATCGTCCGAAGCCTGCGTTGTTGACGAGAATATCGATGCGGCCAAATCTTTCAAGAGTTTGAGAGATTAGAGACTGAATATCTTCCAACTTCGATAGGTCGGCTTGCGCCACCAAAGTCTCTGCGCCCATCGCGTTGATTTCCTGCGCGAGAGCTTGCAATCTATCCACGCGGCGGGCGGCGAGTATCACTTTGGCGCCTTCGCGTCCAAACTGGCGGGCCGTGGCTTCTCCAATCCCAGAGGATGCGCCAGTGACGATGACCACTTTACCTTTAATGTCCATTGGATTCTCTCCTCTTATCACATTACACAATGTCATTCTGAGTAAAGCGACACTTGCGCCGCGCGCCACATCGTCCCGATGTTCTTGCGGGAGTGCGTAAGGTGGAGTTAACAAAACGCCTCAGGCTGGTCTGTAAACGCACGTGCCCCTCGATGGGGTTCTGTCCTGGTGATTCCACATCTTTTGCGCCCGCCAATTCCAGAGAAGAAAGCAAAACTTCAGCCGCGAATTTACCCTACGGGCACGATGTCGCGGATGTACGCGAATTTTATTAACTCACCTTATGCAGTCCGCTCTGCAGGGTGGGATACTTGCCCAAAACATCTAACGCAAAGACGCGAAGGCCCANNTTGCGGCTTGGCGTTAAAATTTTCGGCAAAGAGTTCTTCCGTGCGTAAGGTGAGTTATTAAACCAATTCGTGAAATTCGCGGCAAAATGCTCTTACCTTGGGCATTAGAATGAAGCATATGGACTTTTGGGTAATTACCAGGTCCTGTCCAGTTGTAATAAAACCTCTTGCAATAAAACCTCAGGCTGGTCTGTAAGCCGCATTCTGTCCAGCGGATCGCTCCGCTTGTGCAGTCATCTCTCTGGGCGACGTGTCGCCACATCGCTCGGTGCAGCCTACCCGGGACTGGCCCTTCCCACAAGAGGGAAAGGCACATGCGAAGACGAGCAATCTCCCATCGTCCACAGACGATTTCGTCCCTGCTTGGCCTTGCTCCCGGCGGGGGTTACCTGGCCACACGCATTACTGCGCGCGCCGGTGGTCTCTTACACCACCTTTTCACCATCACCCCCTCACCTCTTCGCCCCTCTCCCTAAGGGGAGAGGGGTTGGGGGTGAGGGCAGCTGTTTGTTTCTGTGGCCCTTTTCCGGCAGGTTCACGCCTTTCAGCGTGTTCCCGTCACAAGTGACGGGACTTCCCCGCCCCGGGTGCTATCCGACGCCGTGCTCTATGGAGTGCGGACTTTCCTCGATCCCGACAACGCAGGACCGCGACTGCCCGACCAGCCTGAGTGAATTCATGATACACGCAAGGGAAGCGCCAGTCAACGTCTCAAAGGTGGACATTTCGAGAAAAGACATTAAAATAGACAGGCGTTCACCAATCAAGCAATAAAGAGGATTTACTTTGAGCAACCTGCCCGGCAAATTTATGATCGGCTTAACTGGCAACATCGCTACTGGAAAGAGTGTGGTGCGCCGTATGTTGGAACACCTGGGCGCCTACACCATCGATGCAGATGCGCTTACCCATCGCACCTATGCAAAGGGCGCGCCCGGCTACCAGCAGGTGATCGATAAATTCGGGAAATGGCTGCTCAATAAAGACGGTGAGATCGACCGCAAGAAACTCGGTAACCTTGTTTTCTCCGATGTGGAAGCGTTGAAACAACTGGAGGCCATCGTGCATCCGCTGGTGCGGCAGGCGGCGGAAATCCTTGCCAAACGCGCAACCCAGCCCGTGGTTGTGATTGAAGCGATCAAACTGCTCGAAGGTGATTTGCGAAAAGTGTGTGATTCCATCTGGGTGACGAATGCCCCGGAAGATGTTCAGGTGGAACGATTGATCCGCAAACGCGGCATGACTCGCGACCAGGCTTTGGAACGCATTCACGTTCAATCAGCGCAGAGCGCGAAAGTGGCGGTTGCGAATATCGTCATCACCAACACCGGCTCCTACGACGATCTGTGGAAACAGATCAGCGAGGCGTGGAAGGAAATCGTCCCCGGCGCGAGCGATGCAGCCACCGATACCGCTGTTATAAAAAAATCCGCAACGCCTGCTGGTGCATTTTCCGTCAAGCGTGGAAAACCAAAACACTCCTCCCCCATAGCAGAGTTAATCACGCGCCTAAGCAAAGGCGCTCGTAAAATGACCGCCGGTGACGTGATGGAGGATTTTGGTGAAAAGGCCTATATGCTCCTGGAACAGGATGGACAACTTGTTGGCCTGGCAGGCTGGCAGGTGGAAAATCTCGTAACACGCACCACCGATATTTTCCTCGAAGAACATGCGGATGTACAAAAAGCGCTCGAAACTCTGATCAAGGAAGTGGAAAACGCCTCCACTGAATTACAAAGTGAAGCGTCGCTCATCTTTGCAATGAGTGAACTCTCGATGCAGGAAGACCTCTGGAAACAACTCGGCTACGAACGCCGCACACCGGAAACCCTCGGTGTGCAAGCCTGGCAGGATGCAGCAATCGAATCCATTCCATCAGGAAGCGCGCTCTTCTTTAAACAATTGCGACAGGATCGTGTCCTGCGCCCCATTTAGGAATTAGGCAATTAAGAATTAGGAAGTAGGATTGCCCTTCAGCCTGTTTCCTAATCACTTTTCCCTAATTACCGCCTGTGACTGAATTTCTCAATAACCTTTTCTTTATATTTCAACGAATCAGCTGGCTGAGCGTTTTCGACATCATGCTCGTCACGCTGATTTTCTTTGGATTGCTGTATTCTCTGCGCGATACACAAGCCATGGCCTTGCTGCGCGGAATGATCCTGCTCGTCGTGGCGCTCATCTTGCTCACCAGTTTGGTGGAATTGCCCGCCTTCTCCTGGTTTGCACAAAATTCGCTGCCTGCTTTACTGCTTGCCCTGCCGGTAATTTTCGCTCCTGAGATTCGGCGGACGCTCGAACGCCTCGGTCGGGCCGGGACCGTTTGGCCTGTTACCGTTAAATCGGCAGATGTGGCTCTTGAGCAGACCATCCATTCCGTGGTGACTGCCACGGCAAGGTTATCCGCCCGCCAGCACGGGGCATTGATTATCTTGCAGAGGTTGGATAACCTTGATGAGTTCGCCCAAACGGGTGTGCAAATGAATGCCCGCGTGACGCCTGAGTTATTATTGCAGGTCTTCTATCCCAACACCCCCCTGCACGATGGCAGTGTCATCGTCGTCAACTCGCAGATCGTTGCCGCAGCTTGTGTGCTGCCCCTCTCTGCCAGCGGAATTTTGAACCGCACCCCCGAACGCCAAATGGGGCTGCGCCACCGCGCCGCGTTGGGTATCTCCGAAACCAGTGACGCGGTGGCCGTGGTTGTCTCGGAGGAAACGGGCGCCATTTCCATTGCCCACGCTGGCAGGATGCTGCGCCGCCTCGACCCCGAACGGCTGGAAAATATTTTGATCGCTTTCTTCCGACCGAACGGCAGGGAATATAAACCAAACTTTTTCGAAAAACTGCTGCCTGGTTTGTTTCGCAGAAAAGAAGATAAATAATGTTACGTTGGATCTCTCAGAATTACCGCACATTTCTCTGGGCGTTTGCGCTGGCAATGGCAGTCTGGATTTCCGCCGTCACCTCTGCGGACCCGGACGAAACGCGCGCGCTTTCATCGGCTGTGCCGGTGCAGATCATTGGTCAATCTCCGAATTTGGTGTTGAGCAGCGACATTCCCAAAGAGGTGGCATTGATCTTGCGCGCGCCGCGTTCTGTCTGGGATTTAATTGAGGCAGACCCGCAGATCGTGCGCGCGATTTTGGATCTTTCCGGCTTGAGTTCGGGTGAACACGAACTTGAGCTGCAGATTCAAGTGAATGCAAGGCCGGTGCAGATCGTGTCTGTTGCGCCGGGCATCATCACGTTTATGTTGGAGCCGCTGGTTACTCAAACTCTCGATGTGGATTTAACCTTGACCGGGGAAGCCGCCATTGGCTATCAGATCGGAGAATCAAACCTGGAGCCAGTACAAGTTGTCGTGTCTGGGGCCCAGTCCCAGGTCGAGAGGGTGAGGCGTGCGCGGGTTTCCGTCAACCTGAGCGGCATTCGTGAAAATTACGATCAATCGCTGGCGGTTGAAGTGTTGGATGATAAAGGCCTAAAAGTGGACGGGGTTTCGGTATCTCCTGAAACGGTTCATGTAATATTGCCCGTTAGCCAGCAGGGCGGGTATCGCGATGTGGCGGTGAAAGTGACCACCGTTGGGCGCGTGGCCAGCGGCTACCGCCTTACTGATCTATCGGTGTTCCCGCCTATTGTGACGATTTTTTCCACCGACCCCGAACTCGTGAGCAACCTGCCCGGCGTGCTGGAGACTCAGCCGCTCGATCTGCAAAACGCGCAGGATGATATCAACACGCGGCTTTCGATCAATTTACCCGAAGGCGTTTCCATTATCGGCGAGCAGACGGTTTTAATCCAGGCTGGGGTCTCGCCGATTGAAAGTAGTGTTACACTGGCAGGAGAAAAAATAGAGATCATCGGGCTGGAGAATGGGTTGACGGCACAGATTTCGCCCACCACAGTGGATGTGATCATCTCCGGCCCACTATCCCTGCTGGATACGCTCACCCGCCAGGGCGTGCGCGCCACCGTGGATTTGACCGGCCTGCCTGCTGGCACCTATCAGATCACCCCCCGAGTGGAGATCTTGATCGCGGATGTGATTGTTGAATCAATTCTGCCGAATACTGTGGAAGTGATCATCAGCCTAATTCTAAAACCGGCGGTCACGCCAATGCCATCTCCCACGCCATAATCAAGAAATTGGAAAATAGAAATTATCATGAAACCTGTTGTAGCATTAGTAGGCAGACCCAACGTCGGCAAATCAACTTTGTTTAATCGCCTTGCCGGCGAGCGGCTTGCCATTGTGGATGAAACCCCCGGCACCACGCGTGACCGTTTATTTGGCGAGGCCGAATGGAATGGCCGCACCTTCAGCATTGTGGATACGGGCGGCATCGACCCGACCCACGGCGGAAAGACCCCACTCTCCACTGGGTCAGTTGACTTCATTGAAGATATCCGCAGGCAGGCGCAAGTTGCCATTCAGGAAGCGGATGCGGTTCTCTTCGTCAACGACGGCGAGACTGGCGTGACTGAACCNNTTCTGGCCGCCGATCTTTCTGGTGGTCAATAAATGCGAATCAAGAGAGAGACGCGATCAGTCTTCCGAGTTCTATGAGCTTGGCCTGGGTGAACCGTTCGCCATCTCTGCCATTCACGGCACCAGCACCGGCGACTTGCTCGATGCGCTCGTGGCCGCCTTCCCCGAACAAAAAGAGGATGAAGAGGATGACAGCATCAAGATTGCGCTGGTTGGCAAGCCGAATGCTGGGAAATCAAGTTTATTGAATAAGCTGGTCGGCGTGGAGCGTGTGATCGTCAGCCCGATTGCAGGGACCACCCGCGACTCGATTGACACGAAGATGGACTTTGATGGGGTCGAGGTAACGCTGATCGACACAGCGGGCATCCGTCGGCGCGGAAAGATCGAGCATGGTGTGGAGCAATACAGCGTGCTGCGTTCCTTCAAATCCATCGAGCGCGCAGACGTCGCCTTGTTGATGATCGATGCAACCACAGGCATCACCGCACAGGATGCGCACATTGCGGGCTTCATCCTCGATGAATGGAAATCCTGCGTGGTGCTGGTCAACAAATGGGATGCCATCGAAAAAGACGGCGATACCATGGATGCCTTCACGGCAAAGATCCGCAATGACTTGAACTTTATGGATTATGTGCCGATTCTTTACATCTCTGCCAAAACGGGTCAGCGTGTAGAGCAGGTGATGCCGATGGCGTTGCAAGTGCAGGAAGAACGCCTTGCGCGTTTGACGACTTCCACCATCAACGAGATCATTCACAAAGCACAGGATGCGCACCCGCACCCATCGCACGCGGGGCGCGCGCTCAAAATGTTCTATGGCACACAAGTCCGTAGTGACCCGCCTACGTTTTTGATTTATGTCAACGAACCCAGCTTAATGCATTTCTCTTATTTGCGTTATCTCGAGAATCAGATTCGCATGGAATATAACTTCCTCGGCACGCCCATTCGCATCATCACCAAGGGGCGCAGGGAATAAATTTTCAAACCCTAAAGGTCTTAGAGACCTTTAGGGTTTCGGATAAAAATAAATGAACAAACAAACCATCCTCATCCTCGGCGACATCGTCGCCTTCGCCATTCTCACCTTCATTGGCTTTGCCATGCATGGCGAAATTGCCCCGTCGTTCATTCCGCGCATGGGCACGACATTTCTTCCAATGCTATTCGGCTGGTTCCTCCTTGCGCCCAAGCTTGGGTTGTTCGATGAACAAGCCATCGCAAACCCAAAGAATTTGTGGCGCATCATCTTTGCCATGCTTTTCATCGCTCCGCTTGCAGCCACATTACGAGCCGCATTGCTGGGCGCCGCGATGCTTTCTCTTTTTCCGCTCATCCTCGGTGGAAGCAACGCCACCGGCATGATCGTCTGGAGATGGATTTATATTTTTATTGCAAGGCGTATTACAAAATAATTTAGGCAACATTAAGCGGGTAAAATAGAAATCTATGGACGAAACTGCACTCATTCATTCCGCACAAAACGGCGACCTTGATGCCTTCAACACATTGATCCTGCATTATCAGAATTCTGTGTTCAACACCGCTGTGCGCATCCTCGGCGATGACGACGCGGCAGAAGACGCGGCCCAGGAGGCGTTCATCTCCGCCTTTCGCAGTATCAAATCGTTTCGCGGCGGCTCCTTCAAAGCCTGGATCATGCGAACCGTCACCAACGCCTGCTACGATGAACTTCGCCGCCAAAAGCGGCGTCCCACCACCCCGCTCGAACCTGAAACCAAAGACGGCGAAGAAATGGATTCGCCCAAGTGGCTGGCGGACCCCCACATGACCCCCGCTCAAAAATCTGAAGCCGATGAACTCGAACATGCCATTCAACATTGTCTCGATGAACTGCCCACCGACTTTCGCGCGGTTGTAGTGCTGGCTGATATTCAAGGCATGGATTACAGCGAAGTCGCCGCCGCAGCGCAAGTGCCGCTTGGTACCATTAAGAGCCGCCTTGCGCGCGCGCGCCTTCGTCTGCGTGAATGCCTGCGCGGCTTCGAGGAACTTTTGCCCGCTTCATTCCGTCTTGAAGGGGAAAGAACCTTATGAAAAATTTCCACGAGATCGAACTGCTCTCTTTATACCTGGATGGACAACTCAACGAATCCGAATCAAAGCGATTGGAAACCCGCCTCGCTGCGGACCTTGAGCTTGCTTCTGTTTTAAATGACATTCGCCTCGCCCGCGGCATTCTCCGCAGCCTGCCATCCCGCAAAGCTCCCCGCAATTTCACACTCACCCGCAGCATGGCCGGGATCAAACCGCCACTGCCGCGCGCGTATTCCTTCTTTAGATTCTCGACGACGTTTGCAACCATTCTCCTCATGCTTACCTTTGCGGCCAATTCATTACCGCAGATGAGTTTTGGGTTTGGAGCCGCCGCGCCTGCCGTTGCCCCAGTTGATGGAATTGGCGGCGGTGGTTGTGAAGAACCGTGTGGAGAATCCTTCCAGGCCGCTGCAACTGAAGCCCCCGTCGCTGCCACCGAAGCGCCTGTTGCCACCGAAGCCCCGGCCTTTGCTGAAGCCCCGCCCGTGGAAACGGCTACCCAGTCTACTTTGGAGGCTGAGACTGCCCGCGAGGAAGACCCATCTTTAGATGCGATGCAAACGCCCAAAGAGGCGGAAACTGAATCAGCAATACAGGATCAGCCCACCGTTCAGGCGAAGCGCGAGGGGGTGATTCCAATTGCGTGGCAGGTCATTTTGCTGGTCGTCATCGCGTTGAGCATTTTGATGATGTGGGTTTTGCGAAAATCCGCTGCGCGAAAATGGCAATAATTTTCAAATGGCTAAACAGGGCTTTATAAAATTCTGTCTACGCTGTGGGGCGCAGATTGTGGAGGAAGAAAAATTTGGCAGGCTGCGCCCTGTTTGCCCGCAGTGCGGCTGGATTCATTTTCAAGACCCGAAAGTTGCAGCGGCTGTCCTTGTGGAAGAGGATGGCCGCGTTTTGCTGGTGCGGCGCGCGAACGAGCCGTTTCGCGGGTTGTGGACTTTGCCTGCGGGATTCGTCAACGGCGGTGAAGACCCTGCCGAGGCGGCGGAGCGTGAATGTTTGGAGGAGACAGGCCTGAGTGTGCGCGTGATGCGGGTATTGGATGTCATCTCTGGGCGCGAGCACGAGCGCGGCGCGGATTTTATCATCATCTATCTGGCGCAGGTGGTCGGCGGCGAGCTTGCCCCAGCCGACGATGCAGATGCAGCGGAGTGGTTTGCGCGGTCTGAATTACCCCCGCTGGCATTCAAGGCTACGCAAAAAGTTTTTCTGAAATGAACTACCCGCACGGGGACGAGCCCCCTGCTATATTTACAAAGCCGACTTCAGTCGGCAGTCCGCTTTAGGGTTCATAAAAATATAACTTCCCTCAGTTACGTCATTGCGAGCCGTTCGTTGGCGAAGNNATTGCTTCGTCGGGAAGTGCGCCCTCCTCGCAATGACGGAAGTAATTAATTTACAAACCCTAAGGTGAGTTATGGATTCAATTTCACCCACGGGACAGTCACGGGGAGTCCGCGTTTGTCATTATCTGGAAGAATCGCTTTGCGGTCGGCAATGTAAACGGTGTAGCGTTCACCCGGCAGAACGTCCAATGCAATGAGCGGACTGCCGACACAATCAGTGGGGATCGTGCATTCGGTGTAGCCGTAATGATACTCAGTGGGCGCATTGCTCAGGCGGGCGTAAATCACATAGGTGCCTGGCGCTTGAACTGCCATATCCAGCGGCGGCGAGGTGGGGAGGAAAGAAGCGGTGTGCATCCCAGCCGACATGAAGAGCGTAAACGTTTTCCCCGTATAAACTTCCTGTACATACAGGTTGGCAGAGAAGCCCGCGCCGCCGCTGCCCATATTTAATGCAACATTGATGATGGCGGGCGCCCCCACAACCGTTGGCGAGGGAACCTGCGTGTAAAACGGGACAAGCGTGGCCGTGAGAAAATAGTTCGGGTCTATGGTGGGTGGCTTGGTTAAGCTGATTGAGGATGGCGTTGGAAGAATGGGCGGGGACTCGGTATTTACATCCGCCATGCAGGCAAAAAGCCCAAGGATACTAATGAACATGCTTGTCAATAAAAATTTTCTCATCGCGTCTACTCCTAAGTTTGTCCCATTATAGTACCGATTGAATGCTGATAAATATATACTGGGCGCGGTCATGAATTGCGATTCTCCTTTTTAATGCAAAGCCGCCAAGATTCAAAGGCTTTTTCTTCGCGCCTTTGCGCCTCGGCGTTAAGAATTTCATTCGGCACACCTGCCCTGGTACGGCTTAAGCCGCACGGCGCCAGGGAAAGCGCAATTTGTTCCGCATTCAGTTATGGTTGTTGCAAAGTCGCTTGACGTGGTTCTGAATTCATGGCGTCGTTTTAACGCGAACGCCGCGAAAAAAGCGAAAGAGCGCGAATTTTTCCTTTTTCGCGTCCATTCGCCAATTTCGCGTATTTCGCGCTAAGATTTTCCTGACTTTGCTACAGCCATGGCA
>CXWL01010088.1_pt1 | contig 16597 bp, 17 predicted proteins | sample 590931 | NCBI WGS metagenome assembly CXWL01 (sample SAMEA3498368, study PRJEB10139) | groundwater metagenome | biome: water well; material: biofilm material | place: Germany | collected 2015-04-27 | reverse complement strand
CTACGCCGATACGGTGTTTCGCATGGGCGTCTGTCTCGTGGAGCTGGAGCAGTGGGAAGACGCATTCGTGCATTTTCAAACGCTCTATGACACCGCCGTGGAGTTTGACCAGAACAACAAAGAAGTCCAACTGCCGGCCGGCACCCGCGTGCTCGCGAAAGACAAACTAGCTCGCTGGCTCGACAAAATTCGTCCCCACGTCCCTGAACTGGCACAGATGAAAGCGGAGGAAGCGGCGGCGACGCCCCCTCCTCCCGGTGAAAAATCCCTGTCTACGTCGCTGGCAGAAGAAGCGCTGTTCGAAAAAGCTCTGGAACGGTTGAAGCCACAGAAGCCCTTAGACCCCCAGGCTACCCTCATGGGCCGGGACGCCGATTTCAGCTGGTTTCGCTTCGTCATTCCGGCCGGCAAGGTCATCCGTGACGATTTTCCAACCGGCGCGCACGAATTCATTCCGCTGAATCCGAATGACACGTTCCCCTCCACGCAACCGGAGATCTACCTGGTGTTCGGACTCGTGTCGGCTTCGTACGACGCCATTCCGCTCTCCGCTCACTGTGTTCTGGAGATCGCTGAGGTCACCGGCGAGGCGCCGCCCATTGCGCAAGACCAGGTCATGATGGCCATGAACGACCAGTCCGGCTACTTCCGCCTTTCTGCACCCAAGACAGGATGGGCCCCGGGCCTCTATCGCTGCGGATTATTCGCCGGAGAGCGCACCTCCGCCTATACACAGGCCGACGAGGTGCGGTTCAGAATTCTCCTGCCAACCCCAGCCATGTAGAACGGCTCATTGCACACACCATCATTCANNTTCCCGTTGGTATCGTAGGCCGACACCGCAAAGAAATAGGTCACACCCTTCGTCAGATTCGTCATCTGATAGGTCGTGGTAGAAGCGGATAAGGTGGCAATCGGACTTCCGTAGATACCTGCGGTTGTCGAACGATAAATCTTGTATCCGGCCAGGTCCGATACAGAAACGGGATCCCATTGAAACGTTAAGGACGCCGTGGCGGCAGGATCCTGCGCGACCGGAGGCGCACTGTCGCTCCCTCCCCCGCCGGTACAGCCTCCAAGCACAGCCCCGACCACCGCGAATATCACTAAGCCGAACGATGCTCGTACCACTGGCTGACTCCCTCGTTCATTCGACCGATGGCGCCCCAAACCTACCGCCTTACCGAACAAGAGGCAAGGACAGTGCCGAGGTTGCCCACACAAAGCCCGCGAGAATTGCCGGAGCCTGGCGCATTTCTATCAGCGAATCGGTGACGATCCTGACCAAGACATATTCTCCCGGCTCCGAGATCACTGGTTGTCCCGACCATCAGGAGAGCCCTCTTTTGTACAATGATGGCTTCCAACCCTCTCCCTCTTCACCGCAATTCCAAAGGCTTCCGGGAAAACCAACTCAGTCCCAGCAGGCATATACCTTGCGGAAGACCAGGCCGGCAACTGACGAACGCCCGTATTGCATCGCCTCATCGATTAGGGCACCATCCCTATCCTATCGTTCCAAGAGAATCACGGTATGGCACGCACACAGTCCACACTGGTTCCGGCGCAAACTCCTCGTCAGTGCGGTCTTTTCTTATCAGGCCTTCTCTTCGTTACCCTCGCGCTTGGAACAACCGGTCTCGCGGAAAGCGACGGATCTATTCCGGCCCTTACCCCGACACCGCTATTCACAACGGCCCCACCGCCACTCTCCGCACCGTTGGCTCAGGCAACAACCCCTCGCAAGACCAGGGGACGCTGGGTTCGGAATCAGCGTTCCGTCAACATCACCGCCGCCGCGCTCCGTGCCCTCGATCCAACCAGTCCGGCACAACACACCGAGTTCACGATCGACCTGTTTTCCGCCGGCACACAACTAGCCGACCTCAGCCCGGAAACCGAACCACAGGGAACACTCCACCACCAGACATGGACTGGACGGTTGAAGCAGGACAAGGACAGTGATGTGACGCTCGTCATGAAAGGCACCGCTGTCGCGGGAACAATCCGAAAGGGACGCGCAATCTATGAGATCAAGCCAAACGCTGACGGCACTCATGACGTGACAGAGATCGACAGCGAGTTGCTTCCCAGCGACCACCATCCGGTCTCAGTGAGTTCNNAACGGCATTGAAGCTCTGATTGCCCTCGGCATTTCTCTGGCCAACACCGCCTTCACTAACAGCCAGATCAATACTCAGTTCAGACTCGTCCATACCGCCGAAATCGCATATCCCGAATCCGGCAATTACAATACGGATTTGAGTCGCCTGCGCGGCACGACCGACGGTTTTCTGGATGACGCGCATGCCTTGCGGAACACCCACAAGGCGGATCTGGTCACGCTGATCGAAGACAACATCGGAGATGCCTGCGGTGTTGCCTACGTCATGGACTCGGTGAATGCCAATTTTGCAGGTTGGGCTTTCAGTGTCGTCGAAGACGACTGCATCTCCGGCTACACTCTCGCCCATGAGTTGGGCCATAACATGGGGTCCATGCATGATCGGGTCGAGGGAGGGACCGGCGCCTACCCCTACTCCTTCGGGCACAAAGAAGCCGGCAAGTTTCGAACAATCATGGCGTACCCTTGCGCTCCATCCTGTCCACGCATCAATCACTTCTCAAACCCCAACGTCAGCTATCAAGGGAACTGGGTGACCGGCGTTGACCACAATACGAGCCCTGCCACCTCTGCCGATAACGCCAGAGCCTTTACGAATGCGTTGAACACCGTGGCAAATTTCCGCAATAGCGGCGACACCACGGCGCCCCCGGCGCCTGCCAATTTTCGAATCATCAGCCCGTAGCCACACGAGAAGGAACCTGCTTCGTGCATACCCGAATCACCTGGCACCGTCTCTTTTTTTTCGGACTGACGACGCTTCTCCTCTGCACTCTCGGCATGGCTCCCCGTCCTTCTTCCAAAATGCACCTCTGGGAATTGCTCTCTGCGCCATCATCTCCCGATCAGCCGCAAACAACCCGCCAACCCTGGGTCATCCGGGAGCAGAAGATCCGCCTTNNATCCTCGACAGGCTCCGTGATCCCGAACTTCCCGTGCCTTCAGGAATCATCCTTGACCTGGCCGGCGATACCAGTCACGAGCTGGTCATTGATTCCAGGATTCCGGGCGCGCTTTCAACAACGGTCATTCAGGGCCATGCACAGAACGTAGCCCACTCCGACATCACCCTCGTCATCAAAAACAGGTCGATCGCCGGCACCATCCGCCTCGATACCCGGGTCTTCAAACTCCAATCCATAGGAGACAACGAGCACCTGCTCGTTGAAATCAACCCTGAAAAACTCCCGCCGGACTGAAGTTCGGTCCACCACCCGGCGCCCCTGACCCACTTTACTTCTGATCGTGCAAGGGATACCCTTTTGATCCTGTTTAACTCTCTGTCTTGACCACAATGGGAGTTGTACTCGAGTGGAAGTTAATCCAGCCACTTCCTGCATGCACCACATTTTCGGAAGGAGTCTGCCATGTTACGACGTCTATGCACTGTGATCGTGCTCGCCGGTGTGTTCGTTTCCACCCCCCTCTGGGCGGCGCAACTCAACCGACCGCAGGTCGAGTATTCTGCCGATGAGACGATGCAAACCGAGGAAGGGACGATCGAACAGCATGTCTTCGTCACTCCCATTAAAGAGCGCAAGGAAATGCTGACCGGGAGCGGTGATGGAGCCGTCCAGATCTTCCGCTATGACAACAAAGTGATGCTGCAACTCATGCCGTCAGAAAAGATGTACATGGAGCATTCCTTTGAGAAGGCCGCTGCCCAAAATAAGGGCAAAGACATGTCTCAGTGGGATTTCGAGGAGACGGTGATGGGCGAAGAGCTGCTGAACGGCATGAAGGTCACGAAATACAAAACCATCGCCACCAGCAACGATGGGAAAAAGTACGGCGGATTCGCTTGGCGAACCAAAGAGGGAATCACCGTCAAACAAGACCTGCTCTACAAGGAAGGCAACGAGAAAAAGCGAATCATGTCGGAGTTGAAGAATGTGAGGATCGGCCGGCAGGATCCGCAACTGTTCGAGGCTCCCAAAGATTTCACCAAATTCGATATGGCCGGGATGATGGGTGGCATGATGGGAACCAGAATGGGCCGAGAGGGTACGGATCAACCGCCTATGGACCGGCCCAGCTCAAGAAATAGACCCACGGTACACCAGCCCGGCACTCAGCAGAATGTCCCGGTAGCTCCTGAGCCGGAACCGCCGGCCCAGGAGCCGTCGGACCTGGAAAAGGCCGGCAGTTTCATGAAGGGCCTATTCGGCCGATAGGCGAAGGGCAGGATGGAGAAGCGGCTGCAAGACGGGTCGCTGCTGGTTGCCACATTCCTGATGGCGGCCACGCTTCTGCCTTGCGTCGCTCCAGCGGAAGAGGCGGGACCTGCGGGCTCGCACAATCGGCCGGTCATCAAGGCTGCCGCTCTATACATGGTCGAACTGAAATCCGGGCGGGTTCTCCTGGAAAAGAACGCGACCCGCCGCCTTCCNNCTTCGTCGGAATGATGAATGAGCGAGCCGGAAAGCTGGGGTTGAAGAACACCCACTTTGCCAACCCATGCGGGTTCGATGCGCCCGGGCACTATTCGACGGCCGCTGACCTCGCGAAACTGACTGAGCAGGCGCTGCAGCAGCCGTTCTTCTCCATGATGGTCCGGACACTGGCCCGCGACATCACCACGGTGGATGGAGCCAGGAAGCTGTCGCTGCACAGCACGAACGAGTTGCTGATTGATCCGGATGTCAACGGCGTGAAGACCGGCTATACGAGCAAAGCCGGACGCTGCTTGATTGCCAGCATGTTCAAGGACAGGCATCGTTTGCTGTTAGTAGGGCTGAACGTCCAGGACCGTTGGGAACAGGCCACGCGTCTGCTGCGGTACGGACAGACCGTGTTGCGGGCGGACAGTGGCTAGGACGGTCGTCATTGGCGCCCGACCTGGTGAAGATAAGCATCGCGGAGGTTTTTCCTGGCGGGCGCATAGTCTGGGTCTAGCCTGGCGGCAATGCGGAATTCCTCTATGGCGCGATCCCAGTTGTCCTGCATCGCGTAGGCATGACCCAGGTTATTGTGCGGCCTGGCTTTGTTCGGCGACTTCCGAACCGTGTCCGACCAGAGCGAGACCTCATCGCGGTAGAGTAGATTTCTCTGGTGTGTCGCGACGCCGAGCGCGAGGACCATTGCGAGCGTGATGCTGTATGCGGCATTTCGGGTCATGCGCGGGCGCGGCAAGATGACCATGAGCCAATGCATGAGCCGATCGCCGAGGACGACGAATGCCAGGATCAGACCGATCGAGGCTAGATAGAGATTGCGTTCGCTCAAGAGATCCACCCGAGGAATCAGACTTGTCGGAAGGATCTGAATAAAGAACCACCCGATGCCGAATGACAGAAGCGGAAGCCGTCGCGACAAGAACAGCGCTACCGCGGCTAATGTGCTGAGAACCAGGACATCGAGCGGCAGGGGCCATTGAAAAAGTGAACTGAACAGAGGCAGATCGTGATCGAAATTCAGTTTCCAGGGACAGGAGAATAGCTGGAGCGCATACGCGACAGCATGCAGTTCGCTCAGAAGATTGTCCCACAGGGGACGGAGGTCCAGACTAAACTGGGCAAGCGCGGAATAGCGTGGGTGCCACCAGACCCATGCCGCAGCGCCGAAAACGACGAACCAGAATGGAAGATGGAAGGAGACAAACCTCTTGCGAAAAGCAGCACCGTCGAACCGGTGGATCAGCACGTCCCAGAGCAGCAACGCAAGCGGAAATGTCATCGCCGTCTCCTTCGAGCCGAGCGACAAAAGCAGTGAGACNNAGGAAGAAGGCCAAGAGATAGAAGAACGCCATGAGGCCTGAGGCCCGTCCCGAGATGTACGTCACCGTTTCTGTCTGGATCGGGTGGATGAGGAAGAGCAACACAGTCCAGAAAGTAATGGGGCGGGCTTCTTTCGTGACAGCATGACAAAGAATCAGGTACAAGAGGAGCCCGGATCCGAGATGGAGCAACAGATTCAGCAGATGGTAGCCGGCCGGATTGTGAGCATAAATCGACCGGTCAAGCAGGAAAGTGGCATACAGTACCGGCCTCACCATATGGTCGAGGTGGCTGACAAAGACTTCCGCGCGGTCAAGGTGTGGATTAAGGAGAATCGCAAAGCCGTCGTCGTATTGAAAGGCACCAAGAAAAGCTCCGGCATAGCCGCCGGCGCCAACCGTCACGAGCAGCAGGAAGATGAGCAACGGACGCTGAGTGAACCATTCCACGGCGTCCTTATACTGCATCGGGTCTATTGGGTATAGGGGGGAGTATGACGATCTTCAAATCAGCCACGTATGGCCTACTCATGGCAGCGGCATTGCTGTGGTTGCCACCCGGCGCGCGTGCCGAACTCGATTTCGAGGCCGAAGTCAAAAAACACCTGAATGACCCGATCGGCTGCGGCTGCAGCGAACAAGATAAGACAGATCTTGAAAGCCGCATCAAGCAGGTGGAGGCCGCGATCAAGGAGTACGAATCCCTGATCAAAGAGACGGAGGCCAAGGAACGAAGCGGAAAGGAACAGTTATTCCTCACCGATGACAACCGGGGCAGCGTACAGGGCTCTGTCGGTTTCAGGATGTCTACCGTTCGGACGGCCAACGCACGATCGTTTGCAGCGGAAACGGATGCCGGCTGCAAAACCTGGGTTGATCCCAACGCCACACGCTGTTTGAAAGGCGCGTTGCAAGATCATGAAGCGGTCCACAAGAAAGCCTGCGAGGCCAATAAGAGCATCAATCCGTTCGTGGATTGGCGGAGCAAGCAGCGGGTGGTGGACTACATGCGAGAGGAGCAGGCGGGCTATCAGAAAGAAATGGAGCGACTCAAACGCGAATTGGACACGATGAAGAAGTATTGTTCGCTGGATAAGAGCGTTCGCTGGTGGCTCGAGCGCAGGATATTAATGCAGGAACAGCTCAAGGAGGCCTCTGAGGATGTGAACGGTCTCAGGAAAGTTTTACGGTAGCGGCTTTCAAGGTCCAGGAGGAACTTCATGAAGATGTCATGGACATACACATCGGTCGTTATGACGGGCGCCGTCTTCATTACCGTCTTTGGCCACCTTCCGATGCCGGCTGAGGCGACCTCACTCAGAGGGATCGGCTCAACTCCAGAAAAAGTCCAAGCGAGCCCACCGCAGGGCACTTCAGCCACCAAACAGCAGCTCGTCGGACAGTATACCAACCAGTGCGCGAACAAGCCGGCCCCGGCAGACCCTTGCGATAAGATCAGAAAGGATGCCATTGAGATTTTCAAAGAAGACTTGCAGACGCTGGGCTCCTCCACCGATCGCACGTACCTACCGGCGATTCTCGGAATCTTTAAAAGCCATGAACCTGAGTTGCGGATTGCCGCGGCGGATGCGATCGGCATGATCGGCCCGCAGGATCAGGATGTGGATGCGCTGGCGCCACTTGCCAACGATCCGGTTCCGGATGTGAGACGAGCCGTTTCCCAAGCTATCTCCCATGGCAAAAGCAGCGCCATCCGCCTGTTGAGTCAGCGCACGCCGTCGATGAAAATGGGGCTGACACCGGAAACTCCGGCCGACGCCGCCAAATACTCGATCCCGGTTGCCCCGGACAGCACGTACCTGTTCTATGGAAGTGATGCTGCATCGGGCCGGCTGTCCTACACAAGCAAGAATGAGGCAGCAGGGTTCTTCAAGGCAAAAGCTAAAACGGGGCCGTTCAAACTGGATGATTTTCAGGAAAAATACCGCTATCAACTGCAAGACGAGCAGGAGGCGAGAGAGCAGATTCAAAAAGCAAAGGCCAAGCAACTGGACCAGATCAAACCGGATCCAACGAATGCCAAAGCGCTCACCGAGTTTATGGAGCAAGTTCAATCGGTTCAAATGAGCCAATTCACTGGGATGCAGTTGGATTCATATCAGCCGGCCCTTTTCAAGGAGCCGACTGTCTATATTCTTGAAGAGCGGCAGATAGGCCAGCGCAGCTATCCCACCCGGTATGTCGTGATCTATCAAGACGTGGCGCTCAACCGGCCCGGCTATCGTCTCAACTGGATGACAGTGCCAGACGACTTAGTCAAGACGGCGCAAGCCGCCTCGCTCGTGGAGGAGAAGGAAGAACTGGCACGCAAGAAGGAGAGCGAGGCACTGAAAAAGCGTGCGGCAGAACTGGATGCCCTCACCAAGAAGAAAGACGAGGCGGAAAAGAAGCAGTTCAAGAAGGGCCAGGCGGATCTGGAGAAAGAACTCGGATTTTAAGCCGAATCGAACCCCGGAGGATCGTCATGTTCAATACGTTCAAGGCCATGCTCGCGATAACAGGCGCCTTTACCCTCGCGCTGCTGAGCCTGGGTGTAGCGAGAGCCCAAGGTCTGACCGACCTCGACACCAAGGAAATCGCCGGCTACGTGCTGACCGACGCGGCATTGGCGAAATACACGAAAGCCGTACACAAGCTGCAACCGCTGATGGAGCAAGTGCCTAAAAATTGCGACGACGAAAGCCCGCAGTCTCTCAATGGGATAGCGGCACGCATGGACGGAGTCCCGGCGGTGAAGTCGGCGCTCAAGGCCGCCGGCATGACGTCGCGCGAGTACCTCGTGTTTTCCCTGTCGGTGTTTGAAAACGGCATGGCCGCCTGGGCGCTTGAGCAGCCGGGAGGCAAGCTGCCGCCCGGTGTGAAGATAGCGAACGTGAACTTCTACCGCGCCCATAAGGCCGAGCTGGAGAAGCTTGGCGAGCTGACCAAACAAGCGGATTGCGACAATAGCAATAGATGATCGGGCCGGCAGGCAGTCGTTCGCCACGAATACCCCAGATTGACCGCTGAAACCTCCACGCTGTGGAAGTCACCGCCATCCAGCCCAACCCACATTCAGATATTCCCAGGCCGGACGAGTCGGGTCGAGCGGCTGACAGAAAAGCTAGCGTGGGGAATCGAGAACTGCGTGCAATCCGGGCGGCATCGAAAACAAATTGGGGCTCTGACCTCCGGTTCCTATTGCCACGGAAGTGACTGACTGACCGGCTCTTTTCTGTATGGAGGGGGCACCCAGAACGGCTGTGCCCCCTCCCCGCCCTGTGATAGCATCACCCGCATGACACCCTTCCCCGAGCTCAAAACCGATCGACTGCTGCTCCGGAAGTTTCAACTCTCGGACGCTCCCGACGTGCAACGGCTCGCAGGGACCAAAGAAGTTGCCGCCGGCACATTCCTTCCTTACCCCTATGAGGACGGCATGGCCGAGCAATGGATTGCGGATCAGGAACGGGCCCATGAGGGAGGCACCGCCGTCAGCTTCGCCATAACTCTTGCGGACAATACGACGTTCATCGGGTCCATCGGCCTGGACATTGTCCCGATCCACCGGCACGCGCGACTCGCCTACTGGCTCGGCGTTCCCTATTGGGATCACGACTATTGTACCGAGGCCGTGAACGCGGTCCTTCGCTACGGTTTTATGCAACTGAATCTGCATCGGATCTACAGCCCGCACTTTCAGGGCAACGCGGCATCAGGGCGGGTTCTACAGAAAGTGGGGATGACCTACGAGGGCCGGATGCGAGAACACTACGTCCGCTTCGACCGGTTCGTCGATCTCGAACTCTACGGCATGCTCCAGCGGGAATTTATGGAGCGCACGTCAGCATCACAGACCGACACAACATTCTGCTAGTAGAAGGTATAGACCAATAGTCCGTTCACCTGAATCCGCATATAGATGCTGGCAATCTGCGTGTAGTCCGCCATCACCTTAAAGAGCCATGGTTTGGAAATATGTTTGGTATAGGCAACGTGCGCATCCCCTCCGACACGGAACACCGCTGACTTGGTCGCTTCGTCGATATACTGCAGAGCCGGACCGGCGGCAAAATACAGTTCATCCTTATTCTCCATGCTATAAGTCGCAGCCAACCGTGGAATCTGATTGATGAACACGTCCGGACTGAAATAGCCGCCCGCAAAAGGCTCCCGCTGGCTTGGTTGGAGTCCGCCCTGGTTCTCTCCATAGTGAGTGAGGTAGAAGAGATATTCGCCGGAGACCTCCCAGTTGTCCTCCTGCCAGAGCGGCAACGACAGCTTGGTATCTACTCCCACCTGACCGTTGGACTTCAGCTGTTCCGCCGTCACCCAGCCCGCGAACGGTGTCACGGTCACATGCAACGCATTCACATCGAACGCGACTTCACTGTAGAACTGCGTCGATCTGGCCAAGCCCACCAGCTGGCCGGAACTACGCGACCCGGCCAAGGCCGCAAACGAATCGTACCGGAACTCCCGCTTTACCCCGGGACGAATGGAAAACGATTCCCCCTCATAGGCATATTCAAACTTATAGGCCAGGCCGTCGCCGCGCGGCGCGCCATGATATTCCAGCACCGCATCGAATCGATTCGACGGGTTGAATCGCACTTGATTCCCCAGAGACAGATAAGCGCCGGAACGATTCTCCGACGAATTCCAGAAATGCTCAGCCCCGACCTCCACTTTGGTCGTCGTAAACGGCGTGATATCGACCTTGCCGCGCGTGCCCATCCGGAAGCCGTACAGCTCATAGGGCTTCTCCGGCTGAGCCAACACCCCCATCACTCCTTCGACAGCCGGCTCCCGTCCCTTCGACATGTCCTGGCGAAGCGCCGTCAGATCACCCGATTCGCGTTTCGTCTGCTGCCGCGCCAGATTCGCGTGATACAAGGCCAGGTCGTTCTGCCCGAGCCAGGCATAGGCTTTGGCCAGACCCCAGTGAGCCTCCGCATTGCGCGGCTGCACATCCAACACCTTATCGTACTGCGCGACGGCTTCCTGACTGGTTTCTTTGTGCCTTGCCAGATGCGTCGCATATCGCAGCCGCATCGCCGGATCGTTCTTTCGCTTCAACCCCATCCGGTAATACTTCAACATGTCCTTCTCACGATAGGCATAGCGCGACCATTCCAGCGCCCGTGCTTGCGCAAACGCGATGTCAGCATCGTCGTCCCAGCGAGCAAGATACCGGTCGAATTGTTCAATGGCCTTGTCCTTCAATCCCTGTTTTTCATAGGCAACCCCCAGGCTCCGCATGGCTTCACGATTGCCCGGATCACGCTCCACGACCTTTTCAAAGGCTTCGATGGCCGCCTTGTAGTTTTCAATTTCCAGATTCGAACGTCCCCGGGACATATACCAGGACTCCACAAAATCATCGGCCCCCGCAGGAACCGCTGTCCAGCACGAGATGAAGAACAGCACACTCAGCGCACACAACCGGCTACACAACATGCCTGACACCTTTCATTTTTGAGAAACCGAGCGATCTACATGATCTACCGATCGTATTCCAACCCGCCAGATCCCGAGCCATTGTCGTCGAACATACAGTGGCTCACACCGCCCCTTCTGCTCCCCCATCAGCCAAGGAACGGCCGACTCGGCAGGCCGCCCGAACAGGAGCACGCCCATACCATGGGAGGAACGATCGCGCACCAGCCCCCACTGTCTGGCGTGACCAATCTGAATTCGCACCGGAAGCAGACAGCGACGGCGCGGAATCCGCCGCCGTCTCGTGACGGGCGCCTTCAACGACCGCCAGAACCCGGCAAACAAATGTCCGGCCATCAACAACGGACTGCGGACGCGCGCGTCATGCGCACGCTCCCAGGTCACCGGATCGCCGAATAGATTCACCACGAGCCACTGCCGCTGCGCTGCCTGTACATCCAGAAATTCCGCTCCGCAGCGAATCCGCTTTCCAGGAAGAAGCTCGTGATAGAGCACCCGCGCCCGGCAGGTCATCGGCGTCCGCCCCTGCAGCGTCACTTCGAATTCTCCGGGGATCGGATCCGCCGAAACCGTAAGAAACGACAGACCGGACAGACTCAGGTCATCCGTGACCATCGAGAACTGAATCCCCTGAGCCTCCACCCTGCAGTCGATGCGCCGACTGATTCGCTCCTCCCCGCGCCGCTGCGGCCTCTCCCAGGCCATGCTCAATCCGATGAGCAGCNNATAGGCGTCTTTTTCAATCCCGAAAAACCAGAATTCCCACAGGCCCTTGGCGATCGCCCCCAGGGTAATCACCGTGGCAGCCAGCAGACTCAACGACGACCGCCAATCGAACATCCGGCTTGCCGACGTGATCCCCTTCGGAGTGACCTTGAATCCCAGCCGCTTCGGGAGAAAGAGATCAAACATCGAACGAAAGAGCGGAAACGCGACCGTTGCCTCATAGGTCGACGACCAGAACAACCGCGGCCATCCGGGGAGCATGACCGAAGACAACAACGGCAGCATCAGCATAAACGGCAACACATAGGCCACCAGAATCGACACATCGGACAAGATCGGATGGAGATGAAAGAGCAGAAAATAGAGCGGCGTAATCCAGAACACGACGCGGGCCAGGGGAAACAGGAAATAGTATAACGAGGCGAAATACCCCACCCGATGCCGCAACGACAAGCCGCGACAAAAGAGCGGATTGTCCTTCAAGAAGATCTGCAGACACCCCAGCATCCAGCGCCGGCGCTGCACGATATACGAAGAGAGATTCTCCGCCGTCAGTCCCACCGCCAGATCTTTGTCGACAAAGGCAGACTTCCACCCCTTGGCATGGAGATGCTGACTGGTATGGATGTCTTCGGTGATACTCATCAGGTTGAAACCATTCACCTCCTGAATGGCGGCCCGTCGGAACACGGCTCCGCTGCCGACGAAGAACGCGCCGCCCCAGGTATGCCGTCCTCCCTGAATGGCATGATTGAACAGATCCTGCTCGTTGGGAATCCGGACTCCGGTGCCGAGCGCCCGCTGGAAAATATCCTGATTGTAGAAATGATGGGGCGTCTGGATGAACCCCATGCGCGGATCGGCAAAGTACGGCACCGTCTCAGCCAGGAACGTCGAGACCGGAATATGATCAGTATCGAAGACCACAATCAGCTCGCCGTCCGTCCGTGACAGCGCCTGATTCAAATTGCCCGCCTTGGCATGACGCTTCGGCCCCTGGAAATAGGTCGCGCCATACCTTTCCGCAAGCGCACGCACCTCGTCCCGATGACTGTCGTCCAAGACGAAGATCTGCTTACTGAGATAGGCGATCGCCGCCGCCCCGATCAGCGTCTTTTCAAGAATCTCGCAGGACTCTGAATAGATCGGGATCATGATATCGACCGACGGCTGGAAGGCAGACGACGCAACCGGCGCCCCCACTGCCGCCGGCTTCCGGCCCACCCCGACCTGCACGAGCAGAAGGGCAACCGTTGAAAAGGCATAGAGTTCCGCGAACCAGAGCGACAGGCTGATGAACGGCCCGCCGGCCTCGACCCAATTCAAGGTCTCATGCGCGCGCCAGTCGAGATACCGCACACAGAGCGCAAACCCGCAGACCAGAAACGCCACCTTCAAGACCCAATGCCATCGAGCCAGGATAAACAGAGCCAGCGTGACGGCAACCAGCTCCCAGGAAAAATGCGCCGAGAATCCCGCCACATCGAACGGACGCAAAAATGCGAAGTACTCGTCGTATCGCCTTACTTGATCCAGTTCGACCGCCCGATCGAACCAGAGCCAGTTATGTAGATAATAAGGAGTGTTCTTGCCGGCCAGAGCATTGGCATGGAGCAGCGGAAGCTTGAGCTCGGTCAATCGCCGGGCCAGTTCCGGCAGCTCCTGAGAAGCCAGAGCATGCACCGTCGCGTAGAGCGGAAGCCCTTCCAGCGTCGAACGCGACTCCCCCGAAACCGTGTAGTGATCGACGAACTTCCCGCGCGCCTTCCACTCAACCCAGAAGAAGCCCAGCATCTTCTCACGCAGCCCTGCTTCTGAACGGCCGAACCACTTGGCATCCAGCGCCACGCGCCAGAAGAGCGGAAAGGCATCGTAGCTGAACTCCGCCGCCGGTCCGGAACTGGGATGGGTCAGGACAAACCGGCCGGAGGTCTTGTCGAGATAGATCAGTTCGGGCGGGAGCGAGACCTGTTGGACATCATAGAGCCAATGCAGGACGGCATAAGAGCTTTCGATCAGCTTCCGCCAATCATGCCGGTGATCGACGGAGGCAAAAACTTCATAGGCATAGGGCGCGAGATAGGCCACGTGGATCGTCGGATAGGCTTCATGCACCGCCCAGTTTCCTGCCGTGACATAGGAACCGGTGCTCAGGTGAAGCACCTCCAGATCCCAGATGGAATAGAGAATCGCGAGGGCATCCTGCTCATAGCGAGGGACATCAAACCGGCGTGACGCAAGGATGAGGGCCAGCGCAATATCGGTGTCGGCGTCGGTCGCGGCATCCAGCGACAGGACCTTGCCTTTCCACTTCCAGGCAAAGAGCTTGTCCGGCCTAACCTGGAGATAGGTTTGCGTCCAGCGCCACACCTCCTCAAACGTGCGGCGATCGTTCGCCCAGACTGCCCGCAACATCGCATAACCCTGGCCTTCGGACGTCGTCACACCCTGCTCATCCAGACTGATCACCCGCCCGTCGCGGATGTAGGTCTGTCGATAGAAGCTCCAGAGGGCGGAGAGGTCGTCCTGCTGACGAATCAGCCGATCACTGGACATGGTCGAAGGCTTGGCGTCAGCCGTGAACCCGAGTGGGGATAGCAGACAGAACAGACAGAGCAGGACGATCTTGATGAGCCGGTGACAGACCATATTTCAAATTGAATTAACCCCGGCAAAGGAAGACGCGACAAGCCTTTTCAGCCGTCCAAGGCTGTCGTCAATGTACGGTGCTGACTGTGCGGAAGGCAACAGTGAAGGGAGGACAGAAAAACAGCAACGGCACGATGAACGAGACGGGTCAGGACCCGATCCGGTGGCGAATCGTGTAGCGACCGGAAAATTCCTCTCCAGGAATCAGCCGTTTCAAGCCCCATTCAGGATGATTGAAGGCATCCGACGCGCAGGTCATCGGCTCGATGGCGAACGCGCGGCGCGGTGCATCGGCAATCGCATCGCCGGTGTACACGACGATGGCGGAGAATGCATGGTCCATCGTCACTTCGATCACCCGACCGCTTCCGCCATGGCGGAGCGACGCCGTCGCCAGGCCCTCCGCATCACGATCAAGCTGCACATAGCAGTGATTGAACTTCTTCTCGCCGATCCGGCGAAAGTCTCGACAATCCCACTCAGTGCCTGCAGCGGGAAGGACTTTTCCTGTCGGCACCAGCTGGTCATTGAATTCCAGAAAGCCCGCGCCGGGAATCCTGGCTTCAGCTTCGTCGATCAACGTGGTGCCCACCGTGAAGTAGGGATGAAAACCCACCCCGACCGGCGCGGGTCGCGTCCCGGCATTCCGCACGTCGAACGAGCAGGATAATCCCTTGTCGCCTAAACCATAGGTCACTTGAATGGCGAGTGAAAACGGATAGCCCTTGCTGCCGTACTGTTCAGTTTCAAGGCGAATGTCGAACAGGACGCCGCTCGCCTCGGCACGAACTACCCGCCACGGCAGAGTCCGGACAAATCCATGAATCGCGTTGGGACCTTCTTTATCGTTCCGTTCAAGCTGGAACTTCTCGCCATCAAACGTATAGCAGCCACCGGCAATACGACCGGGGAACGGAATCAACACATCCCCCTGCCCGCCCTTCTTCTGACTGCCGCCCGAATAACCCCAGACGATATCGACCTCGTTGCCGCCGGCTTCCACCAGGAAATACCGGCGTAAGGAGGCGCCCCAGGGCGAGACAACTGCCCGCTGGTTGCCGGAGGAAAGCATGATCTCTGTGTCGGGAGTCGTGGTCATTGTCATGGAACCGGAGTATAGCATTGAGACCGGGCAGGCTCGCACCGGAGTTCGATTTTTATGCAGGGGATCCGGGTCAGTAAGAGACCATATTCCATTTGAGATCAACTACAGGCAAGATGGACCCAGGCGCGTTATCGCAGGGCATTGAGGAATTGCAGAGATGTGGGTTGTCTATATCGTCGAATGTGCCGATCGCAGCCTCTATACCGGCATTACCAATGACCTGGAGCAACGAATGGCTGCCCACGAAACCGGCAAAGGCGCCAAGTACACCAAGCACCGCAGGCCGCTCACTCTTCGCTATACGGAAACGGCAGATTCAAAAGGAGACGCGTTGCGACGGGAAGCGGCGATCAAAGCCCTCGACCGGGCAACCAAGCTGACACTCATCGCCGCTAACAACGGACAGGCTGCTGAGCACGTCCCGCCTTCCAAAACCGGTCACTAAAAAAAACTGCCCCTGCCATACAATCCGCCGAGACACCCGTGGGACACACATTCGCGTACGTGCGCAGTATTCGCGCGAGAGCCCCTTGCCGGCGTCAGGGACGAACTCCCTATGAAGAATTCTTCATCTTCGCTTCATAGGCATCTCATCCTGAACGGGTAGTCTGAGCCCATGGCACAGTGCAGTTATCCATTCACCTTAGGAGGTTCCATCATGAAGCAGCTCATCATCGCAGCCTGTGTGGCCGTATCGCTCACCGCGTTTGCCGGTATGGCTCTCGCCGACAAGGGCCACAAGACAATCGCCAAGACAGCGGTCTCAATGGAACAGGCGATCAAGGCCGTCACCGACAAGTATCCGGGCCGCGTCATC
>CXWL01000761.1_pt1 | contig 16601 bp, 17 predicted proteins | sample 590931 | NCBI WGS metagenome assembly CXWL01 (sample SAMEA3498368, study PRJEB10139) | groundwater metagenome | biome: water well; material: biofilm material | place: Germany | collected 2015-04-27 | reverse complement strand
GAAGGGCTCTACGTGCTCATCACTGTCGGGCTCATCAACATCGTCATTTCCATGTACTACTACCTCATCGTCGTGAAGAAGATGTACGTCAACGAACCCCACGACCGGTCGCCTCTCAAGGTATCGGGCCCGATCAAAGTGGTGGTCTACGTCTGTCTCGCCGGCACCCTTGCGATCGGCGTCTATCCTCAACCAGTCACCGACTGGGTTGTCTCGGCCATCATGATATTTTCAAACGTGGCGGATCCAACTGCATCCCTTCCCATTCCCCCTGCCGTCATTCCCTTCGGCGGCTAAGCCTACGCGGGAACGGTTCCTCTGCGCCCGGCAAGCATTCTTCTGAAATATTTCTTGCAGGGCCTACCGGAGGAGGATACAGTTTCCAGGACATTGGCTTACATCCCCACGCCCGCACATGCTTGAACCATGGAATCCGCCACACAAGAACCTCCGACCACGCCCGCACCCGTTCATTCTGAGCCTGTTTCCCACAGCAGCCAAGCGCCGATCCCCAAGACCGGCTGGCTCATGGAGCGGTTCGCCCATTGGTCGATCGAGCAACGAGTCCTTGCGGGATTTGGGCTCGTCTTTGCCGGCATTGTAGTCATCAGCGCCATCTCCTACCGCAACACTTCCGTCTTGCTCGAGAATAGTCGGCTCGATACCAAGAGCCACGAATTGGTGCAGCTGCTCGGCTCAGTCGAGGAAGCCCTCGGCGCTGCTGAGAGTGGCCATCGACGCTATCTCGTTACCGGCGACGAGTCGTACCTCAAGTCCTATCAGGCCACTGTCGAACAAATGCCGGAATACCTTCGGTATCTCAGAGGCCTGACAAAAGAAGGAGCTGAACAACAAGACCGCGTTGAGGCACTCGAACGGCTCATCACCAGTCAGTTAAAGGCAGAGGCGGAAGCCATCGTCCAACGTAAGAAGCGTGGCTATGAAGGTGTCCGGCACCTCGCACTCGCCGGGGCGGCAAAGAACGAGATCGAGGGAATCCATCGCCTAATGACAGAACTCGACACGGCCGAGCAACGAGTACTTCATGCCCGTGTGGAAGAATCGGCTGGAAGCACGAAAAATACGATCGCCCTGCTCGGGCTCGGTGCATTCCTCCAATTGGTTCTCTTGGCCTCCGTATACATTCTCATCCATCATGATATCGCCGAGCGACGCCGCGTGGCTGCGGAGTTGCAAAGCCGTGGCGAGCTGCTCCAGGCAGCCAATAAAGAATTAGAAGCATTCAGCTATTCTGTGTCTCATGACCTGCGCGCCCCGCTCCGTCATATCGACGGATATGCGGCACTCTTGTCCAAAGCGGCCGGTGAGACGCTGAATGATAAAGCACGCCGCTACTTACAGACGATTTCAAGTTCCGCGAAGCAAATGGGACAACTGATCGACGACTTGCTCGTTTTTTCCCGTATGGGTCGCCAGGACATGCTCCGTACGACGGTCAATTTGGATCAACTCGTCAAGACCGTCCTTCATGATTTACGTCTTGACTTGCAAGGGAGGACAATCTCCTGGACAATACACCCATTACCTAACGTTTCAGGAGATCCGGCGATGTTACGACAAGTTTTTGTGAATCTGATCTCCAACGCGCTGAAATTCACGGCCACGAGGCTGGAGGCCAAGATCGAAATCGGCGCCGGCCCGCGAAACTCCGGTGAAACTGAGGTGTTCGTGCGTGATAATGGGGTAGGATTCGATATGCAGTATGTCAACAAGTTATTCGGCGTCTTTCAACGTCTTCACCGGAACGACGAGTTTGAAGGCACCGGCATCGGGCTCGCCAATGTGCGCCGAATCATCCATCGGCATGGTGGACGGACCTGGGCCGAAGGAGCACCGGACCAAGGCGCTACCTTCCACTTTTCTCTTCCCCTCGCGAGGTCTCTCAGATGACCACGGTCAAGCCCATCTTACTCGCTGAAGATAACCCGCGTGACGCCGAACTTGCGCTGGCCGCCATGGAAGAGCATCACATCGCCGACAAAGTGGTGGTCTGCCACGACGGAGCTGAAGTCCTCGACTATCTCTATTGCCGTGGAATCTTTGCTTCCAGACAGCAGGGCAATCCCGTGGTCGTGTTTCTGGACCTCAAAATGCCTAAAGTCGACGGGCTCGAGGTCTTGAGAGCTATTAAGAACGACGCAAACCTGAAGCCGATTCCCGTCGTCATGCTCACATCCTCGCGCGAGGAGCGCGATTTGGCGCAAAGCTATGCGTTGGGGGCTAACGCTTATGTGGTGAAGCCGGTTGAGTTTCAACAGTTCATCGCAGCCGTGAAAGAACTGGGTGTTTTTTGGGGCGTAATCAATGAACCGCCCCCCGAAGGCTCTAAGCCGAACGCGTAGCCTCCTCACAAAGGACCTGTGAAACTCCCTCTTCTCCTACTCCACCTTGAGGACGATCCGGTCGACGCGGAACTCATTGTGACCACACTGATCGAGGGCGGAATCCCCTGCCAGTCGAAACTCGTCGACACGCGGCAGGCATTTGTGGCGGCCCTCAAAGAAGGCCGGATGGATCTCATCCTGGCGGACTATTCGATCCCAGGATTCGACGGGATGACGGCACTCACCTTGGCACGTCAACACCGTCCTGAAGTACCCTTCCTTTTTGTCTCGGCCACTATCGGAGAGGAACTGGCCATCGACGCTATGCATCAAGGCGCGACGGACTATGTACTCAAGCAACGGCTCGGGAGACTGGTGCCATCGGTCCAGCGCGCGTTACGTGAGCTCGATGACCGAGCCGAACGGAAGCGGGCGGAAGAAGCCCTTCGGCAGAGCGAAAAACAGTTTCGACAATCCCAGAAGATGGAAGCGGTTGGCCGGTTGGCCGGAGGGATCGCGCATGACTTCAATAATCTCCTGACCATCATCATGGGCTACAGCCAAGTCCTCTTGACGGAACTCGGCCCTCAACACCCCCTTCGCGGAAAGATCGAAGAAACATTGAAGGCCGGCGGAAAGGCCGCGTCACTGATCCGACAACTGCTCACCTTCAGCAGTAAACAATCGACGGACCCGAAAATTCTGTCGCTCAATACCGCTGTCACAAGTCTAGAAAACATGCTACGCCGCCTCATTGGCGAGGACGTACAATTTGTGGTTAAACTCGATCCGAAGAACGGGCGGCTGCGCGCCGACCAAACCCACCTTGAACAGGTTCTGGTCAACCTGGTCGTCAACGCGCGGGATGCCATGCCGAATGGCGGAACGATCACGATCGAAACGGCCCAGGTCGAGCTGACCCGCAGTCCGGTTTACCATATCGCTCCGTTGCAGCCCGGCTCCTATGTTCAGCTGACCGTCAGCGATACCGGCTGTGGCATGGACCTCAAAACACAATCCCATATCTTTGAACCATTCTTCACCACGAAGGGGGAGGGGAAGGGCACAGGGCTGGGCCTCTCCACTGTGTACGGGATTGTCACTCAATGCGGCGGAGCCATCGACGTCACCAGCCGCGTGGGCCACGGCACACGCTTCGATCTGTATTTCCCAAGCGTCGAGTCCGACATCCTACCCACGACGCCGACTCAGCCATCGGGACGGCCTCAGCGGGGCACAGAAACGATTCTCTTGGCGGAAGATGAACCAAGCGTACGGACGCTGGTGCGAGACGAGTTACGGAAGCTGGGTTACAAAGTCGTAGAAGCCAAGAACGGGGTTGAAGCCTGCCTGCTGGCGACGCAACAAGCAGAATCGTTTCAGCTCCTTCTGACAGACGTCGTTATGCCCGGCATGGGCGGACGGGAACTGGCGCAACATCTCTCCGTCATCAATCCAGAATTACGAACCCTGTTCATGTCGGGGTATATGGATGACGTCGGCATCATGGCCGGACAAGAAGAGGGCACCACCAGTTTCTTACAAAAGCCCTTCACTCCTGAGGTGCTTGCCAGCTCAGTCCGCAATCTGCTCGATGCCCGCATGCCATCGGACAAGGCTGGCGATACCCCATCGACACTCAAACCAACCCCTCGCTAGCCATGTGAGGAGTTCGTGTCGAAGCCGTTGCCCCTGTCCGCAAATCATTTGACGCTCCATATCGGCGCTCTTTATACTTGATCCTGAGACACTATGGTACGGGACAACAGCCTCCTCCGGTCTCTCCCTTTCATCCCTGTCGCCCGCATCCTGCTGGGTATCATTTTTGTCATATCCAGCGGACCTACAGCGGCGACGGCTCAAACCCTCACAGGGGATCGACTCGGAGAGGGCTTATCCATCTCCACCTGGAACCCTCAAGCACAATGTCCTGACGTCGCACCGTTGATCGCCGTCGAGATTGACCCCAACCGCTATCGCTTTACCGTGCACTACTACCAGCAGGAGGGGCTCTCGGACCCGCTCGATATTCGCCAATGGCAAGAACGAACCGGCCACGACCTGGTCTTCAATGCCGGGCTCTTCCGTGAGAACTATGCGTATCTCGGGCTGCTCTATGGAAACGGCCGCTCACTGGGGAGCAAGCGGCACACCACTTGGCTGGGGCTGTTTGTGGCAGAGCCGGCGGAGGATCGTTCGCGCCGCGCGCGGGTTTTGGATCTGACCTTTGACACCTTTGACGAGCAGCACGTTCCCTATCGAGAAGTGGCGCAATCGCTTATGCTCCTCGACCGAACCGGAAAAATCCGTGTCCGCCAAACCGGGAAACGCGCACATCAGACCCTCGTCGCAGAACAAGGCGATGGGCATCTCCTCGTCCTCAAGACTACGGAGGTGGTGTCACTCCATGCCCTTGGGGAATGCCTGCGGGACGCCTTTCCTTCCCTGCGCCAGGTCATGGCCATGGACGGAGGATCCTCTTCCGATGTCGCCGTCAGCTCCTCACTCAGAAAAGCCACGTCTGAGGCGGCCGGTTTACACCCCTGGATACCTCTGTTAGAAAACAGCATCACAACCCATATCGGACTTCCGGCAGTGATCGGGATCAGCCCGCGCCAGAAACAACCGGCGCCAAGACCATAGATATATGAGCTTGCCGAGGCGGCGTAGGCTGAGTCAAGATCAGACTCTTTCAGCGGCGCCCAGATTCAACCGGAAAGCCTGCTGCAAGCCAGGCATTCATGCTTCCGGTGACATTGTAGACATGACGGTAGCCCAAATCGGCCAGCGTTTCTGCCGCAATGTTGCTGCGATGTCCGGACTGACAATAGACCACCAGATGGTCTTCCAGTTGGGCTCCGATCTCCCGATGCCGAGCTTGAATTTCCCTGAACTCAATGTTCAGATCAGTTCCGGGAATGAATCCTGTCGCATGTTCTTCCGCAGATCGGACATCGATCAGGATGAAACCCTTTTGTGGCATCGAAGGCGCCTTGGTCAATCCGGCACGTAATTGCTGGACTGTGAGCAAGTAGGAATGATGGGCTGACACCGCACTGGTCGAGATTGTAGACAGTAGAAACAGACCGAGAACAGCGGCGACAATGCGTATGGTCATGATTGGCCTCCTTCCACAATCAAAGCGGAACGTTGTTCATCCGGAATCACACTCACTCATATGATAGGGACTGCATGAAGATTTGGTCAAGTCTCGCCGTCCTCTTCGCCATCGCATTGGCCGGCTGTGGCGAGGGGGCAAAACTACTTCAGGAAAAGGAGGACGGAGGGGTTGTCGCCTATCCCTTCATAGGAGAACAGGGACCCATGCTCTCCTCCTTTCGCACGGACGCCCTCGCTCTTATGAAGGAGAAATGCGGGGGGCTCTATACCATCGTGCAGGAAGGGGAAACCAGAGGGAGAAGCCGCATGGCCAGCCCGATAGAAGGCGCCCAGGAAATTGTGCAGGAGCGCCGATGGGGCATTCAATTTCAGTGTAAGTAAGGGAGGTTCTGCTACGAGGGGGTTGGTGGTGTGCTTGTTAAATCGTCGATGGTCAGCAGGCTGACGAGCGTGAGCCCCTCAGCTTCAACCTTGCGCCGCCCATCCTGCTCCTTCCGATCTACGATCACCAGGGCATGCGTTACAGTGAGGCTGGCGCCCCTGGCAGCTGCAACAGCCTTGAGAAGCGAGCCCCCGCTTGTGAGGACATCGTCCACGATCACAGCGCGGTCCCCTGGCTGAAACGATCCTTCGATAAGTTTTCCGAGCCCATGATCCTTCGCCTGCTTCCGCACCACGAAGGTCCGCCAGGTTCGTGGCGGCTGGGCCACAAACGCAAAATCCGAGATGCTCGTGGCAATGGAAATCGCTCCGATTTCCAATCCGCCAAGACAGTCGAGTTCGACCAGCCGCAACGATTCGTACGCCAATTGGGCAACAAGGCGGCGCGATCCCGGATGGGCCATCAGAGACCGGCAATCGACGTAGAAAGGACTCTTCAATCCGGAAGCAAGTATGAACCCTTTAGTGGGGTCCCACTTGAACGATCGGGTCTCATGAAAAGCTTTCGCTAACTCAATTTTAAGGGGCAGCATCTTACTAACTCAATTATTCGGTCGCCCATTCTACACTCGGTGATGGCCTAAATAGAATCCCGCCATAAATTAATTCCACTCCGTAGCCGCGCAAATCCATCACGCGATCCTGTTCAAGAAAAGCATTTCACCTGCTCCGTCAGCATGTTCGCGACAAGCTTCAGATCGAACGGCCAGGCGTAACGGAGTTCGATCCCCGGATGCTGCGGCTGCAGGTGGTCGAGAATTTCAGGAATCTCAACCTCCGAGTGCGACCCACCCGGCGTAAACATCGTCGTGGTCACGGTAATGTGGGTCGCGCCCTTCTTGATCAGCTCCTCCACCGATTCTTCCAAGGTCGGAGCACAGAATTCATTGTAGGCCACGGCAAAGAGCACCTCCCCCAGGTTGGCCTGCAACTGAGCAGCCACTGCCTCAAGTCCCGATTGATAGGGGTCCGTCTCCGGCGTTCTCGGCCACTGGCGAATTTTTGTGTCCAATTCATGTTCCTCTGCCGACATCGGCGTGCCTGCTGTTCGCCGCTGCCCTTCCAACCGTTTCAGTTTCGTGATCAATTCCTGCGGGCAACCCTTGGGAATGCCCCCGTGTCCCACAAGAATCACTCCCCGTACAACAGCCGCCATCAGCACGCTCCTTTCCTGAGACATGAAGATCTACACGTGAAAACGCAACCTGACCTCTCTTGGGTCTGGATTGAGATAAGCCTGCTCCCGAACGTCGCTCACGTCAAAGATTTGTGCATAGTGTTTGAGCAGTGTGAGAGGGGTAATCAGGGACGTCAGCCCTCGACGATAATCGCCGATCACGCTCAATAGCTCTGCTTTTTCGTGAGCGCCGAGCCGCTCCTTGAAATACCCCAGGATGTGCTGGAGTACGTTCACATGTTTGCGCACCGTCGCTTTCACGGCCAATGCCTTCATGAACAGTTCCCCGTACCGGTGAACGAATTCCTTGGGACAGTGCCGCTCCGCCTGACCGACCAGCCGCCCGAGCACCTCGTATTGCTGTGGGCTATGGGCTAACAGCAAATATTTGTGGATCGTGTGGAACTGCACCAGGGCCCGCCTCGTGACGCCACTCTGTACAAGATCCTGCCAGCGGCGGTAACCGAAGACCCGCTCGATAAAATTCTCCCTCAGTGTAGGCTCGCAGAGCCACCCTTCTTCCGCGACAGGAATCAGCGGAAGCTGCTCGATAAAGGCTCGTGCAAACAGTCCAACTCCTTTTCTGTTGAACCTCCCATGCTCAGGGTAGAGACGAACTCGTTCGATACCGCAGCTCGGCGAGCTCTTTTTAAACACGTACCCGCTTAAATCCAAACTTTTCAGTCCCTCGATCCGATTCATGGCCATCGTCTGCAGAGCGCGCGTGTGATCTACTCTGCTCTCGATCGTCACGAGCCGGGGATTCTGAGGGTCGCCGACCAGCCGCATCGCCTCGCGAGGAGTACCGAGTCCTGCCTCAACCTCCGGGCACACAGGAACCCACTCCACATAGCGGCCCAGCACCCCTGTCAGAAAATTGTCTCGATTGTGTCTCCCGTCGTAACGGACTTCTTCGCCGAGGAGACAGCGGCTGATGCCAAGACGGAGCAGCGAGGTTGTCATCATGTTTCCTGTTGTGTGCGGAAGAGTCTGTCCAACACTCTTCTATCCCTTCGCCAGGATCGCCCGCAAGGCCGGTTCCAGCGTCGGATATTGAAAGACATATCCCCGGGAGAGCGCCTTCGCCGGAGTGACATGTTGGCCCGTGGTCATGAGCGTGCCCAGTTCACCCAATGCCACGCGTAAGGCGAAGCCCGGCACAGGAAGCCAGGACGGCCGGTGGAGAACCCGTCCGATCGAGCCGCAGAACTGCTTCATCGTTACAGCCTCGGGCGCCACCGCATTGAGGGGACCAGACACGCTTTGCGTCGTAAGCGCCCATTTGATCAATCCAATATGATCACGCCGATGGATCCACGACACCCACTGAGTCCCCGGCATGATCGGGCCGCCAACGAAGAGCCGGAACGGCAACAGCATCTTCGGCAAGGCGCCGCCATCTTGTTCGAGCACCATTCCAGTCCGCAGCAGGACAACTCGCACACCGAACTCCGCAGCCCGAAGCGCCTCCGCTTCCCATGCAAGACAGAGGTCGGCCAGAAAACCTTGGCCCTGTGCGGCCCCCTCATCCAGCACACGATCGTCGCTGGCCCCATAGTAGCCAATACCGGAAGCGCTAATCAGCGTGCGGGGTTTCGACGAACGGCGGGACAGAGTCTCTACCAGCAGACGAGTGGAGAGGACTCGGCTTTCAGTGAGGAGCCGCTTGCGGGCATCGGTCCAGCGTCCATCGGCAATTGGTGCACCAGCGAGATTGATGACGGCATCCGCACCGTCAAGACAATGTTCCCAGGCTCCCGCCTCTCGACCATTCCACTCAACGTCCGTGATGGTCGGGCCACAGGACCGTTGCGCCTCTTCTCTCCTTCTCGTGAGAAGCGTGACTAGATGGCCATCCTGACTGAGAGCGGCACATAAGGGCCGACCGATGAACCCCGTTCCACCGCTGACCACGATGTTCATGAAAATCTTGTTCTCCGGTGGAGCCGGACAGACCAATTCACTTTCGCGTGCGCTCGCTATCGCAAAGTATGGATTCTACTCTTGCCGAGTTCGTGTGAGCAAAAGGGGAGGATGGAATGGTGCCGAAGGCGGGATTTGAACCCGCACACCCTTGCGGGCGCTAGACCCTGAATCTAGTGCGTCTGCCAGTTTCGCCACTTCGGCACATCGAGGTGGAAACGGATTATCCTGAATTCGTGAGGTCGCCGTCAAGCAAGCGGCTTTGATCACCGAATCTCTGACTCGCGTGAGGCCCACAGTCCGGCCGCTGCGATATCGCGTCGGTTGCCACTGACCACGATCCGCTCGTGGACGAGCCCGGCGGCGCCAAGCAATGGGGCCGCCGCAATCCACGGCGCCTCATCGGCAATCAAGACATCGAACCGGACGCGACTGAAGAGGGGATCGCTCAGCACTCGCGATGCCGTGGTGACTACGAGCCGCCGATTCTGAATGAAGGCCTGGCGGTTCGTATCTTCTTCGGCTGACAGCAATTCGCGGATCTTTTTCGTCCCGCCCAGCCGGACGATCTCCTCTTTAAGCTCGTCAAACTCCGGCCGCATGTCTTTCGGCACAGCAGCCTCCGGCACAAGTTCATCGATGCGAACCTTGGCCACATCAAGTTCCCCTCTCAGCTCGGCACGCTGACTCTCATATAACTCAAGATATTGATGCAGAGATTCAACGTTTTTCCCGAAGGCCTGCAAGCTGAGCCGTCTGAAGAGCGGAAGGTTCTCATATTCAGCTAACGTGGCGTTTACCTCTTTGATCTTGGCCTGCAGGTCGCTGACCTGCGTCAGTAATCGCCATTCTAAGAGACGCACTTCATCAAGATCCTTTTGTTTCTGTCTCTTGTATGCCAACACCGGCGTCAACTCTCGAAATCGATCGTACTTGCGACGAAGCACGGCCTTATCCGCATGCGAATTGGCATAAAATTGATGCATCTGCGCTTCGAACCCCAACTCCTGAATCCCGATACCCTCGACCTGCTGGGCCAATGCCATTTCATAGCGACTCACCCATGTCTTATACATAAGCCCCACGGCTTTCATGGCTCTTGCGATGGTTCCGACGAGCGCATCCGCTGCCCGGTGATCAGGACAAACCACCAAAATTCGTTTGTTCGCGCGAATCAGTTCGATCGCCAGCACAGCTAATCGCTGCCTGCGCACTGAGAGCTCGTCAGCCCAGAAGCTCGTGAGGATCGACGATCCGGTGCCTGCTCCGGTAGTTTCTTCCGTTCCCGTCGCCGCCTCAAGGAGGGGAGCCAAGCGGTCTGCCGGACCGAGTCGATAGGCGTCTGGCTGTGCGAGCATGTCGCGCAATCGCTTTGCCGACGTGGCTAATACCCCTGCCCGATCGGGAATCACGGTCGCGCCAACACAGGACTCTCCGATCATATTGAATGCCTGCACGAGGACTATATGTCCTTGCCCGCCCAGCACGATGCCTTCAATTGGCTCCATATCGTCATGAGGGATAATTGAGAGGGGAGTGTCATGCTTGATGGACAAGCCTTCTGGAAGCGTCAGCTCATACAGATGAAGCGTACCGATGGTACGCACAAGTCGGCCTGCTACAAGAGTAATTGGCTGGTCAAGCGCTGTGTCGCTCGCTCGTTTCTCTTCGGCTTCATACCGGAGCGCCCACATTTCGAGAAGGTCTCGTGCGGTCATAAGATTCTTGGGACTGTTGCCCTCATCATAGCGGTCGCCATCATACGGTCGGCCTCTTGCACCTGTCCAGCTTGCCGTAGGGTATCTTCCTGGTTACGATCATCCCACGATCCTGCTCGGGGAAACATCATCTGCACATTGCGAATTGACTTTTTGCTTGCCCCCCTAGTATCCTCTTTTCCTTTCCAACAGAAGGAGTTAGGGGCATGAAAGTCATTCTACAAGAAACAATGGATGGGGTCGGACATCTTGGCGACCTGCTTGATGTGAAAGATGGGTATGCACGGAACTTTCTGCTCCCGCGCAAAAAAGCGGTGCTGGCCGACAGTCGCAGCATCAAGGCCTTTGAGCATATCAAGCGTGTAGCCGGTGAACGGGCAAAAAAAGAAAAGCTGGAGATCGAAACCCATGCCAAGAGTATCTCGGCTGTGTCGCTCACAGTGCAAGCCCAGGTCGGCAAGGACGACAAGATGTTCGGGTCGGTCACGACCAAAGACATTGCGGAAAGATTGGCAGAACAAGGCTTTACGGTGGATCGGCGCAAGATCCAGCTGGATCATCCGATCAAGGAACTCGGCACCTTCACCGTGCCAATTAAGCTTCCACGGGATGTGACCGCGACGGTGGTCATCCACGTCGTCAAGAAACAAGAAGCTGAAACGGCTCCCGCTGAGGCCTGACGAGAGAACGAGTTGTTATGAACGATGCGATCGGTTCTTTAGACGCACTCAAAGCCACAGACCCGGATGTCTATGCCGCGATTATAGCCGAGGAAGAGCGGCAGCGTGAGAAGCTGCTGCTGATCGCCTCGGAGAACTTCGCCAGTCTCGCCGTCCTGGCTGCTCAGGGCTCCATCATGACCAATAAGTACGCCGAAGGATACCCGGGAAAGAGGTACTACGGTGGCTGTCAATATGTGGACAGGGTGGAGGATCTCGCTATCGAGCGTTGTAAGCAGATTTTCGGCGCGGAGCATGTAAACGTGCAGCCGCACTCAGGGTCGCAAGCGAATATGGCGGCCTACCTGTCTATACTGAAACCCGGTGACACGATCCTGGGCATGGACCTCGCCCAAGGGGGTCATCTCACCCACGGCAGCAAGGTCAATTTTTCAGGGATCCTGTTCCGTGTGTTTTCTTACGGCGTAGAACGTGAGACCGAAACCATTAACTATGACGCGGTACAGAAGGTGGCGGAGGAATGCCGGCCACGCTTGCTCGTCGTCGGCGCCAGCGCCTATGCGCGCATCTTTGATTTTCCACGATTCCAACAGATCGCCAAGTCGGTCGGCGCCTATCTGCTCGTCGATATCGCCCACATCGCCGGGCTGATTGCCGCCGGGCTGCATCCGAATCCTGTTCCCTATGCAGATTTCGTCACGACGACTACCCATAAAACCCTGCGCGGACCCAGGGGCGGCGTCGTGATGTGCAAGGCTGAGCATGCTAAAGCGGTCGACAAATTGCTCTTCCCCGGAATACAAGGCGGACCCTTGATGCACGTGATCGCGGCAAAAGCCGTTGCCTTCAAAGAAGCCCTTTCACCGGCCTTTACACGTTACCAGCAGCAGGTCATTGCCAATGCGAAGGTGCTGGCCCAAGGGCTCCTCGACCGTGGGTACAAGATTGTGTCGGGCGGCACGGATACTCATCTCATGTTAATGAATCTGACCAACAAGGGCATTACAGGCAAAGAAGCGGACGCGGCCTTGGGCGAGGCCGGTATTATCGTGAACAAGAATGCCGTGCCCTACGACGAAAAGCCGCCGGCCGTCGCCAGCGGCATTCGACTGGGAACGCCCGCTGTGTCTACCCGTGGGATGCGGGAGGCCGAGATGAAAGAGATTGTGGGCTTAATCGACCGGGTTCTGCAGCATCGGCATGAACCAGCGACGCTCGAGGAAGTCCGCGCTCAAGCTAAAGCGCTCTGCAACCGTTTCCCGGTCTTTCATCCCTACTAACCTACATCAGACTGGGCAGGATTGCCGCCTGTGAAATGTCCCTTCTGCGATGAACTCGAAGACAAGGTGGTAGACTCGCGCATGGCGAAGGAAGGCGAGGTTATTCGCCGTCGACGCGAATGTCTCGGCTGCAAGCGTCGCTATACCACCTACGAACGCGTCGATGAAATCCTTCCTATGGTGGTGAAAAAGGACGGCCGTCGGGAGTCGTTCGACCGTACCAAGATTCTCGCTGGTCTCAAGAAAGCCTGCGAAAAACGACCCATCAGTACCGCCACCATCGAAACAGTGACGGATCGCATCGAGAAGCGCATTCAGGAAATGGGTGAGACCGAAATCGAGAGCCGGATCGTGGGCGAAGAGTTGATGAAAGAGCTTGATCAACTGGATCAGGTCGCCTATGTTCGCTTTGCCTCTGTCTACCGAGAGTTCAAAGACATAGACCAGTTCATGGACGAGCTGAGAACGTTGGCCCAGCAGCGCCGCGAGCGGTGAGGGGCGCGGGATCCCTCCTCTCTACTCATTGCCCTCCCCTTGTCCTTCCGCCATTTTTTGGTCTGCAACAGGATGCGATTTCTCAACAGGTAGGCGTCACAATGCCGACAACACGCGCTATGTCTCCAAGACGACAACGCAAAACCGGAGTGCCGAGCGGCACGCATGTGGCAATCATCGGTGCCGGCCGTGGAGGCACGGCCCTGATGGAGATCTTTGCGACAGACCCACTGGTAACAATCGTATGCGTGGCTGATGTTCAGGCCAATGCCCCGGGCATCTTATTGGCTAAACGACTTGGTATTCCTGTGACCCGCGATTACCGTCGGCTCCTGGACCTCGAGCGCGTAGACCTCATTATCGATGTGTCGGGCGACACCAAGGTTTGGGAGTTGCTCCAAGACTTCCATCGGATGGGCGTGACCATCATCGGCGGGGCTAGTGCCAAATTCATGTGGGAGCTTATCGAGGCCCGCATTCGCGCCACTTCAGATATCGAGAAAACCTTGAATAAGTACCAATCGCTCTATCGACTGTATGTCAAGGAAACAGGTGTGGCGGTGACGGAGGAACGGACACGCATTGCCTGTGAAATGCACGACGGTCTCGTGCAGAACTTGGCCGGGGTGAATTTCAAACTGGATCTGAGTTTACAATTGATTCGAAAAGATCCGAAAGCCAGCCTGGCCACTTTGCGCGAGAGCAAAGCCCAGCTGAAATTGGCCATCCACGAAGCGCGGCAAGTCATCTTCAATCTCCGCCCGCTCCACTACGACAAGATGGAACTGCTCCCAGCCCTGACCAACTATCTCACCTCGTACGAAACCCAATATCATATCAAGACGCAGTTCCGTGTATCCGGCGATGAACAGATTTTATTCCCACGTACCAAGATCTTTCTGTTTCGCATTGTGCAAGAAGCCCTCAGTAACGTGGAGCGACACGCAAAAGCGACTCGGGTTACTGTGGCGCTGGACATCGACCCCAAACGCCTCAAGGTCACCATCGGGGACAACGGCATAGGATTCGACATGGACACCGTGCTGCGCGACCCAGACAAATGGGATCATTTCGGGATTCGCGGAATCCTGGAACGGGCTCGCCTTGTAGGCGGTGAAGGTAAGATCGAGTCTAAGAAAGGGCGCGGCACGACTATCGTCGTCGACATTCCTCTGGTCAAAAAGGAGATGACCGCCCATGGAAAAAATTAAAGTGCTCATCGCGGACGACCATCGCGTCGTACGCGAAGGACTGGCCGCAATCCTCAAGACGAAAGACGACATTCATATCGTGGGCGAGGCCCAGGATGGCATGGAAGCCGTCGAGAAGGTGAAGACGTTGATGCCCGACGTCGTGCTGATGGACGTGAGCATGCCCCGGATGGGCGGAGTCGAAGCGACCAGACAAATCAAGCGTGAGTTCCCTCACATCGGAATCGTGGCCCTGACCATGTATGACGAGCAACAATATATCTTCGATTTGGTACGCGCCGGCGCTACCGGATATCTCTTGAAAGACTCCGAATCCTCACAAATCGTCGCCGCAATTCGCGCGATCTACAAAGGCGAGTCGCTGATCCACCCTTCCGTCGCGAGCAAGATCTTGGCAGAATTTTCCTTGATGTCTCAGAAGAAAGGGAAAAAACCTGGGTGGGTCGAGCACGATCTGACGGAACGAGAGATCACAGTCTTACGCTTGGTCGCTGATGGCAAGACGAACAAGGAAATCGCCAATAACTTGGACTTGAGCGAAAAGACCGTCAAGAATCATGTGCGCAACATTTTCCATAAGTTACAAGTCTACGACCGCACGCAAGCTGCTATCCTGGCCATTCGGAAAGGACTCATCGAGTTGGATCCCCGGCCATAGTCGTTGTTGCCACCAACACCGAAACATCCCTAGTCCAACAAGCGACTCGTGGCGCTTCTAGCAGCAGGCTGAAAACGTCCGCCAGCAGCCTAAGCACGCGACAGGCTCGACGCGCAAGCCCTTACTCCAGTGTCTCGCCTTTCCCGCCAGTCTCGCGCGCCTCGTCCAATTACACTGGCTCGTCATGTATAGCGGCGGAATTACGATTTGATAATCCTTGAAAAGTCACAGGTGTCATATTTTTACAACATGACTTCATATGTCAGAATTTGAATATTTATCTTTTATTATCAATGATATATGGTCATTTATCGCAAAAACACCGACTGGCACACGAGTTGCTGATACCCACTGTGTCTAATATTGAGGTTACTTTGTGAGAGTTCAACAAACCTTAGCGAATGCAGTGAGTTGTGCGGGAGTTGGACTCCACTCTGGACAGCCAGTCACCCTTACGCTCAGGCCTGCTCCACCAAATACAGGGGTCGTCTTCGTAAACCGGAGCGACAAAGATGGAGCCTCCCTTTCGGCCTCCGTCGAGCATTTGGTGCCTACGGAACTCTGCACCGCGATCAGCGGCAATGGGTTTCAGGTAAAAACGATTGAACACGTCCTAGCGGCATTGGCAGGACTCGACATCGATAATGTATATGTGGAGGTTGATGCCGGTGAAGCTCCCGTGATGGACGGCAGCTCGGCGCACTTCGTTCGCTTGATTCGGTCAGCGGGAATTACTCCCCAGAACCGGCGGCAACCCTATCTGAAAATCACACGGCCTCTCGAAGTGGTGGACGGAGCTCGTCGGGTTCGTATCGAACCGTCCTCAACCACCAAGATTACCTATTCCATTCATTACAATCATCCTTTAATCCAGACCCAGACCTACGTCTATGAGCATTCAGCCCATGCATTTGAGCGTGAGATCGCGGATGCCAGGACATTCGGGTTCTTACAGGAAGTGGAAGCGCTTTGGGCTCGCGGGCTGGGCCAGGGTGGCAACCTGGACAATACGATCGTCCTCTCTCAGGACGGCATTCTCAATGAATCAGGCCTTCGTTTTACCAATGAATTCGTGCGACACAAGATCCTCGACTTGATCGGAGACTTTTCGTTGCTCGGTGTACCCTTTATCGGGCACTTGATCGCCGATCGCTCGGGGCATGCAATACACACCCGTCTTGTTCAGCAGATTCTCTCTCACCCCGATAGCTGGGTGTTGCTCGACGGCGACGAAACAGTCGCCGCATCTAAGCCTCGTTCCGCCAAGTCCGCACCACGACCAACATCGCTTGTGGCCCTTCAAGCCTCCTAACACCGTTCTGTTGAATGGAAGCCTGCGCGCGATCTTGCCGATCCGGGCGAGATAAATTTTGACGTGGGGTTAACTGAGCTAAGATTTAGCGTCGAGAGCAAGTGGCCTTGCTCCCGACGCTCAAATCAAGGCGGGGACTACTTCTTCTTCTTCTTTGCTGCTTTCTTCGTCGCCAAGACTCTCACCCCCCTTCACCTATTTTAAGGTCTACCTACCTGACTCACTACACTGCGTGGATCAG
>CXWL01006363.1_pt1 | contig 16602 bp, 10 predicted proteins | sample 590931 | NCBI WGS metagenome assembly CXWL01 (sample SAMEA3498368, study PRJEB10139) | groundwater metagenome | biome: water well; material: biofilm material | place: Germany | collected 2015-04-27 | reverse complement strand
AGCAGCTCAGTGCGCAATTCCTCGAAGTAAGCGCGCCCCTCGGTCATGCCGGTGCCGCGGGTGACCACCTTCACCACCGAGCCCAAATTGTCCAAGTCAGACGCCACGGCCTTGCCGATGTCGGGGTACTGAACCTTGACCGCCACCTTCTCGCCTTGGTGCGTCACGGCGCGGTGCACTTGCCCTAAGGATGCGGAGGCGACCGGCGTGGGCTCGAAGGAGGCGAAGACCTTCTCGGGAGGCGCTTTGAGCTCGCGCTCGATGACTTCTTTCACCGTCGAATACGGCATCGGCGGTGCCTGGTTCTGAAGCTTGGCGATGATTTTGCGCACTTCGGGAGTCATGGCGTCAGGGTCCATCGCCATCGCCTGGCCCATCTTCATCGCCAAACCCTTCAAGTCACCGAGCGTGGCCACCAGCTTTTCGGCCGCGGTCTCACCCAAGATGCCGTCGTCGTCTTTCGACCCCGCGAGGCGCCTGGCACCCCGGGCCATCACGTCGGTGGAAAGCCTGGCCGAAAGCGACGCCAATTGGGCGAAGCGCTTCAATCTGCCCGAAGGGGGCTTGCCGTCAGCCATGGTGTCGGACTTTCCATGTTTCCATTCGTCCGTCCACTCACCCAACTCAGCCCGAATGGAAACATGGAAAGTCCGGCACCCATCTCTCGAGTGATCCAGCCAGGTTGAGAAAGCCTTAAGCCGTGAGGGTTTATCTTTAAGGAAGTCCATGGTATGGCGCGCGCGCGAAAACCCTTTAGGAGCCTTAAAAACCTATGAAGCTTTCACGTCTCGGATGGCTGGCGGCGCTGCTGACTCCCGCCATGGCCTTTGCATCAGAAGCCAACCTCGTGCTGCCCGATCTGTCGTCCCAGAAGTTTCTCAATGGGTCCATCGACGGCAAGATGTTGCTGATCATCGGCATCGCGATTTCGGCGGTCGGCCTGGTGTTCGGCCTGGTTCAGTATTCGCAGCTCAAGAACCTGCCGGTGCACAAGTCGATGCTCGAAATTTCCGAGCTCATCTACGAGACCTGCAAGACGTACCTCATCACCCAGGGCAAGTTCATCTTGAAGCTCGAGGTGCTGATCGGCGGCATCATGATCTGGTACTTCGGCTTCCTCTCGCACGCCGAGGGTGAAGCGGCCAACATTCCCACCGCCGCCCGCGTGGCCATCATCTTGGGCTTCTCGCTGGTCGGCATCGCCGGCAGCTACGCGGTGGCCTGGTTCGGCATTCGCGTCAATACCTTCGCCAACTCGCGCGCCGCCTTCGGCTCCCTGCGCGGCAAGCCGTTTCTCACCTACGAAATTCCGCTCAAGGCGGGCATGAGCATCGGCATGATGCTGATCTCCACCGAGTTGATTTTGATGCTCGGCATCTTGTGCTTCGTGCCTGGCTACCTGGCCGGCCCCTGCTTCATCGGCTTCGCCATCGGCGAGTCGTTGGGTGCGGCGGCGCTGCGTATCGCGGGCGGTATCTTCACCAAGATCGCCGACATCGGCTCAGACCTGATGAAGATCGTCTTCAAGATCAAAGAAGACGACGCGCGTAACCCGGGCGTCATCGCCGACTGCACCGGTGACAACGCCGGCGACTCGGTGGGCCCTTCGGCCGACGGCTTCGAGACCTACGGCGTCACCGGCGTGGCGCTGATCACCTTCATCTTGCTCGCCGCCGCGGCCAGCCCCGCGGTTCAGGTGCAGCTGTTGGTGTGGATCTTCGCGATGCGCGTGGTGATGGTGGTCACCAGCTTTCTCTCGTACGTCATCAACAGCTACGTGCAGAAGGCGAAGCACGGCAACGCCGACAAGATGAACTTCGAGCACCCGCTCACCCAGTTGGTGGTGCTCACCTCGGTTCTCTCGGTCGCCGCCACCTTCCTCGTTTCCTACCTGCTCATTCCCACGCTCGCGGGCGACACCACGATGTGGTGGAAGCTCTCGCTGATCATCACCTGCGGCACCGCGGCGGGCGCGATCATTCCCGAGCTGGTCAAGGTCTTCACCTCCACCGATTCGCGGCACGTGCGCGAAGTGGTCACCGCTTCGAAAGAAGGCGGCGCTTCGTTGAACGTGATCTCGGGTTTGGTGGCCGGTAACTTCAGTGCTTACTGGCTGGGCATGGCGATTCTGTTCTTGATGGGCGGCGCCTACCTGGTTTCACTCCAGGGCCTGCACATTCTCTTTCCCCTGCAGGGAGTCACCATCGACCCCTCGCCGGTCTTCGCCTTCGGCTTGGTGGCGTTCGGCTTCTTGGGCATGGGCCCTGTGACCATCGCGGTCGACAGCTACGGCCCGGTGACTGACAACGCTCAGTCGGTCTACGAGCTGTCGCTCATCGAGACGATTCCCAACATCAAGGAAGAGATCAAGAAAGACTTCGGCTTCGAGCCCGACTTTTCCAAGGCCAAGCAGTTCTTGGAAGAGAACGACGGCGCCGGCAACACCTTCAAGGCCACCGCCAAGCCTGTGCTCATCGGCACTGCCGTGGTGGGCGCGACGACGATGATCTTCTCCATTCTCTTTTCCGTCACCAACGGGCTGCGCACGGGATTGGAATACTTGTCGCTCGTCAACGCTCCCTTCTTGCTGGGCATGGTCGCCGGCGGCGCGATGATTTACTGGTTCACCGGAGCCTCGATGCAGGCCGTGGCCACCGGCGCTTACCGCGCGGTTGAATTCATCAAGGCCAACATCAAGCTCGAAGGCGTCACCAAAGCCTCCGTCGAAGACAGCAAGAAGGTCGTCGAGATCTGCACCATCTACGCGCAGAAGGGCATGCGAAACATCTTCTTGGCCGTCTTCTTCGCGACGCTCTCGTTCGCCTGCTTGGAGCCGGCGTTCTTCATCGGCTACCTCATCTCCATCGCGCTCTTCGGTCTGTACCAGGCCATCTTCATGGCCAACGCCGGTGGCGCTTGGGACAACGCGAAGAAGCTGGTGGAAACCGAGCTTCGCGCCAAGGGCACTCCGCTGCACGACGCGGCGGTGGTCGGCGATACCGTCGGCGACCCCTTCAAAGACACCTCTTCAGTGGCGCTGAACCCGGTCATCAAGTTCACCACCCTCTTCGGGTTGCTGGCGGTGGAATTGGCGATCTCGATGGGTGGCCAGAAGGCCGGCGAATGGTTCAAGGCCACTCCCTTGACCCTGAGCCTCGCGGCGGGCTTCTTCGTGGTCTCCGCGTTCTTCGTCTACCAGTCGTTCTACGGCATGCGCATCGAGGGCGGCCTCAAGTCTGAAGCTGACACCGCTCCGGAGTCAGCCAAGGCTCAGCAAGCTGCGTAGCATTTGGCGACCAACGGCCTCTCGCTGCTGAAGCTGACCTTTTTGGGCACCTCGGCAGCGATGCCGACGGTGAACCGAAACGTGTCGGGCCTGGCAGTGAAGGCCGACGGTGACTTGCTGCTCTTCGACTGTGGCGAGGGCAGCCAGCGGCAGATGATTAAGTTCGGCACCGGCTTCAACGTCGCCGCGGTGTTCTTCACCCATTTTCACCTAGACCACTACCTGGGCATCATCGGCTTCTTGCGCACCCTGGGCATGGGCGGGCGGGTTGAGCCGATGACGCTCTATGGCCCCTTGGGCGGCAAACGCCTGCTCGACACCGCGCTGCATTTGGGAGTGGAGAAGCTCGCCTTTCCCGTGGAAATCATCGAGCTCAAAGGCGGCGAAGAATTTCAGCGCGATGGCTACCGCATCAAAGCGGTGCGGGTGGAGCACCGGGTGTACGCGCTCGGCTACGTGCTGCAAGAAGACACCAAGCCCGGCCGCTTCGACGCTGAGGCCGCGCGGGCGTTGGGTGTGCAGGCGGGGCCTGACTTTGGCCGCCTGCAAAAAGGCGAGAGCGTGACGGCCGCCGACGGAACGGTTGTGAAGCCCGAGCAAGTGCTGGGCGCAGCACGTGCAGGTAGAAAGGTATGCATCTCGGGAGACACCCGGCCGTGCGCCGCGCTCATCGCCGCCGCGCAAGGAGCAGACTTGCTGGTACACGAAGCGACCTTCACCGATGACGAGCAAGAGCGCGCTCTGGAAACGCAGCATTCCACCGCGCGTGAATCGGGACGGGTGGCGCGCGAGGCGAATGTCAAGCGGCTGGTGCTGACGCACCTTTCTTCGCGCCATGACGTTGACACCCGGCCGATTTTCGAGCACGCGCGCGCGGAGTTTTCGGGCCCAGTCGATGTCGCCCACGATGGCTTTTCCATCGAGCTGTCAAGCGCCCCTTAGTGCGGGCAACGAGCCTGTGAATCGGTGAGCGGTGAGTGCCCCGCGTACAGCACCCACATGAAAAGTTTGCTCATCGCAACGCTTTCACGGTGCAATCGCGCGTATCGTGGATCAATCGGTTCTGTAACTTGCCGACGTTGCTGCGTAAGTTACGGTTCCTGTTTCGGCACAGCGCTCGCTAGGTGAACTGCGCCCGTCAGAGGAGATCTATGTCTACTCGCAATGTACTACTCCGCAGCACAGTACTCGCCGCCACGTTGATGGCGGTCCAAGCCGCAGCGCAGACAGAAGATCTCTCGGGCGTTGGCTCTTCGCTGTCACCACGCGTGATGGTGATCATCGACAACTCACGGTCGATGGAGGCCCTGCCCACTGTAGACTACGACTTTTCCTACAAGGACGACTTCCTTTCCAGCGCCATCATGACCGACCAGGGTGGTGGCAATTATCTGTGCGACCCGGCTAACGCCACGGTGCAGGCGAACTGCCGCAACAAGTTCTGCGTTGGCCAGTGCGTGTTGCACAACGTCTTCGACCCCTTTGACGGCATCTTGGAGTTTGGGTTCGCCACTTACTTCCAGTACTACCGCAAGGTCGTCAGCCAAGTGGTCGCCCCGGTCAGCGCGACCACCACCTGCACCTACGACGTGCTCGCGGGCGCGGGTGAAGACCCCACCGCTGTCGTCGGCGCGGGCCTCGATTACAACACCAACCGCCGTTACCTTTGGTCGAAAGAAACCGGCCTGACCACGGCGGGTAGCTGCACCATTTCCAACAACAATACCGTCGCCAGCCGGCATTCGTTGACCGGCCCGACCACGGCGGCTGCGAACGGCTATGGCACTACCTTACGCAGCACCAACGAGTTTGGCTGTACCCCGAAGGCAGCTCCGGTCACCACCGAGCCCGCAAAGACTTGCGTCGCGTTGACCACCACTGCCGACCAAGTCTTCACCAGCGCCGCGTACCCCCTCTACACCCGCACCACCACCAACGCGGCCACCCGAGTACCCGCGCTCTTCACCCACATGCGGTACTCCGACATCATGCCCAGCGGCGCGTCAATTGGCGTGCCCAAGCCTTACATCCTCGAGCGGTGTTACGGCACCGCCGGTCAGGGCTGTACGGTGGTTGCCGGGGTGCCGCCCACGACTGGAAATCTTCCATCGACGGGCGCCACTTCCTGGGTCATTCCCACCGCGTTGCCGAGCTACAACAGCACCCACGTGGTTCACGCGACGAACCCCACGGTGAACGACGGCAAGACCTGGTACCTCTATCGCAGGACGACTTTTCCCGACCCGTTGGCCTCGGGTTATATCGCCTCGGACATGAACTACTGGCGCACCATCGCGCCTGTGGCCACCAACGTCTGCCCGGCCCCGGGCACTGTCGACACCTTCACCCCCAACCCCACCAATGCCGCTTCGGGAACCGTCACCACGTCAGCCTCGTCAGTCGCCGTCGGCATCAACACGTGGACCCAGCATTCCCAGCGGTGCACGGCTGCCCAGCCGTGCAAGATGACGCTGTACGACTCACCGGCTCCGGTAAACAACACGCAGGTCTACTACAAGCTCCCGGGCACTCCTCCCGCGGGTGGAACGCTGGTCGTCGGTTCTCCTTTCGCTTCAGGCACCGTCGTCACAACTCCTCAAACAACGAACCCCGGCACATGCCCGGCACGCACCAATGAAACGGCGCTCACCGGCTGCACCGCCGGAAACCCATGCGACCTGTTGGCGGGCACGGTGATTTCGGCCACGGCGGGTTCAGACGTGACCAAGTACACCTATGACCAGTCGGTCAACAGCTACACGTTCGGCGGCAACAACTACACCACGACGGGCGCCAGCAGTGTCACCACCATCAACGCCACGACGTTTGACACGGCGACGTTCCCCGCCGCCGGACGAAACGGGGCGACTCCAGCGGCCGCCGGCTGCCCAGCAAGCATAACCAGCACCTCGGCAGCCATCGGCTGCAACCTCGCCGGCAATCACTTGGGTTCCCAGTGCACGCTGGTGCTCAACACCGCGGCCAGCCTTGCCACCGTGGCCGGCGACCCGCCCAAAATCAAGTGCCAGTACGACAGAACGAACCGTGCCTTGACCTCGTCCTGGCCGCAGTGGCAGTGCCAGTTCAACCGCCGTGAATGGCGCTACACCGTACCGGGACCGCGGTACTGCCGATGGCAGGCCGTGGCGTACGAGTGGCGCGTCGATTCTCGCCAGTACCGCTGGACCTCCGCGGGTGGTGAGGCAGTAGCCACCACCACGGTGGCCGCTGGCGGCGCCGCTCCCGGCACCAACTATTGCTCGCCCGCTGCCTACCCGCCGCTGTGCCCGAACGTGCTCGACAATTCGTTGGCTACCACACCGGCCACATGCAAGTTGGCAGGCCGTCAGTGCCGCTTGCGCTGGAACGCCACCAGCGGTGTCGCCGGCACACTCAACGTTGGCAAGGGCCGTAAGGTCAACGCGAACGTCATCGGATCCGGGTCGAACACCGACATGTATTGCCGTACGGTGGACTACGACCTAGCGGGCGCACCAGCAGTCAATACCAATGCCACCTCGTTCATTACCCCCGCGGCAATAACCAACCAATGGTGTGCCGGCGCCAATGGCGTGACCCTCGACACTCGCACCGACGTGCTGACGATGAGTGACCCGTACTCTCCGACACTCAACCCCGCCAACACCGGCGTTACCGTCGGCTCTACCTACTCACGCGGCGGCACCATTCAGTCGGTGCAATACAGCATGGACGGCACCACCTGGGTCAACGGCCCGATGTCCAACATGTTGGCCACCAAGAACGCGGGCTGGAGCCGGCTCGCCAGCGGCACAAGCTTGATGTCCGCGGCCAACCCCACCATTCCCCTCTTCCGCCCGTTCGGCGCAGGCGTGACCGTGCCCCAGCTGCGACAAAGCATCTTGAACCTGACCATGGCCAGCCGCGCGGTGCCCATCTACAGCTTCCCCACCGGCATCGCGACCTGCAAAGACGGCATTAAGAACAACGGTGAAACCGACGTGGACTGCGGCGGCGGCGGTTGCGCGGCTTGCAACACCATCAACATCACTGGCCACAGCACGCCACTCTTTGGCTCGCTCAAGAACGCCTATGACTACATCGCGAACGAAGTCGTCGACCCCAATGCGCAGTGCCGCGCGTATGCCGTCGTTCTTCTCACCGACGGTCAAGAGAACCAGCTCGCGACTCAGCCTCAGCACCCGGGCCAATCGGGCTTCGATGACTACGGCACCACCGGTAGCTCGACCCAATTGGTGAGCATCGTCGACCAGATCAAGAACGCTCAGATACAGACGGGCAGCGGTTCGATTACTCCCATCGGCGGAGTGAAGACCTACGTCGTGGGCTTCGGTAACGCCGCCGCCGGTGGTGCTCTCGATGCCATGGCCGTCGCCGCTGGCACGGCCATCGGCAGCCCCGGCTCGGCTTACAACGCCGTCGACCCCACCAACTTGAAGAACACCCTGAACGTGATCTTCAACAACATCGCCCAGAACCGTTACACCCGCTCGAAACCGGTGCTCACCCGCGATGGCACCAGCCGCACGCTCTATGCGGCCTCGTTCGACATCTTGGGCAACGCCCGCGAATGGCAGGGGTACCTCGATGCTTACGACACCACCACCATCGGCCCCTCGGGCACCCCGCCCAAAGACTGGCAGTTCTCTCAGGAGCTGAACAACGCCGGCGCGGGCTCGCGGCGCCTCTTCACCTGGTTGAACGACGACCCACTGCGCAAGGTCTCGCTGCACAGCATGGGCAGCATCGTCGGAGCCGACGCCACGCAGTTGGTGAACGACATGACCGTCGCCGACAAACCCGCCGCCGACGCCGTCGTCAACTTCGTGTTGAACCCGACCAAGAACGTGGCCTTCAGCGGCACCCCCGCGGCCAACAAGTCGAGCCGCTTATCGGACATCTACCACTCTGCGCCGGCGGTCATCGGGCCTCCCTCTGCTGATAACAGCTGGCCGGCCGAAACCGCGGACAACGCGGGGTACGCGCTTTACAAGGCGGCCAACCCAAATCGCCCGGCGCGTCTATTCGTCGGGTCGAATACCGGCATGGTGCACGCCATCTGCGAAAAAACCGGCGCCAACCCGGTCGACTGCGGCAGCGCCGGCACCAACGCGCGCGGCATGGAAGTATACGCGTTCAGCCCTCCGGCGATTTTGCCCAAGTTGAAGCTCACTCCCAGCGCCCACGCCTTCTCGACCGACGGCAGCTTCGGTGGCGCCGACCTTTGCTTGGCGGCTGACTGCACCATCGCCGCCAACTGGAAGACGATGCTCTTGGGTTCCTTGTACCGCGGCGGCAACTCGCTCTTCGCGATGGACGTCACCAACCCCGACACGGTCAGCTACATGTTCAAGCTCTACGCGCCAATGTTGGGCGAGAGCTGGTCGGCACCGGTGGTGGGCCGCGCCCAAATCGACGCCGCGACTGGCCCCTTGAACCGGTGGATCGCGCTGTCCGGCGGCGGTTACTGGGCGCCCTCGGGCCCGCTGCCAGTGGGCAACATCAGTAACTCGTACATCGCCTTCGACATGCACACTGGCGCCGTGGGCGGTGGCGTGTTGCTCGACAACAACAGCGTGGTCGCTGATCGCCGCGCCGAGTTCCGCGTCGACTTCAACGCGCCCAGCTGCGACACCACGGCCATTCCCGACGCCACCTGCTTGTTGCCGCGCAACAGCGTGCCCGCTCGCGTAGCGGTGGTGCGCGACGGCAAGACCGCGACCATCAAGAGCTCGTTCTTCGGCGACACCCAAGGCCGTATGTGGGTTTCGAACATGAGCTCACCGGTGGTGAAGACCTGGCAGCCGAACGTGCTCTTCGACCCCTCGCTGCCAGCCTGCGCCAACGACATCTACGGTACGCCGGGCGGGGCCCCCATCTACGACGCCACCGACATCGCGCCTTCACCGACCGCGGTGGCCACTTTGCCGTTCGCGACCGCGAGCACTCCGCGCCCCTTCTTCCAGCGCGTGTCGCTCTCGGTTGACCCCGAAGGTCACGTCACCGCGTATGGCGGTACGGGCAATGTGCTCGACCCGCTCTATACCGGCACCAACGCCGGTGACCCCAAGCAGTACGACTACTTCTACGCCGTGCGTTACAACGACGGCGTCGCGGGCACCTGCTACGGCACCGCCTCGTGGATTCGCCGCTTCCGCCACAATGAGAAGATGCTTTCGGAGGCGAGCATCGGCGGCTCGGTGGTCTTCGCGGCCACCTTCATGCCGCCTACCGGTGGCAGCATCTGCAACATGCGTGGTGATGGCCGTATCTATGCGTTCTACTCGGCGACCGGTGCTCCGGCTCCGGTGTTCGACGACCCGATGGACCCCAGCAACCCCGCGGCGCGCAGCGCGGTTCTCGACGTGCCCAACTCGGGCATTCTCTCGGACCTCTACTTCGTGCCCGACGCCAGCAACCGCAACAAGGGCACGGTGGGCTTCGTCGACAGCGCCGGTAAGCCGGCGCAGCACGGCATCACCGGTATCGCCGCCGGCGCGAAAGTTAAGAGCTTCAAGCGAGTGCGCTAAAAGGGTCTTTACATGAGACACGCGTTCAAAAGAGGCGTCACCATTCTCGAGTTGATGATCGTGGTGGCGATCGTCGGCATCGTCGCCGGCCTCGCGGCGACGAGCTTCACCGAAATGCGCGCCATCGGCGCGGCGCGCGAAGAGACGCGGTTCTTGCTCGGCGCCCTGCGCAACGCCCGCACGATGGCGGTGGCCACCACCGTGCCCCACGGCATCTACATCGGGGGCGGTGCTGACGGCACCAACCCACCCTTGGCCAACCGGGTGGCAATGTTTCGCAAAGCCACGCCCGACATGGCCGCGACTGACTACGTCGACGGTGACTACATCTTGACCCAGAGGGCGCTACCCGCGCAGGGCGGCACCACCAACTCGATGATTCTCTTCGATGCCATTCAAGCCAATACCAATTCGAGCATTCGGGTGGTCTTCGACCGCAATGGCAACCCCCAGGTGTGGAATGTGATCGCCGGCATCGGCACTCCGGTGGTGATTACCCCTGGGGCACCGGCGGTGCTCGCCGTTCGTCACCTCGCGCTCGAAGGCAACACGCCTGGCGTCGCCAACCGCAGCGGCCGCTGCATCGAAATGATTCAGAACGGCAACACGCGCATCTTCGATGCCGCGGGTACAGGCGGGTGCTGGTGATGAAAACGCGACGCGCGCAGCGAGGCTTCACCATCTTGGAAACGCTGATGGCGGGCGCGGTGATGCTCTTGGGTATCACCGGGCTGATGGTGCTGTTGCTCGGCATTCGGAACAATTCGGCGCGGGCGGCCTTCAACACCTTGGCCGCGAAAGAGGCGCAGCGGCTGCTCAACATGCGCACCACCGGCGACCTCGCCGACACCGGCCCCGTGGGAGTCACCCCGTGCAACGGAGTCTTCGAGCAAATCAACCTGCCGTACGAATGTGACATCACCGTCATGGACACCAGCAGCAACGTTCCGCCCATCATTCCCCCAAACCTCGGCGTTCCTTCGCGCCTAGTCGTGGTTCGCATTCGCCGCGTTCAGTCAGCTCTCAACTCACCCACATGGCATGTCCAGCAAGGCTATGCGCTACCTCCGCCCTAAATCAGGCTTCACGCTCATCGAAATCACCGTCACCACCGCGATGTCGGCGGTGATTATCTTGGGCGCGGTGCAATACGCCTCGCTCGTCGGCACCTTTCAAGAGCAGAGCGACAAGAAGATAGAGGCGCTCAACAGCGTCGCCATCGGCGAACGTTCACAGAGCAACGAGCTCGAGAACACCGGCTTTCAGTTCTCGAGCCCCAGGTTGGCGTTTCACCTTCACAACAACGTCACCGCGACGCAGAACCCGGCGGGGTTTCGTTATTACCTGACGCCTCCCGGGGGCTCGCAGGCCAGCATTCTGCCCATCACCAACGCCGAGTTCGACTGGCAGAACCCCAATGCCACTTCCGGCATTCTCAACATGACCGACGCCTTCGACGCCTTCGTGGGCGAAGACCCGAACCTTCGGCGCTCGGGGCAGATCGCCGCCGACCCGGTGGCGTGTGGCCCGCCCACCGACCAAATCTTTCTCATCGAGCTCGCGGGTAGCGGGGGTAACATCGGCGACCCTTTGAGCACCATTCAGCCTGACGGCACCTTGACCACGTTCGGGCCAGCGTTCCCGGTGGTTCCGGCGCTGGGGCAATTGCCGCTGTTGCTGATTACAGGCTTGGGCACTCCGCCCACGGTTCAGATGTTCGCCAAGGTGCTGCAAATCGTCACTCCCACCTCGGGCACGCCGCCCACGCCGTGCTCCCCGACGCCGATGGCGCCGACGTTGAACTTGCGGGTGCTGATACAGCTGCACGCGATTGCCGCCGGAGTGATGGTGCCGTGCACCTCGGCGGCGTGCCCAATTGTGCCGGGTGCGCCTGCCCCCGCGCGGGCGCAGAAGGTGTGGGCGCTAAACCGCTGGCTTCGCTACATGGTCTACAAACCGCCTCCGGGCACCAACCCCACCTACCCTGGTTTGTATGTGCAGAGCTCGGGGCCTGACGGCGACATCGGCCCGCCCCGGCTGATGGTGCAGGGCGTAGAAGACATGCAGGTGGCTCCCATTCTCGCGCGCAGCACCACGGGGGGTGGCTCTTGCGCCGCCTCAATGTGCCTGTGTGAGCAACCCGACGTGCCGTCGCCAGGGCCGTGGCTGACGACGCCGCTGTCGCAGTGCGATGCCCGCGCCACCGGCTGGCCGTACACCGGGGCCGGTATACCGGTCGATTCAGGGCACGTCATCGGCATGATGATTCGGCTGACGTCGATGGGGGCACACCCCTTGAAAGACGACGGCAGCACCGGCGGCAAGCGGCCCAAGTCGTACGACCGGCCGGTGATGACGGGGCTGGGTGACGGGTTGATGCGCCAGGTAAAAGAATTTCGAGTCGACTTCCGGAACTTGAACCCGAAAATCATCGACTACAACTAGAGGTACTCGTCTATGCGACAGCGTCGACCCCAGCGCGGCTACATCATGATTGTGGTGCTGTTGCTCTTGGTGGTGCTCACCACGACGACGGCCACCATCTTCGACCAATCGGCCGACCAGACCGACATGTCCATCGCCTTGCGCAACCAATCGGTGGCCCAGTCTCGCGCGCTGGTGGGAGCGCGGCGGGTGCTGGGCGAATTCCGCGACCCCACGCTTTTCCCCCAGTGGAACAACGTCGAGCTGTTGCAGCCCTGCTTGAAGGGCGGCATACCTTGCACCACGGCGCAGATTCTCGTGAATGACTGCGATGCAGTGGCTCCCGCTGCGCCCAACGGCCCGTGCCGGGTGGCGATAACCGGCAGTGGCGTCAACAACATCGGCGGCACCACCATTGGGTCGGGCATCTATGACATGGGGGGGGGGGTCGATTTAGATTTGCCCGACGGCGGTGGCGGTGGCCAGCACTACGGAGCCATGGTCTACAACGGCGGCACCGCGGCACGGCCACGCTACGTGGTGCTGTCCGTCGGTTACCGTGGGTACTTGCCGCCAGACGGTGGTATCGCCACCGGCTCGCACCGCTACGAATCGCTGGTGCAGATGGAAATTACGCTGCCTGCCGCCGCGGCCGACGACACGCCGAGCAGCGGGTACTACTTCTAAGTCGCGAGCGCATGGATGTTTCCAATGCCAAGCGGCTCAAGCAACTCGAAATCGAAGTTGTAGACATTACAAGCCTGCAACGGCGTTGGCCACCGTCACCCAAGCAGCTCCTTCAGCCCGAGTCGGTTGGCGAGCGCGATCGCCTCCGCAGTGTGAAGGCCAGGTCGACCCTCGGCCTGACGCGCGGACTCCGCGACAAAGTCGGTGCGGGCGTCGCTCAGATTCTCGGCGGTCTCGAGCAGCTTCACCTTCTGCTTGCTCGTCAACGTTGCGACTACCCGAGCAGCGAGCGCTATCACTTCCGGGTGGAGGTGCCTATTGTGCGTGAAGAGCAGGAGTGCGTCGTGTGCATACAGCGCGTCTTTGCCCTTCTTCTCAAGCGACCGACGGTTCTTGAGGGTCAGCACCTTCTGGATGATGTACGCGGCCGGGTTCGGCACGCGCACGCGACCGACGTTGGGCACCTCGAGTTCCGTCGGCTCAACGAGGAGGGGCTCGAGGTCCTTTACCTTCTGCGCACTGACACCGAGAAGATTCACCGTCGCTCCCTTCGAGTGCCGACGCGCGACATCAGGGACAATGAGCTCAATCTCCGCCGCACCGCGGAGGTAGTACGTCCTGGGCGGAACGTCGTCGCCTTCAAGGGCGTGCGTGAAACCTTCGGTCTCGAAGGCCTTGGCGAGGTCGTTGCCTCTGTGGCCCTTGTCGACGGTGGCGACGTCGGTGTCGCTGGTCAGTAACGGGTTCCACTCGAGACGAATCGCCAACGGGTGGAGCCGGAGCAGCCGCGCGGCCTGCCCACCCGCGATGATCAACTCCGGCACGACACCGCTGAGCGCGCGCATGAGTCGACAGAGGACATCGACCTCCTCCTCGGTGAGCTCAATCATGAAGTGAAGGCCGGCTTGAGAACGTGGCGCCAGAGAAAGTCCGCCTGCTCTTGCCCGCGAATTCGGTAGTGCGAGGTGTCGAGCCAGCATTGGATGATGTCCGTCACAGGGCTGCTGCGAGCAGACACGACGCCGCGGAAGAGCGACTCGGGGTACCGCGGCACGCGGAGGACGACGTCGGTGCGTTGCTCGGCCTGGACGGCGACGAGTCCAAGTTCCTCCAGGCGCGCGGCGTCGAGGGACGGCGTCCACACAACGGGCACCGCGCCTCTCACTTGGCCCAACTCCAGGGCCGCGCAGGCGCCGTGAAGCCCGATGACGAGCGGCGGGTGCTCGTCACGAGCGCGGGCGTAGTCCCGTGAGATGCCCGCGATGATGTCGAGATTGAAGGGCCCCCGCACCGACGTCGCGGCGACCTCACGGCGTGCGGGGTGGCCCATTCGGTCTCGCCACTGAGGAAGGAGGTCCAACGGCCGCGCGACACGCAGATCGCCGAACCGGGTGTCGAGCTGCCCATCTGCATCGAGGGCGTGCAGAAAGCGCGTCGCAGCCGGCAGCGACACGCTCGCAACCTCGGCCAGAGTCGACGCGTTGCGCGGCGGGCGCCCCCGCGGGGCTTTGAGGAGCTTCTCGGGCAGGTGCGGCGCCAGCAGCACCTTGAGCATCCACTGGTTGAGGTCGGTGTAGAGCGACTGTTGCCTGATGGGCGCCATCGGCTTTACCAACGGCACCACCTGCTTCGCTGCGGCGTCGCCGAGCTCAGGTGCCGAGGCGACGTGCGGGAACACCCGGCCTTCCGCATCCAGAAGAATCCAGCTCTGCTTGGGCGCGACCTCGTCGACGAACTTCGCGAGCCGACCGTCGGTCAGCGGTGACGCGCGCTTCACCTTGAGGGCGGCGATCACCTCCACGTCAGGGCTCGCCCCCGCCTGCGCCTGGAGAATGGCCTTGGCGAGAAACGCAGACACGGAGCGGTCCCAGGCGCCCGGGGCGACCTCCTCGAGCACTCGGTACTGGCGCCCTGACTTGGACGACCAAGCGTTCGCCCGCGGCTTCCACCCCGCCCGCCTCAGGAAGGCTTCAAGTGCCGACACTGTCGCCCCCGTGATTGTTTCACGGAGAAGACAATAACCTCGGAGAAGATAGCGGTCAACCTGCCGACCAACGGCCGGTCCTTTCAGGCCTCTTTCCTAAGCACCCTCGCTACTTCTTCGTCCACTCGTCCAGCCACCCCAACACCGTCTCATGCCAGAGCACGCTGTTCGCGGGCTTGAGCACCCAATGGTTCTCATCTGGAAAATATAAAAACTTGCTCGGAATTCCCCGCCGCTGCAGCGCGGTAAACGTCGCCATGCCTTCCACATCGACGACCCGGTAATCGCGCCCGCCATGCACCACCAGCATCGGCACTTTCCACTTCGACACGTGATGTGACGGGTTGTGCTTCTGATACCCGTCGGGATTTTCCCAAGGCGTGCCGCCGTGCTCCCACTCGGGAAACCACAGTTCTTCAGTCGCGTAATACGCGAACTGCTCATCCAAATTGCCGTCGTGCGAGACGAGACACTTGAACGGCTCGTTCCACACCCCGGCAATCAGGTTCACCATGTACCCGCCGTACGACGCGCCGAGCGCACACACCTTGCCCTTGTCGAGGAAGGAATACTTCGCCAGCGCCGCGGCCAAACCCTTCTGAAGATCCTCCAACGGCTTACCGCCCCAATCACCCCGTATCGAATCTGTAAACGCCTGCCCGTAGCTGGTCGACCCGTGAAAATCGATCATCACCGCCGCGTACCCGTGCCCCGCGTACACCTGGGGGTTCCACCGGTAATGCCAGTGATTGCCGAACGAGCCCTGCGGCCCACCATGAATCAGAAACGCGAGCGGGTACTTCTTCTTCGCATCGAAATCGACGGGCTTGACGATGTACCCGTGCACTTTTTCGCCGTTCCACCCAGTGAAAGAAAACTGCTCGAAATCTCCCACCCGCACCTGCGCCATCGCGTCGGCATTGAGGCGCGTCAGTTGCCGGGTGCCTGAACCGTCAGCGGCGACGAAAAACGCATCAGCCGGGCCCTTCAAGCTGTCCCACGCGTAGACCAAGCCATTGCCGGCGAGGCCCAACCAGAGCACGTTGCCGCTGGTGACCAGGGGCTTCACCGTGCCACTGGCCACGTCGACCGCGAAGATGCCGCGCTGCCCCAGGTCTTCGGCAGAGACAAACAACGTCTTCCCGTCAGCGGCCCACACCACCGCGTCGGCCGAACGGTCCCACTGGGGCGCGAGCTCGCGCTCTTTACCATCGGCGAAATTGCGCAAGATGATGCGCTGCCGGTCGGCCTCGTAGCCGGCGCGCGCCATCGACAAGTACGCCAGCGTCTTGCCGTCGGCAGAAAACACCGGGGACGTGTCGGTGCCTCTGTTGGCCGTGGTGAGCTTCTTCGGCGCGCTGGAGGCGTCGCCGNNGAACCACGAAGAGGTCTTTATCCGTCGACCACGCTTCTTCACGGCCGACATCGCGCGCGGTGAAGACAAGCTGCTTGCCATCGGGGGTGAACGTGTATTCCTCTGTGCCACCGAAGGGCTTGGTGGGCGCATCGGCGTTCATCTTCTTCATCACGTCTTTGGGCGTTCCCCCCGCTACCGGCACCACGAACAAGTGCGAGCGGCGGCCGTCTTTCCAGCTGTCCCAATGGCGAAAGAGGAGTTGATCGTACAGCTTGCCCGTGACCTTGCTCTTGGCTTGCTCATCGAGCTTCTTCTGCGTGCATTCCAGACTGTC
>CXWL01003329.1_pt1 | contig 16603 bp, 16 predicted proteins | sample 590931 | NCBI WGS metagenome assembly CXWL01 (sample SAMEA3498368, study PRJEB10139) | groundwater metagenome | biome: water well; material: biofilm material | place: Germany | collected 2015-04-27 | reverse complement strand
CGATGTTGTCGACGACCCGCGCGAGCTCGTCGATACGCTGGCGCAACCCGCGGAGCGTCGCCGCGTCTTCCGGTGTCAGCGTCTCGGGTCGCAGATCGAGGTGCCCCATCCGATACGCCCGGCTCGCATCCTCGCTCGTGACTCTGAATCGCATGCCTGCGCGCACGATGATGTAGAGCAGGCCATTCGCCGATCGCTTCACATCGTCGATGACGCAGACCACGCCGATTGGGAAGATCGCGCCGTTTCCAAGGGCGTCGGGGACCGCACCCGGCACAAGCGTGACGAGCCCCATGAGGCTGTCGCCCTTGACGGCGTCTTCCACGAGCAGCTTGTGCTGTGGCGCGATGATCTGGATTTCATTCGAAACACTCGGAAAGAGCACGCCGTCGGTGACCGGCAGGAGCGGCAGCACGTCCGGCACGAACTCAGCCACCCTGGGCTGAGCCGCGGCAGTGCGCCCGCTCATCAGCAGCGCGAGCGCGACCAGTCCGAGGCAGCACCGTATTCGGTGGCTCATACAGGTGCGAGTCTACCCTAGGGCGAAAGCGGAAGGCCCGCCCCGCATCAGGACTTCGCCCTGGCGGCCAGGAGTCCGTCGATTGACAGGAGATCGTCCTCGGCCGGTTGCATCAACGTGACGATGAGGAGCGCGGCACGCGGCAGGATGAACGTGTTGACCGTGGCGGAGCCCATCGCGGTGGCGCCCATCGGGTGCAGGAGTCCGCCGACGCCGTAGCCTGCCGCGATCAGCACGACCAGGGCGGCCAGTGCGCGCAGCGCCGGCCTGGTGTGCCACCCCGCCAGCACCAGGAGGCCCAGTACCAGTTCCATGAACGGCACCACCACGCCGACCGCGGTGAGCACGCCGACGGGCAGGAAGCGGGCCCCGTCGCTCATCGCCATGGCCTGGCCGTACGCGGCCGGCCCCACGTCGGCAATCTTGTGAATGCCGGCGAACAGGTATACGAACCCCAGGATCACGCGGGGAAGCAAAATGGCAAGAGCTCTCTCGGAGGTCGTCGCTCGAAGCGTCATCACGCCTGCTCCGCTCGGGTGCGTCGCGTCCGGATCCAGTCCAACGAGAATCGGTCGGCGTCGCTCGGTAACACGAGTACCGCCAGGAGGAGCGCCGATCTCGGCAGGATGAACGGGTTGATCGACGTTGACGACTGCAGCGGCAGGTGACCGAAGGTGACAAACACCAGGATGGCACTGAGCACCCACAGCGACGGCCGCGTCCACAATCCGACGAGCACGAGCGCGCCCGTGACGAGTTCGACGACTGGTATGACCGTACCGGTGGCCCAGAGGGCCCAGACCGGAAGGAAGGTGTTTGCGTACGGCTCCACGAACAGCACGCGGGCATGTTCGAGTGGTCCCCACATGAACACTTTGTAGATCCCACCGATGAAGAACACGATGCCGAGAATGGATCGGGCGGTGAACACAGCCCACGCGCGGTCCGTCATGCGTGATGCTCCATGCGGGAGTGCCGCTGCATGTCACGCATGCAGATATAGAAGGTCAGCGACACGAGGATGCAGCCGGTCGCGTACCAGAAGAACCACGACTCGTGTCCGGCGTTCTTGAAGCCGAGCGCCACCGAATCCACCGTGCCGCCGAAGATTGAGACGGTCAGTGCGTACGGGAGGCCCACGCCGAGCGCGCGTACGTTGGTGGGGAAGAGTTCGGCCTTCACGATGGCGGTGATGGACGTGTAGCCGCTGACGATCGCCCACGCGCCGCAGATGAGGAGAAAGGCCATGAACGGACTCTTGGTCGCCTGCAGGGTCGTCAGCAGCGGATACGTGAAGATCGCGCCGAGCACGCCGAAGCTGACGAGAACCGGTTTGCGTCCGATCCTGTCGGAGAGCGCGCCGTACATCGGCTGCAGCACGATCGCGACGATGAGCGATCCGGTCACAACGAGCGTCGTCTGATCGTCGGTCAGCCCGACCGAGAGCTTGAGGAACTTCTGCATGTATGTCGTGTAGGTGTAGAAGGCGGACGTGCCCCCCACCGTGACACCGACGACGAGCAGCAGCTGACGCCAGTGCTTCAGGACCCCGCGCAGACCGGCGGAGTGCAGCGCCCTGGTCGCGGCATGCCGGAAGTGATCGCTCTCGTGCATGTCGCGGCGCATCCAGAGCGTGTACACCGCCAGGAGCGCCCCGATGACGAAGGGGATGCGCCAGCCCCACGCGCGCAACTCTTCCGGTGTGAGGAAGACCTTCTGCAGCACGAGCAGCAGGAGAATCGCGCACAACTGCCCGCCGATGAGCGTCATGTACCAGACGCCGGAGTAGAAACCTCGGCGCTTCGGATGCGCGATCTCCGCGAGGTACGTGGCGCTCGTGCCGTACTCGCCACCCTGACTGATACCCTGCAGGATGCGGGCGACTGTGAGGACGACCGGCGCGCCAACGCCGATCGTCGCGTAGGTGGGCGTGACCGCGATGAGCAGTGAGCCAAAGCACATCAGCAGGACGGACCACATGAGCGCGTTGCGGCGGCCGCGCGTGTCGGCCACGTGACCGAAGAGAAGTCCGCCGAACGGCCTGGCGATGAACCCGGCGGCAAAGATGACTGACGTCGACAACTGCTGCGCAACCGGGTCGCTGTTGGGGAAGAACGAGGCCGCGAAGTAGAGGGCGAAAGCGGCGTAGGCGTAGACGTCGAACCACTCGATGAGGTTGCCCATCGAACCGACGAGGATGGCCTTCACGCGGCGCCCGGTGTCGGCCGAATCGTAGGCGTCGCCGTGCGCCGAGGCGGGAGCGGCGAGAGTGGCGCTGGTCAACATGCGAGGCTGTGTATCATACTCGGCACTCAACGAAGGAGGCGACATGCCGAAGTTCCTACTGGAAGTGGCCTACACGGCCCAGGGCGCGAAGGGTGTCTTGAAGGATGGCGGTTCGAAGCGGCGCGCCGCCGCGCAGAAAGCCATCAAGAGCCTCGGCGGGAAGATGGAGGCGTTCTACTTCGCCTTTGGCGACGCCGATGCGATCGTGATTGCGGATCTGCCCGACGCTGTGAGCGCGGCGGCCATGTCGATGACCGTGGCGGCGAGTGGGGCGATGAGCGCGCGCGTTCGGGTACTGCTGACCCCCGAGGATATCGACAAGGCCGCGAAGAAGACAGCCGCCTACACGCCGCCTGGGAGTTAGTGAGCGAGGGAGTCGAAGTCTGGACTCCGACCGACCTGTCACAAGTGAGTACCCCACCCGTCTTCGCCGCACCCCGACGGATGAAACGCAGCTTGCGCTGGTGCGAGCGTGGTCCACAACATGTCGTGGAATGACGGCGAGTTTCTCTTTAGTGGAGCGAACGAAGCGGCTGGGTATCTGGGACGGAATTCGCAACTACCTGGTCACCGCGGCGTGATTGAGAATCCTAACAGCCGATTGAGTGGATTCTAGATTCAGGCGCAGACTGGCGGTCGGCTGTCGCCTGCTCGCGCCGGTGCTCGACGAACTCGTGTTCGTCGAGCACCGGATGTACGACGGGGCTGTTCATCACCGACCCAGCGCTCGGTCTCCTCTCCACCGGACGGAACAAACGCGACTGCTATGCGGTCTGATCTGCAGCGCGAGGGTCCTCGTCGCCAAGCGCTGATGCTGCTTGGATTCCCGCAGTTCGTCTCCAGCGATCGCCGGGCCTCGTCACGAACTGGGTAATCACATAGCGCCACGGGATGAGCGGGATGAGGATGACTGCGAAGAGGCAATCCCTCACCGTCTCCCCAGTCCGCGCATCGAGTTGATTCGCCGACCAGAGCGGAAGCGCGACGGCGATCAGCCAGATGCTCTTCCAAGCCATCTCGAAGAGAAGGACTGGTAGCATCCGCAGCGGATAGCGAATCCCCAGAGCCGCGAGCACTGAGACCGCCGCGAGCATGCTGCAGACGACACTATTCATCAGCGGCCACCCCGGCGGGTGGTTGATGAGGAGCGGCCAGACGGTCGCTGCGATCCCGGCCGCGACGATTAGGTACGCTGCGCGCAGAGCGTACAAGCGGTACAGCGATACGTCGGTCATGTTTCTAAGCCTCTTCTGGTAGGGCGTCCAGAGGACGCTTGAGCGCGATTCGGACGGCGGAAGATGCAGTCGCGTGATCCGCAGCCGCCACTTTCTCCGTTGCCGATGGCGGCGCGTATTCGAGCAGATCTCCCGGCTGGCACTGCATCACCTGGCAGATCGCTTCGAGCGTCGAGAACCGCACCGCGCGCGCCTTGCCGGTCTTGAGGATCGAGAGATTCGCGAGCGTGATGTCGATCCGCTCGGCAAGCTCCGTCAGCGTCATTCGTCGGGCGTGGAGCATGTCGTCGAGTTTCACCATGATGGGCATGGTCACACCGTGCCTTCGAGATCGTCGCGCATCCGTGTCCCGTGATCGAAGACGCGGGCGAGCACGAACAGCAGCAGCACCGCGAGCCAGCCGGTGACCGAGAAGTTCCAGTCAAGATCGAGCGGCTGCGATGCCGAAGAGACCGCGGCGGCAATGGCGCCGACGGCCAAATGCAGTAACTCGAGGCTGAGGAGCGCCCACGCGGCGGCCTGCAGGCGGGCGGCGTTGCCGGCCACGAACGGGTCGCCGCGTCGCACGGTCTCAACGATCGCGAGCAGGCGCGTCAGCAGGATGTGCGTCAGCGGCGCCGAGCCGATCCCGATCACCATGATGAGACGCATCCCATCGATCAACCTGACGTTCGTGACGTCCGCGCCGAGCGCCGCGAACAGCGCGTCTCTCGCGACGAGGCCGGCCACGAACAGGCCAAATATCCCCACTCCGAGGACCAGGTTCAGGACGATCAGGACCCGCACCACCGTCCGGGCCGGCGCCAGGGCCGATGGAAAAGCGCGAGCCAATCGGTTCTGCTCCATTTGGTTCTGCTCCATTGGTTGGAAAACAATAACAGACATATCGAATATCACTAAATACGTGGATGACGTTCGATATGTTCAGGGGCCCGTCACCAAGCCTGGAAGTGGGGACGCGTGTGCCTTGCGGAAGAGCTTGGTTGGGTGCTGGTGATGGAATTCGCAACCCTGCAAGGAACTCTAGCGATGCAACTGGCGCGACGACCAATTGGGCGCGCAAGAGACCAGTCAGGATCCCGTCGAGGACGAGCGGTCAGAGGAGGTCCTCATCGTCCCGCTGGTAGGCAGGGTTAGGCAGGGGTTTGCTTTGCGGCTGAGCTGGCTGGGACGTAGGGATTCGAACCCCAATAACCTGCTCCAGAGGCAGGTGTCCTACCGTTGAACGACGTCCCAGTGCTGTCAGTCGCGCGTGTCGTGCGGGCAGGAAAACCTGATTGTAGCGAGAAGGTTCATCGCGGCGCAACGGCGCCGCGAGCCAGGGCAGCCGCCCGTTCGAGCCTGGTGAGCGTCCGCGTCCTCCCCAGAAGCACGATTGTCTCGAAAATTCCGGGACTCGTGGTCCGACCAACCAGCGCGACGCGCACCGGGTGAATCAGCCCGCCTGCCTTCACGCCGAGCCGTTCGGCGGTCTCGCGCACAGTCGTTTCCACGTGGCCCTCGTCGAACGGGTCAGTCGAGCCGAGTGCCTGCGCGAGCGCGAGGACATGCTCGGCCGGGGCCGCCCCGGTCAGGTGTTTCACCACGGCGCCCTGGTCGAACTCGACCTCGTCTGAAAGGAACGGTCTCCCCTGATCGACGAACTCGGTGAGCCGCTTGGCTCGCGGACGCAGCAGCTCGAGCAATCGATGCAGCCAGGCCGTCGCGGCGCGTTCGTCGCGCGGCGGCCAGAGACCTGCATCCACGAGCAGCGGCGTGACCACACCCGCGAGTCCCGCGGGCGGCAGCGCCGCGATGTACTGCCCGTTCATCCAATCGAGCTTCGCCGTGTCGAAGACGGCGTCGCCGCCGCTGATGCCATCGAGGGCGAAGCGCGATGTCAGCTCAGGACCGCTCATCAGCTCCCGGTCCTCGCCTGGCGACCAGCCCAGCAGCGCCAGAAAATTCACCATCGCCTCCGGCAGATAACCAGCACGCTGATACTCCAGCACCGATGTGGCTCCGTGCCGCTTGCTCAGCCGCTTCTTGTCGGCACCGAGGATGAGTGGCACGTGCGCGAACCGTGGCACGGGCGCGCCGAGCGCCTCGAAGAGCAGCACATGCTTCGGCGTGTTCGAGATGTGATCGTCGCCGCGGATCACGTCGCTCACCTCCATATCCACATCGTCGACGACCACAGACAGGTGGTAGATGGGATGGCCGTCGGATCGCACGATCACGAAGTCCTCGATGCTGGCGCCGTCAAATGCGATCCGCCCGTGCACGGCATCGTCAAACGTCGTGCGTCCGGCAGGTACCTTGAAGCGGATCGCGTGCGGAGTGCCGGTGGCCTCGAGCTCGGCGAGACGCTCGGCCGAGAGCCCCAGGCACGTGCGGTCGTACATCCACGCGTCACCGCGCGCTTCGGCCTTGTGGCGTTCCGCCTGGAGCCGATCGGTCGAGCAGTAGCAGCGGTACGCGTGGCCACTCTCGACGAGCGCCGCCGCCGCGTCACGATGGCGGTCGAAGCGCTGCGATTGGAAGTAGGGGGCGTGCGGGCCGCCCACCTCCGGACCCTCGTCCCAGGTCAGCCCAAGCCAGCGCAGTCCGTCGAGGATCCCGGCCACCATGTCCGTCGAGGAGCGTTCGGAGTCGGTGTCTTCGATCCGGAGGATGAAGGTGCCGCCGTGACGCCTGGCGTAGAGCCAGTTGAAGAGCGCCGTACGGGCACCGCCGACGTGCAGGTAACCTGTGGGTGAGGGAGCGAAGCGGACGCGAGGGGGCACGTGGCTCAATGATCGGTTCCCTCGGGCAGCAGCGCCGCTGCCTCCTTCAACAGGGCCGTGTTGAAGGACCGCTGCCGCAAACTCCCTGAAATGCCTGCCAGCCGCGCCATCTCCCAACCTCCTCGCCTCGATCTGAGCATACACTTCCATCGAGGACTTCTGATGCGCAGCGTCTTGATCAATTCAGGCATTGACGGGTTCGCTCGCCTGCCGCTCGGTGCAGTGATCGTAGCGCTGAGCCTGACGTGCGGCGGTCGCGGCGGCGGCGACAAGCCATGGGCTGAGGCCCAGATGGAAACCGAGGCCTGGCGGGCCAAACATGAGGCCGACTATCGGCGCGAGTGGTCCACCATCGCGGGGCTGCACTTTCTCGATCAGGGCTCCCACACGGCGGGCTCCGCGCCAACGAATGAGATCGTCCTGCCGCCTTCGGCGCCGCCGACGCTCGGAACATTCGTGCTCCAAGGCGAGTCTGTGCGGTTCGAGCCGGAGGCCGGGACGAAGGTGCAACTGCGAGGCCAGGCAGTCGCCGCACCGGTCGTCTTGAAAGATGACGGCGCCGCGGACGCCGACGAGCTGGTGCTCGGCGACGTTCGGATGGTCATCCACCGCAGTGGGCCGCGCAAGACGCTGCGCGTGTGGGATCCGGACGGTCCGCTGGCGAAGGGGTTTCAGGGCTTCAGGTGGTTCGAGATCCAGCCCGCCTATCGTGTGGTTGCGCGGTTCATCCCTGACGCGGCGCCTCGCGTCGCGCGCGTCGTCAACACCTTCGGCGACCTCGACGAGTACGCCACCGAGGGCGTCGTCGAGTTCACGCTCAACGGGAGCACCTTGAGGCTGCGGCCGTTCACGACGCGCCCCACGCGCTTCTATTTCGTCTTCAAGGACACCTCGAGCGGCAATGAAACCTACGAGGCCGCGCGCTTTCTCTACGCCGACCTGCGTGACGATGGCACGACCGTGCTGGATTTCAACCAGGCGTACAACCCGCCGTGCGCGTTCAATCCGTATACGACCTGCCCGATTCCGTTGCCCGAGAATCGCCTTGGCGTGAAGGTGCTCGCCGGCGAGCGGGCCTACCCGGTGCACGTGCCGCTCCCGAGCGAGTAGCCGCAGAGACCTGCTGGATGCGCACACTTGAAGAGGTAGCCGCCGACATCGGTGTGGCGCCTTCGGAGCTTCTCCATTGGGGTCCAGGCGCGGCGAAAATCACCCCAGAGGCGGCGTTTCGAGACGAGGCGCTCGGCGGCAGGCTCGTGCTCGTGTCGGCACTCACTCCCACGCCGGCTGGTGAAGGCAAGACGACCTGCGTGATCGGGCTGACGCAGGCCGCGCGTCGACTCGGGGTGCGGGCGGCGTGTGCGCTGCGTGAGCCGTCCTTCGGTCCGATCTGTGGTGCAAAAGGCGGTGGCGCCGGTGGAGGGCGTTCCGAGGTCGTCCCGTCCGAGCGTATCAACCTGCACTTCACCGGTGACATTCATGCCGTGACGAGCGCGCACAACCTGCTGGCCGCCCTCATCGACAATGAGCTGCACTTCGACGGTCCTGCACGACTCGACCCGCGGGGCCTCATCTTCCACCGCGTCCTCGACCTCAACGATCGCGTCCTCCGGCACATTGTCACCGGGCTCGGCGGTCCAGGGATGGGCGTTCCCCGCGAGGGCGCCTTCGACATCACCGCCGCCAGCGAGGTGATGGCGATCCTCTGCCTNNGATCTGAAGGCCCGTCTGGGCCGGATGCTCGCGGGATTCACCAGGGATGGAACGCCCGTGCGCGCGAGCGATCTGCGCGCCGAGGGGGCGATGGCCGCGCTCTTGCGCGACGCCGCGTTGCCGAATCTGGTGCAGACGACGGAGGGTGCGCCGGCGCTGGTGCATGGTGGACCGTTCGGCAACATCGCGCACGGCTGCAACAGCATCATCGCGACCCGATTCCTGCTCAGGCGGGCGGACGTGGTGTTCACTGAAGCCGGGTTCGGCTTCGACCTCGGCGCAGAGAAGTTTCTCGATATCACGTGCCGGACGGCCGGCTTCTGGCCGCACGCCGTCGTGCTGGTCGCGACGGCGCGCGCGCTCAAGTCACACGGCGGTGCGAAAGCGGCCGATGCGTCGCTGCCAGACCGTGATGCACTCGCACGAGGCATGGACAACCTGTACAAGCACATCGAGAGCGCGCGGCACTTCGGATTCAGTCCCGTGGTGGTCGTGAACGTCTACGCAGGAGACCTGCCAGACGAAGTGGCGTTTGTCTTGAACACGTTGCGGGATGTCGGCGTGGAGGCGGCCGTGGCGGATGTGTTCGGCCGAGGCGGAGAAGGTGCTCTCGAGGCGGCCGAACTGATCATCGCGCGTGCGCAGGCCGCGACACCGGGCCCCAGCTATGGCTACGATATGTCCGATCCACCGATGGAGAAGGTACGCAAGGTCGCGAGGGCCGTCTACGGAGCGGGCAACGTGCACGTCTCGGCGCCGGCACAGCACCAGATTGATCAGGCGGTGGCCCTCGGCTTCGGCGAGCTGCCCGTGTGTATCGCGAAGACGCATCTGTCGCTGTCGGACAACCCCAGGCTGCGTGGCCGGCCGACGGGCTTTGACATGACCGTTCGCGAGGTGCGGATCGCGGCCGGGGCCGGATATCTCGTTCCGCTCACTGGTGAGATCACGACAATGCCGGGACTGCCGAGGCACCCGCATTCGGTCGACATCGACCTTCGGCCCGACGGTACGATTGTCGGTGTACGGTGAGCTGAGGTGGCGGATCTTCTCGACTGCATCGTGATGCCCTATGCGTGGGGTTCACGAACGGCCATCGCTGAACTCCAGGGGAGGCCGGCGCCCTCGCCTGGGCCTGAAGCCGAGCTGTGGATGGGGGCTCATCCGCGCGGCTCGTCGCGTCTCGTGCGCGGCGGTGTGAGTACGACGCTCGTCGACATCATCGCCAGGGACGGCCGGCGCGAGCTCGGTGAGGCGGTTGCAGCGGCCTTCGGGTCCCGCATGCCGTTTCTTCTGAAGGTGCTGGCAGCCAGTCAGCCCCTGTCGCTGCAGGCGCATCCAAGTGCCGCCCAGGCGCGACTCGGGTTCGACCGCGAGGAGCGACTGGGCATACCGCTCGATGCACCGCATCGCAACTACAAGGACGGCAGCCACAAGCCCGAACTCATCTGTGCGCTGACACCGTTCGACGCGTTATGCGGCTTTCGTCGCGTGGCCGATACTCTGGCGCTCTTCGACGCCCTTGGTGTCACCGAGGTTGACGCGACGCTGGCGCCGCTGCGATGGTCCGATCGCGTCGCGGGTCTTTCAGCCACGCTCCACGCGATCATGACGAAGCCCGAGCCGGCGCGCAGCGAGATGGTGGCCGCGGTCGTGGCCGCGTGCGCGGCACACGAAGGCCCGTTCAGAGCTGAGTGCCAGTGGGCCGTGCGGCTGGAGAGACTCTACTCAGGCGATCCGGGCGTCGTCACCTCGCTCCTGCTCAACCTCGTGCACCTCGAGCCCGGAGAAGCGATCTATCTGGGCGCCGGGAACCTGCACGCCTATCTCGAAGGCGTCGGCGTCGAGATCATGGCGAGCTCGGACAACGTGCTGCGAGGTGGCCTGACGCCAAAGCATGTGGACCTCGACGAGCTGCTGGACGTGCTCGAGTTCGTCGATGGTCAGATTGCGCCGCTCCGCGCGTGGCACGTGGACGAGGACGAGGAGGTGTGGGACACGCCCGCGCGCGAGTTCCGGCTGTCACGCATCCGCGTTCGAGAGCACCGCGTGTCGCGGCCGGTGTCTGGCCCGGAGATTCTGCTGTGCGTGGACGGCCGCATACATCTTGTCGCCGCTGACGGTTCGCCGGCAGTCGATCTGACGCGTGGCGCTGCGGCGTTCATCCCTGGCAGCAGCGGCTCTTACGCCCTGAGCGGTGCAGGGACGCTGTTTCGCGCGACCGTCGGTGCCTTCGCTACGTAGGGCGGGCTCTCACGCGCAAGAGTTCCCACTCAGACCACGGAGCGACGCGGCGTACTGCCGTGCACGCCCGCGTGCTTCAGTATCGTCACCATCGGACACCAGCCCGAAAACGCCGACTGGACGAGGTTGACGCCGACAAAGGCCGTGAACCAGAAGAAGTACGGATGCACGTACATTCCAAGGAACACGCTTGCGGCCACGAACACTCCGGCAATGAGTCGCAACATCGGCTCGAGAGTCATGACACCGCTCCTTGGTTGACTACGGATGGTTGTCTGCTTCCACGCGATCGGGCGACATGTGTCAGGTAGTAGGTAATAGGGACTGTCATCCGCGACAGCAGGAGTGAGGCAACCTCACCCGCCATCAGCGAAATAGCCAGCCCCTGAAAAATGGGATCGAACAGGATGACGGTCGATCCCGCAATGACGGCGGCGGCTGTCAGCGCCATCGGCCGGAACCTCACGGCACCAGCGTCGACCACGGCCTCCTCGAGCGACATCCCTTCCCGAACCCTCAGCTCGATGAAGTCCACGAGGATGATCGAGTTCCTGACCACGATTCCCGCACCGGCAATGAACCCGATCATCGAGGTGGCCGTGAAGAACGCGTTGAGCAGGGCGTGCGCCGGCAGGATGCCGACGAGCGAGAAGGGGATCGCCAGCATGATCGTCAGGGGAGTCACAAACGACTGGAACCAGCCGACCACCAGAATGTAGATGAGGATGAGCACGGCGGCGAAGGCAATCCCGAGATCCCGGAATACTTCGTACGTGATGTGCCATTCCCCGTCCCACTTCATCGCGTACTTCGTGCTGTCGAATGGTTGCCGCGTGTTGAAGATGTCGAGGCCGTATCCTTCTGGCAACGTCAATGTCGACAGCGCGCGGTTCATCGCGAGGATCGCGTAGACGGGGCTCTCGACCAGATCGGCCACGTCGCCGGTGACATAGGTCACGGGGAGGAGATTCTTGTGATAAATACTGCGCTCGTCTTCGCCCGTGACCAACTGCGTCAGCTCGCCGACGGCCACATCTCGTCCGCCCTCGAGATGGAGGCTCCGCAGGGCGTCAAGCGATCCGCGAAGCTCTCGCGGCAGACGGAGCACGATCGGCACGTCTTCGCGGGCGGTCGGATCGTGCAACAGACCGGCCGACGAGCCGCTGCCGGCCAGCCGGACGAGCGATGCGACCTGCGCGGCCGACACACCAGCGGCCGCCGCCTTTTCGTCGTCGATGTCCAGGCGCAGCCGTCCTCGCGGTGACTCCGCATACCAGTCAACGTCGACGACACCAGGCGTGCGTTCGAACGTCGCTCGGACGGTCGCGGCCAGCTCGAGGCGCCTCGCCGGATCGGGACCGTAGACCTCGGCCACGAGCGTCTGCAGCACCGGAGGGCCTGGCGGCACCTCGACTACCTGAATGCGCGCACCAAGCCTGGTGGCGACAGGCTCGAGGCGACCGCGCAGCCGTTTCGCGATGTCGTGGCTCTGCTCGCTGCGGTCGCCCTGCTTGACGAGCATCACCTGGAGGTCCGCAAGACTCGGGTCCCGGCGCAGGAAGTAGTGACGCACGAGCCCGTTGAACGTGTACGGCGGGGAGGTGCCGGTGTAACTCTGCACGCTCGTCACGGCCCCGTCGCGCAAGGCCTCGCCGGCGAGCGCCGACGCCACGCCGGCGGTGGCTTCGAGCGGCGTGTCGTCCGGCATGTGCACGACAACCTGCAGCTCACTCTTGTTGTCGAAGGGCAGCATCTTGACGGTGACGAGGCTGGTCGGAACCAGCGCCGCCGCAGCCAGGAGCAGAACGACGACGAGCACCAGGAATCCCAGCCGCGGGAGGCGTCGTGCGATGAGCGGCCCCATCACACGTCGATAGAGCGCGGTCAGTCGATCCTCACGTGGCTCGTGCTGTCCCTGTAATCCGCGGAGCAGGCGAACCGCGGCCCACGGGGTCACGACGAATGCCACGAACAGGGAGAAGAGCATCGCCGCTGAAGCGCCAACGGGAATCGGGCGCATGTAGGGGCCCATCAGCCCACCCACGAAGGCCATCGGAAGAATGGCGGCCACGACGGTGAGCGTGGCGAGGATCGTGGGATTGCCGACCTCGTCGACGGCGCGAATGGCAATCGCCTCGAGCGTCTGCCCTTCGGGCGCCAACCGTGCGTGCCGCACGATGTTCTCGACGACGACGATCGCATCGTCGACCAGGATGCCGACGGAGAAGATCAGCGCAAAGAGCGTGATGCGGTTGAGCGTGTAGCCGTAAAGGTAGAAGACGAACAGGGTCAATGCGAGCGTGACGGGAATCGCCGTCAGCACGATCACCGACTCGCGCCGGCCTAGCACGAGCCAGATGAGCGCTGACACCGACACGATGGCCAGGAACATGTGCCACAGCAGCTCGTTTGATTTCTCGGCAGCCGTTTCCCCGTAGTTCCTGGTGACCGAGACCTGCAGATCGGCCGGAAGCAGATACCCGCGGACGCTGTCGACCTTCCGTTCGACGGCGCGCGTGAGCGCAATGGCGTTGGTGCCTCTGCGTTTCGCGATGGACACCGTCACGGCGGGGTACGCCTCGCCAGGTCGCGGATACTGCATGACGTAGCTGTCGGGCTCGCCGCCGCCTTCCGAGACCGTGGCCACGTCAGAAAGCCGTACCGGCGCGCCCCCAACGGTCGCGACGACCACGTGTCTGACCGCGTCGATCGATTCCATCCAACGCCCGCTCTCGAGCCGAAAGGCACGGTTGGCGGTAACGATGTCTCCGGCCGACAGGCGTGCGTTGCTGGCGACGAGCGCCTGCTGGACGACGAGCGGATCCAGGTGGCGGGCGCCGAGCCTGGCGGGATCGAGCTCGATCGTCACCTGTCGCGGCCGTCCTCCGATCAGCGTGATCGTCGACACGTCGGGCAGCTCTTTCAGCGTCTCTTGAAGCTGACGCCCGAACGCCCGCAGTTGAACGTCGTCGTAGGCGGCTCCCCACAACGTCAGTGCCATGACGGGCACGTCGTCAATGGAACGTGGTTGGACGAGTGGCGCCGAGGCGCCGGCAGGCAGGCCCGACGCGTTGGCGGCGAGCTTCTGATTGAGTCGCACCAGCGCCTGCTCTTCGTCCTGTCCGACGAGGAAGCGAACGACGACCATCGCGCGCCCGGCGCTGGACGTCGAGTAGAGGTACTCGACGCCCGGAATGTCCCAGAGCCATTGCTCGAGCGGCCGGGTGACGCGCTGCTCGATCTCGGTAGGGGACGCACCTGTCATTTCGACGAACACGTCCACCATCGGCACGACGATTTGCGGTTCCTCTTCCCGTGGAAGGGCGACGATCGCGTATACGCCGAGCATCAACGCCGAGATGATGAAGAGCGGCGTCAGCTTCGAGTTGATGAACGCGGCAGCGAGCCGACCGGCGATGCCTCTGGCGGGTGTCATGGCCGGGCTCCCGTGACCCGTGCACCATCGGCCAGCGACGGTGGAGGGCTCGTGACGAGGCGATCGCCCTCTCGAACGCCAGCGAGGACTTCGAGCCGGTCGCGCGTGGCAACGCCTGGGGACACTGGCTGAAGCCGCGCGCGGCCGTCGGTGTCGACGGTGAACACGAACGTCAACTGGCCCCGCCGTACAACGGCCGAGGCAGGCACGGCCAGCGTCTGGCGGACCGATCCGACAAAGCGGGCACGACCGAAGCTGCCCGACCTCGCCCGGGTCTGTATGGGCAGATCGAGCTTGACGAGGAAGCTGTGCGATGCTGGATCGAGGCGTGACACCTCGCTGACCTTCGCCTGAATCCACGCGTCCGGTGACGCAGTGTCTCCGAGCTGCACGTCGGCGGTCTGGCCTGCAGCAACGCGCGTGGCGTGGGCCTCGTCGAGCGCCACCTCGAGCTGAAGTGACGTCGCATCCTCGATCGTCACGAGCGGCACACCCGCGATCGCCATGGCGCCGGGATCGACACTGCGCTCGGTTACCACGCCGTCGAACGGCGCTGCGAGAACCGAGTACGAGCCGACGACCATGGCCCCCTCGCTCCCCGCCTGTGCCGCCTCCTGTGCGGCGAGTGCAGCCGCCAGGTTCGCGCGCGCACCGCCGAGCTGCGCGTCGGCTGATTCGAGCGCGGACACCGCCTGATCCAGTTCCTGCGTCGTGGCGGAGCGTGTGTCGTGCAGCGCGCGAATCCGGTCATGTGTGGCCCGGGCCAGCGTCACCGCCGCCTCGGCCGAACGGAGCGCTGCCTGTGCCCCCAGGACGGATTCGACGCTGCCGGTCAGCACCGCCGCGGCGCGCGTGCGGTTGGCTGCGGCCTCGCGGCCATCGAGCGTGACGAGTGGAGCACCACTACGCACACGGTCGCCGGCGCGAACGTGCACCTCGAGCACGGGCGTCATGATGCGGCTGGCGATCGGCGCCGTCAGCCGTGCGCGGACGGCACCACCAGCCTCGAAGGTGGATGGAAGACTGATGAGCTGAACCGGCGCGAGCGAAACCGCCACGGGAGCGGGCGGTGCCGTGGTGTCGCGCGGAATCGTGCCGCAGCCCGCGATCAGCACCGGAAACACGATCAGTCGGGTGATGGTCAATGTCACAGCAGCCTCAGGAACTACGGGCGGCGACCAAGGGCGCGGTTCAACATGGCGTCGCTGACCATCGCGTCAACGATCGCGGACACGCGTTGCGTCTCTGCATCGACGAGCGCGCTCGATGCCCGCAGCACGTCCGTCACCGTGGCGAGGCCTGCCTCGAAGCGGTTGCGGACAATGCGCTGGCTCTCTCGCGCCTGTTCAACGGCGGCGCGTCCTGCGGCCTGCCGCGCGCTGGCCGACTGGCGCCGGTGAAAGGCCGTCACCACGTCGACGTGGGCGGCCGCACGAGCAGCGTCGACCTCGGCGGCCGCTCGTAAACGCGCTTCAGTGGCGGCCTTCACGCGGGCGAGTTCCGCGCCACCGAGGGAGAGGTTCCAGCGTGCCTCACCGCCGACGATCCAGGCCGCGGCGCGGTCGCTGACACGCGTGCCGCTGATATCAACGGCGGCCTGTGTGACGATCTGTGGAATCAACCCCGAGCGCACAGCCCGGCCGTCGGCCTGCGCCAGCCGCTCGGCGGCGCCAGCGCGCCGGAGCTCCGGCCTGGCGTTATCGGCTTCGGCCAGCAGCGCAGTCAGAGAACGATCGGCGGGAGGCGCGTCGAGGGTGACGGATTCGGTGACGCGGTACTCGCGATCGATGGGCGCGCCCATCAGCCGATTCAGCTCGGCGCGTGCAATCGCAGCGTCGCCCTCGTACTGAATGACCCGCTGCTGCAGGTCCGCGGCCTGTGCCACGAGCGCGAGCACGTCGGCGTCGGTGGCCATGCCGGCATCCCGCCGCTGCCCGGCCTTGGCCCAATCCTCACGGGTTGCCTGCAGCGAGGCATCCGCGGCCGCGCGCGCGGCTTCTGCCGCGAGGATGCGGCCGTAGGCCTCGGTTGTGGCCATCACTACGCCGGCGGTCGCTTCGTCGAGAGACAGCTGTGACATTTCGTGGCGGAGCCTGGCGCGATCCACTGCAGCCTTCTGCCGGCCCCCGTCGAAGAGCACGTGTTCGGCGCCGACAGTCAGCCGGAAAAAGCCAGTGGCGTCCGGATGGTTGAGCGTGTCGATCGCGAAATTGTCCGCAGCAAACTGTCGCGCCGAGAGGAGCGAGCTGAATACGAAGACAGGCTGATTGCCCCGCTGCCATGCCTCGCTGACGGAGAGCCTGGGAAATCCTCCCGAACGGGCCTCGACGATGCGGGTGGCCCCCTCGGCGACGCCTGCGCGTCCCGCCCGAAGAGACGCGTTGTGCTCACGGCTCTCCTGGAC
>CXWL01013281.1_pt1 | contig 16605 bp, 19 predicted proteins | sample 590931 | NCBI WGS metagenome assembly CXWL01 (sample SAMEA3498368, study PRJEB10139) | groundwater metagenome | biome: water well; material: biofilm material | place: Germany | collected 2015-04-27 | reverse complement strand
GGGTCATGCTGCACCAGCCCTCCGGCGGCTTCCGCGGGCCTGCTTCCGATATCGAGCGTCACGCTGAAGACATTCTCCACACAAAACGGCGGCTTAACGAGATCTACGTCAAACATACCAGCCAGCCCTATGAAACCGTTGAACGAACGCTGGACCGTGACTTCTTCTTGACCGCGACGGAGGCGAAGGCGTGGGGCATTGTCGATAACGTCTATGAGAAGCGTGAAGCGGCTGAGGCCTGACGAGCACGCTCGTCGGTTATACGGTATCATGATGCCGCGACACGCCGCTGGCGCCGCAGGTAGCGTTTGCGGCCCCATCCTTGCTATGGTGGAGCAGGGTGGCCAAGTTGAGGGGCATGAACGTTTTTGAAAGGAACGTGGGTGAACCATTGCGCGCGTGGGGGTAGAGGGCGAAAAGCCTTTGGACTTCCTATATGTCGAGTGGCTAACCGCGATCCGCGAAGGAATGGCGCATGAGCAAGGGTACTGCCGGCGGGGAGTCCAAGAACACCCTCTATTGCTCGTTTTGCGGCAAGAGCCAGCACGAGGTGCGAAAGCTTATCGCTGGGCCGACCGTGTTCATCTGCGATGAATGCGTCGAACTCTGTATGGACATCATCCGCGAGGAACACAAAACCTCGCTGGTCAAATCCAAAGAAGGCGTGCCTAGCCCGAAGGAAATCAAAGGTGTTCTCGACGATTATGTCGTCGGCCAGGAACACGCCAAGCGCGTGCTTTCGGTGGCGGTGCACAATCACTACAAGCGTCTCAATCACGCGTCCAAGAACAACGATGTCGAGCTCGCCAAGTCGAACATCTTGCTGATCGGCCCTACCGGATGCGGCAAGACGCTGCTGGCGCAAACTTTGGCGCGCATCATCGACGTGCCGTTCACGATGGCCGACGCCACGACTTTGACCGAGGCTGGCTATGTCGGCGAAGATGTCGAGAACATCATTCTGAAGCTGCTGCAATCGGCGGATTACAATGTCGAGCGCGCGCAGCGCGGCATCGTCTACATCGACGAAGTCGACAAGATTTCCCGCAAATCGGACAATCCTTCGATCACGCGCGACGTCTCGGGTGAAGGCGTTCAGCAAGCGCTGTTGAAGATCATGGAAGGGACGGTTGCTTCGGTTCCCCCGCAAGGTGGGCGTAAGCATCCGCAACAAGAATTCCTCCAAGTCGACACCACCAATATTCTCTTCATCTGCGGCGGCGCGTTCGCTGGGTTGGAAAAAATCATCAGCGCTCGCGGTAGAGGCTCCTCGATTGGGTTCGGCGCAAAGGTGCGCGACCCTGAGGACCGTCGCTCTGGCGAGGTTCTGCGCGAGATCGAACCTGACGACCTCTTGAAGTTCGGCCTCATCCCGGAGTTCGTCGGGCGCCTGCCGGTGCTCGCGACGCTGGAGGACCTGGACGAGCCGGCCCTGGTGACGATCCTCACTGAACCGAAAAATGCGCTCGTGAAACAATATCAGCGCATGTTCGAGATGGAGAACGTGAAGCTCTCGTTCCCGGAGGAGGCGCTGCGCTCCATCGCTCGCAAGGCGATCTCGCGTAAGACAGGCGCGCGTGGCCTGCGCTCGATTCTCGAAACGATCCTGCTCGACACCATGTTCGAGCTGCCGTCGATGGGTTCGGTTGAGGAAGTCGTGGTCTCCGCTGACGTCGTTGAGGGCCGTGCGAAGCCGCTGCAGATCCACTCGGAACGCAGAACCGCCCAAGAATCGGCTGGCTAATCAACGGGTCGCTGTGAGCAGCGCCAGATCGCGCCCTTGAAGCTTGGAGCGAACACTTCCACATCTGGTGTATCAACGCCGCAAGGCGGTGCGGGTTTGCGCCCGCGCGCCATTGCTAGGAGCACCAAATGGCCGAAAGCCGCATCCTGCCTGTTCTGCCTTTGCGCGACATTGTGGTTTTCCCCAAGCGTGCTGCGCCTTTGTTCGTAGGTCGCGAAAAGTCCGTAAGGGCGCTCGATGAGGTCATGCGCAAGGACAAGCAGATTTTGCTCTCCGCGCAGATGGATGCGTCCGAAGACGAGCCGAGCCGTGATCGCATCTATTCAACCGGCACAATCGCCAACGTTGTGCAATTGCTGAAACTCCCCGACGGCACGGTGCGGGTGCTGGTCGAAGGCGGGCGGCGCGCGCGGATCAAGCGCTTCACCGACAACGATGCCTTCTTTGAGGCGGAAGTGGAGCTCATCGAGGAGGTCAACGCCGATACGGCTGAAGCACGCGCCCTGGCGCGGGCGGTGACCGACCAGTGGGAGAATTACGTCAAGCTCTCGCGTAAGCCGCCGCCGGAAGTGCATCAGGCGATCGCGCAGATCACCGAGCCGGCATTGCTTGCTGACGCTGTTGGCGCGCATCTCGACGTGAAAATCCCGGACAAACAGTCCCTGCTCGAAATCGTCGACGTGCCGCGCCGGCTTGAACGCATCCTCGCTTTGATCGAAGGCGAGATCGGCATGCTGCAAGTGGAGCGGAAAATCCGCAATCGCGTGAAGCGGCAAATGGAGAAGACGCAGCGCGAATATTATCTGAACGAGCAGATGAAGGCGATCCAGCGCGAATTGGGCGATGGCGATGACGGCCGTGAGGACATCGCCGAACTCGAGACGCGCATCCGCAACACCAAACTCTCCAAGGAGGCCAAAACCAAGGCCGACGCAGAGATCAAGAAGCTGCGCCAAATGAGCCCGATGTCAGCGGAATCGGCGGTGGTGCGAAACTATCTCGATTGGCTGCTTTCGCTGCCCTGGGGCGTGAAGAAGAAGGTCAAGAAGGACATTGACGCCGCCCAGCTAGTGCTCGATGAGGACCATTATGGCCTCGACAAAGTCAAGGACCGCATCCTCGAATATCTCGCGGTGCAAGCCCGCACCAACAAACTGCGCGGCCCGATCCTGTGCCTCGTAGGCCCGCCGGGTGTAGGCAAAACATCGTTGGGCAAATCCATCGCTCGCGCGACCGGGCGCGATTTTGTTCGTCTATCGTTGGGCGGCGTGCGCGACGAAGCTGAAATCCGCGGCCACCGCCGCACTTATATCGGTTCGATGCCTGGGCGCGTGATCCAGTCGATGAAGAAGGCGAAATCCTCGAATCCGCTCTTCCTGCTCGACGAGATTGACAAGCTCGGCGCCGATTATCGCGGCGATCCCTCTGCAGCGCTGCTGGAGGTGCTCGATCCTGAACAGAACGGGACGTTCAACGATCATTATCTCGAAGTGGATTACGACCTGTCGGACGTGTTGTTCATCACTACGGCCAACAGCCTCAACATGCCCCAGCCCTTGCTGGATCGCATGGAGATCATCCGCATCCCCGGCTACACCGAGGAAGAGAAGCTCGAGATAGCCAAGCGCCATTTGCTGCCGAAGCAATACGAGAATAACGGCCTGAAGAAGAGCGAGTTCAGCGTCTCCGAGGACGCGCTGCGCGATCTCATTCGCCGCTACACGCGTGAAGCCGGCGTGCGCTCGCTTGAACGCGAGATCGGCAATTTGGCGCGTAAGGCGGTGCGCGAGATCACTCAAAAGAAGGTCGTGAAGGTCGATGTGACCGCCGCGAACCTCCCCGACTACGCCGGCGTCTGGAAGTACCGCTTTGGCGAGACGGACCTGGAGGACCAGGTCGGCATCGTCACCGGGCTGGCCTGGACCGAAGTTGGCGGCGATCTGTTGACCATCGAAGCGGTGCAGATGCCCGGCAAGGGCATGATGACCGTCACCGGCAATCTCAAGGACGTGATGAAAGAATCGATCTCAGCCGCGAATTCCTACGTGCGCTCGCGCGCGGTCGCGTTCGGCGTCAAGCCGCCGCTGTTCCGCACGCGCGACATCCATGTTCACGTGCCGGAAGGGGCTACCCCCAAAGACGGCCCCTCGGCAGGCGTCGCCATGGCTACGGCGATCGTGTCAGTGCTGACCGGGATCCCGATCCGCCGCGACGTCGCCATGACCGGTGAGGTCACACTGCGGGGCCGCGTCCTGGCGATCGGCGGGCTGAAGGAAAAATTGCTGGCAGCGCTCCGGGGCGGGGTAAAAACCGTGCTCATCCCATCTGAGAACGAAAAGGATTTGGCCGACATACCCGACAACGTAAAAAAAGGCATGGAAATCGTGCCCGTATCGAACGTGGACGAGGTCCTGGCCAAGGCGCTGACACGGCCGGTGACGGCTATCGAATGGACCGACGAGGACGAACTGGCCTGGGTCCGGCGCAATGAAGGCAGTGAAGGTCGCGAGCCGACGCGACCACACTAGCCGCGACGCATGGCCGCTTGCGGGAGAGGGAGGAATAATCCTAAGCCTGCAAGCGGTTGAATCATCCAGAATCGGGGGGAAAGAATGAACAAAGCAGAGCTCGTGGCCGATGTCGCCGAACGCATGCGTGACTCCAAGCTCAAGGCCGAGGAAGCGGTCAACGCTGTGTTCGAAGCGATGATTGCGGCGCTCAAGCGCGGCGAGGATATTCGCCTGCCTGCGTTCGGCGTGTTCGATGTCAAGGAGACGGCTGCGCGCACCGCACGCAATCCGCAAACTGGACAGGAAGTTGCGGTCGCCGCGGGCCGTAAGGCGCGCTTCAAGCCGGGGAAGGCCTTGAAGGACGCGCTGAACTGAGGGACGCGCGATGCTCGCGAAAATCTATCAACCGGCGAAATCGGCGATGCAATCGGGCGCTGCGCGGCAGAAATGGCGCTTGGAGTTTGCTCCTGGGGCGGCCCCAAGCAGCGATGCGCTCATGGGCTGGACCAGCTCGCTCGGCCCCAGCGGCCAGGTGCGCATGAGTTTCGACACCAAGGAGCAGGCGATCGCCTTCGCCCGCGCGCACCAAATCGCCCACCAGGTCAGCGAACCGCAGATGCGAGGCCGAACGATCAAGGCCTATTCAGACAATTTCGCGTTCCGCAGACGCGAACCCTGGTCGCATTGAGCGCGCGCATCTTCTTTCCCTCCGATAGATCAGTTTTGAGTTGATGAAAGTAGAAAGGTGCTGTCAGTGTCTCAGTGTCGTCGGCTGACAAGTAAATTGTGGTTATTTTCAAAGACTTTAGCGCCCATAGCTCAACCGGATAGAGCATCCGCCTTCTAAGCGGACGGTTGCAGGTTCGAGTCCTGCTGGGCGCGCCAGCACGCGCGGAGTGGCGGATGGGGTGAGATTCGAACTCACGGTGGAGTTGCCCCCACGCCGGTTTTCAAGACCGGTGCCTTAAACCGCTCGGCCACCCATCCAGCAAGCGCGCCAGAGAGCCTAAAGCGGGCCGGGATTCAAGGTGGAAGTACGGGTTTGTTCGCGTTGTTGGTAAACCTAAAAAAACGATAAATGCTTACGCGCCCTCAATCCGGCTTGGGTTACAAGCGCGGCTTCGAACAGCCGCGAGTGCGCCGATGCAACGTCTTGTCGTTAGTTCCTTGTCGTTCTGCCTGCTCCTTGCGGGCGTGGCGGCGGCTGATCCCGCACCGATCGTGTACGCGGCCCGCCAAGAAACCTCAGCTTCCCATGTCGCTGCGAGCGGCAACGATCTCCTTGGCGGAGACGAGCGTTCGTATGGCTATGGCGCGCCCGCAGGCCGCGAAGGGGCAGTCATTGATCTTCGCCGCGCCGGCGCGCCCGCGACGCAGACAGCGCCAGCGGAAAGTTCGACAAGCGCGGCGCCGACTTGGCTGGAGCAAGAGAGAGTAGGTCCGCCATACCAGGCCAATGGCCGGTGGTATGTGCCTACGCCGGAGCCGGGTTATTCCGAGATCGGGCAGGCGTCCTGGTATGGCCCCCAGTTTCACGGCCAGCCTGCCGCCAACGGCGAGATCTTCGATCAGGAGGCGCTCACTGCGGCTCACCCGACGCTGCCGCTCAATTCCCTGGTGCAGGTCACAAACCTCGAAAACGGCCGTGAGGCGATCGTCCGCGTCACCGATCGCGGGCCGTTTGTAGGCCAGCGACTGATCGATCTGAGCCATGGCGCCGCAGTGGCGCTGGGATGCGAGCGGGCAGGGGGCGCGCGCGTACACGTGCGCTATCTTGGCCCTGCCCCGCGCCGGGTCCAAGCCGAGGGTGACCACGCAGCGGTCGAGTCGAGCGCGGTCGCCCAGCCAATACTAGCGGCCCCGCTGTCGCTGAGTCCCGCCCCGGCGGAGACCCCGATTGGGGCCGGCTACATGATCCAAGTCGGCGCATTTTCCGATTACCAGAACGCCGAACGCGCCCGCCAAATGGCGGAAACAGCCGGTCAGGTGGCCGTCGACACCCGCCAGAGCGGAGCGGGCCAACTGCACCGGGTACGGGTCGGTCCGTTCGCGACCCGCGAAGAGGCGGCCGCCGCACAGCAGACGCTTGCGGACCTCGGCTTCGCCAGCGCGACCATCGCCCAGCGCTGAAACAGCGCTCGATTATTGACGCGCCCGCTGCGCTGCCTTCTGGTTCCCCCGAGGACGGGATTCGGCAAGGCACCATGACCCTACGCGCAAACCTAGTCGCCGCTGTGCTGATGCTCTCGCTCGCCGCGCCCGCGGAGGCGCAACGCCGCCGCACGGCGCCGGCCCCGGCGCCCGCTCAGCACGTGGTGATCATGGACGCTGTCAGCGGCCTAGTGTTGGCGTGCGAGCAATGCGAGACGCCGGTGGCGCCGGCGTCCATGTCCAAGCTGATGACGGTGCTGCTTGTGCTCGAGGCGCTTGAGCGGCGTGAGATCAGCTTGGATACGCGCTACCGGGTCAGCGAATACGCTTGGCGCGAGCATGGCGCGCCCTCGGGCGGTTCAAACATGTTCCTACCGGTGCACTCCGAGGCAGCTGTGCGCGATCTCTTGCGCGGGGCGGTGATCGTCTCCGCCAATGACGCTTGCGTGGTGCTGGCGGAGGGTCTGGCGGGATCGGAGGCGGCGTTCGTGCAACGCATGAACCGACGCGCCCAGGAATTGGGTCTACGTTCCGCACGCTTCGCCAACGCAACCGGCGTCGACGATCCCGCGCACGTGATCAGCACGCTCGATCTGGCGCGCCTTGCGCGTCACCTGATCGTGCATTTCCCCGATTTCTACCGCACCTATGGCGAGCGCAGCTACACGTTCGGCGACCACACGCAGGAGAACCGCAACCCGCTGCTTGGCGCGTTCGAGGGCGCCGACGGTGTGAAAACCGGGCACACCGATTCCTCCGGCTACGGCATGGTCGGTTCGGCAAGGCGGGGCGAGCAGCGGCGCATTATCGTCTTCAACGGAACCAACAGCATGCAGGCGCGGCGCAACGTGGCGCTGCGCCTGATGCAATCGGCGTTCGACGATTACGCGGTGACGCGCCTGGCCGCCGCTGGCGCGCAAGTTGGAGAAGCGCAGGTGCGCCTGGGCGAGCGCCGCACGGTGCCGCTGTTGGCGCGCGACGATATTTATGTCGGAGCACCGCGCGGCATCCAAGCCGGATTGAGCGCACGCATCGTCTATCAAGGACCGCTGCCAACGCCGGTTCGCCAAGGCGATATTGTCGCTCAACTCATCGTAGAGGGGCCGGGCTTCGAACGACGGGAGTTTCCGCTTGTCGCCAGTCGTCACATCGGCCCGAATTGGTTCTCAAGCGTGTTCGAAGGCTTGCGCTTGTCCGTGTTCGGCGCTGAATAAGGCCGATGGGCAGGTTCATTACGCTCGAAGGCGGTGAAGGCGTGGGCAAATCAACGCTCGCGCGCGGGCTTTGCGCGGCATTGCGGGCGCGTGGGTTTGAGGTTTTGGCGACGCGTGAGCCGGGTGGCGCTCCGGGCGCGGATGCGATTCGCGCGCTACTGGTGCAAGGCGAGCCTGGCCGTTGGGATGCGCTGGAGGAGACGCTGCTGTTCGCGGCCGCTCGGCTCAATCATCTGCGTGAAACGATCCGCCCCGCATTGACCCGCGGTGCATGGGTCATTTGCGACCGCTACACCGACTCGACGCGCGCTTATCAGGTAGCGGCCGGCGGTCTCGACGCCGCCAAGCTCGATGCATTGAACGCGATCCTCCGAGCGGAACGCCCCGATCTCACTTTGGTGCTCGATCTCGATGTCGGTGAAGGACTCGCACGTTCGCGCGGCGGTAGCGCCGGTGAGGATCGCTTTGAACGGAAGGGTGCGGACTTCCACGCGCGCGTGCGCGCGGAGTTCCTGGCTATCGCTGCGCGCGAACCCGGGCGCTGCAAGATTGTGCACGCCGCACAAGCGCCTGACGCGGTGCTTGGGCAAGCGCTGGCGTTCGTCGAGACGCTACTGTGAAAGCGGAGAAGCAAATATCCGAGCCCGACCAAGAGCAGGCCGCGCCGCACCCGCGCGAGACGTTCGCTTTCATAGGGCACGACGGCGCCGAATTGGCGCTTGCTGACGCTCTCGGCGGCGGGCGCATGCATCATGCCTGGTTGCTGGCAGGGCCCAAGGGGGTGGGAAAAGCCACGCTCGCTTATCGCTTCGCTCGTCTTGCGCTCGGCGCAAAGCGGCTTGGGCCGCGCCCGCTCGATTGCGATCCGGACGACGCGATCGCTCGGCGCGTTGCGCAGATGGCGCACCCGGACCTGTTCGTGCTGCGTCGTGGCCTCAACGAGCGCGGCAAGCCGCGGCGGGAAATCACTGTCGATGATGCGCGCGAACTAGGGCGCTTCTTTTCGCTTGCGCCCTCCGAGGGCGGTATGCGGGTGGCGATCATCGATGCGGTCGACGATCTCAACCGCAACGCCGCGAACGCCATTCTGAAGACTTTGGAAGAACCCCCAGCCCGCTCGGCGCTGCTGCTGGTGTGTCACGCACCCGGCGCCGCACTGGCGACGATACGCTCGCGCTGTCGCAGGCTGCCGATGCGGCCGATCGAGGACGCGCTTGTAAGCCGGGCGCTCGGCGCGAAAGCTGATGCGGCGCTGGTGGCGCTGGCCAAGGGACGCCCGGGACGCGCACTTGCGCTTGCCGCACAGGGCCTAGACGCCGGCGCGATGGGCCTCGATCGCGCACAGGCCGCGATTGCAGGCGGCGGTGCGGCGAGGGTGCTGGAGCCTCTCTATAATTCCATTGCGGGAGAGCCGTACGAGCGCCTTGCGGCAACGCTCGAACTCGCGAGCGAATGGACGCGCGCAGCGGCGGTTGCAGACGCAAGCGAGGCATGGGCGGAGGCGTGGTCGGGATTAGAGACGGTGCGACACGAGGCCGAGGGGCTCGACATGGATCCCCGCCACGCGCTCGCGCGCGCCATCGGCATGCTCGACCGAGCGGCGGCGTCGCGGCGATGAAGCGCTTCTTGTGATAGCAACATGCTGATCGATAGCCACGTCAACCTCCACCATCAGAGCTTTGCCGAGGATCGCGGTGAAGTGATTGCGCGTGCGCGCAGCGCCGGCGTCGCTCGCATGATCACGATCTGCGATACGATCGCGAATTTCCCGGATGTCCTCGCCATCGCGCAGGCCCACGGTGATATCTTCGCAAGCGTGGGCGCGCATCCTCATTATGCGAAAGACCATCTGGGTCTGACCGCGGCGCGTCTGATCGAATTGGGTCAGCACCCGAAGGTCGTCGGGATCGGAGAAACCGGGCTCGACCGACATTACAATCACAGTCCGTTCGAAGCGCAGGTTGCGGTGCTTCGCGTCCACGCCGAAGCGGCGCGCACACTCGACAAAACGCTCATCATCCATACGCGCGAGGCTGACGAGGCGATGGCGGGCTTGCTGGAAGAAGAGGCGGGGAAGGGGCCTCTGCGCATCCTCATGCATTGCTATACAAGCGGGCTAGAACTGGCGCAGCGCGCCCTCGCTTTGGGCGCCTATTTCTCGTTCTCTGGCATCATGACCTTCAAGAACGCCCACGACGTTCGCGCCATCGCTAGCGTCATTCCACTGGACCGAGTGATCGTTGAGACCGACTGCCCCTATCTCGCGCCTGTCCCGCACCGAGGTCAAAGATGTGAACCCGCCCATGTGGCGGAGGTGCAGGCCGCCTTCTGCCGCCTGCGCGGGATCGACCCGGAGCAGGGGAGCGCCCTGCTCGCGGATAATTTCTTCCGCCTCTTCCCGGCGATCCCGCGGGTGAGCACGTAGCGCGGCGGCCCTGCTCGCTTATGGCGCCCCTGCTCCCCCTATTCGCCTCGCCCTTCCCTGGTCGCAATGCTAGAAGGCGAAAACTGTGGGGGAGACCATGTTCATGGCGGCGCTCATACAGGCAGTGGGCATTTGGTTCCTGGTCGCGGTCGCGCTCGAGTTTGCGGCTTGTTACAGCGAGCAGATGGCGGCCGCCTACAAACCGCCAGAGGGGGAAGAGAAGCGCGGCGAGGGATTCGGCGCCTTCGCGCTGATGGTGGTGACGACGCTCACCCCAGCGATGCTATTCGTGCACGCGTTTTTCACGACCGCCGGTTCAGGCGACGCCATGCAATGGAGCCAGATTCGCATCTGGGCGCTCGCTCTGATCGTCGCCGCGATCTTGGTGGGCGCCATAGCAGGCCGGCTCGTGGGCACGGCTTGGTAGGGCGCGGCGCGCGTCATGCGCGTGCTTGCGCTGCCCTTGGGGCTCGCCGCATTCGGGTTCGCCATCTACGCGACGCGCCCAGCGCTCGAGGCGCTGATCGCCGTGCTTTCCGGAGAGGTGATCGTCTTGCCCGTGCGGCCCTATTAGTGGTGCCGGTGGGTGAGGGAGCGCGGGAGCGCCGCCGCGCGTTGCATGAATCGGCAGGGTCGTGCAGATGGGCATGATGTGGATTACGCAGAGCGAACTGGCGGAGGAGCACTAATGTTGTCGCTGTTCCTCGCCTCGTTCGTGACCTTCTTTGTCGCCATCGACCCTGTCGCCATGGCGCCGATGTTCACCACCATGACCGCGCGCATGAGCCCGGCCTGGCGCAATACCATGGCCCGTCGCTCGGTGGCGTACGCCACCGGCGTTCTGCTCGCTTTCGCGTTCGGCGGCGCGTGGCTGCTGGAGCAAATCCATGTTTCGCTCGACGCCTTCCGCATAGCCGGGGGGATGCTCCTGTTCCTCATCGCCGTCGACATGCTGTTTGAGAAACGCACGGAGCGGCGCGAGGAGCGGGCCGAGAAAGTCGCGGCGGAGCAAGCCAAGCACCCCGACCAACAGGACGATATTTCCGTGTTTCCCTTGGCCATTCCTCTGATCACCGGCCCAGGGGCCATCGCTTCGATCATGCTGTTCTTCGCTCAATATCCAGGCGCCGCAGAGCGCGCCATGATACTTGCGGGCGCGGGCGCCAATCTCGCGCTCTGTTTGATTGCGTTCCTGCTGGCTGGCCCCATATCCAAGATCATGGGTCCGCAAATTGGTTCAATGCTGACGCGAATATTTGGCATATTGCTGGCGGCGATGGCTGCGCAATTTGTGGTCGACGGCGTCACCAACGCCTTTCATATCGGTGCGCCATGAGCAATGCCACCCATCCCCGGATTGGCCGCAGGCCAAGTCCGGGGCCTAGGATCACAACCGCTTGCGTTTATGGGCCCCGGGCTCGCCGCTTAGCGTCGCCCCGGGGATGGGTGGAAAGGCTCGGAGCCAGGTGATGAACAAGATCGACGCCGCCAACGCGCCGGAACTTTCCGGCACGCGTTATCCAGCCCCTTATGACGAACCGGTGAAGGCTCGACGCTGGAAGGCTTTGGGCCAGTTAGCGGATCTGACCCAATTTGGCGTGAACCTGCTGACATTGCCGCCTGGCGTATGGTCGTCGCAGCGTCACTGGCACGCGAAGGAAGATGAGTTCGCCTACGTCCTCTCCGGTGAAGTCACTTTGGTGATGGATGAGGGCGAGGAGATCATGTCCGCTGGCGATTGCATCGGCTGGAAGGCGGGTGTGAAGAACGGCCATGTGCTGCAGAACCGGTCAGCAAACGATGCGGTGATCCTCATCGTCGGCGGCCGCGATGACGAGGATCACGGCGAGTACTCAGACATCGACATGCAATTCCTTCCAGGCCGCTATGCCGGCGGCGGCGGGTATCGGCGCAAGGATGGAACGGTGATTACATGACGGCCAGTTTCGACCTCATCATCATCGGCTCCGGACCCGGCGGATACGTCGCCGCGATACGCGGCGCGCAGCTCGGCATGAAGGTCGCCATAGTCGAACGCGACAAGCTCGGCGGTATTTGTCTCAATTGGGGATGCATCCCCACCAAGGCGCTGCTGCGCTCGGCGGAGGTCTATCGCAATTTCCAACACGCGAAGGATTTCGGACTCTCTGCGGAGGGCGTGAATTTCGATTCCGAAGCGGTGGTGCAGCGATCGCGCAGGGTTGCTGCGAAGCTCTCCGGCGGCGTCGCCATGCTGATGAAGAAAAATAAGATCACTGTCATCGAAGGCGAGGCGCGGCTGGAACGCGGCGGCGGCGCGCCGAAAGTGATCGTGAATAAGGACGGCGAGGACGCCGTCTATGAAGCGCGCCACGTACTGCTCGCCACCGGCGCGCGCGCGCGCGAAGCCCCGGCGTCTGGGCTCAAGGGCGATGGCAAGCGCATCTGGACTTATCGCGAGGCGATGACGCCTCCAGTTTGGCCGGAGAGCCTGCTCGTGTTCGGCTCCGGCGCCATCGGCATCGAGTTCGCAAGTTTCTATGCTGCTTTTGGCGTCAAGGTCACCGTGGTGGAAATGCTCGACCGCATCCTGCCGGTAGAGGACGCAGAGATTTCGGCGTTCGCAAAGAAGCGGTTCGAGAAGGAGGGGATGAAGATATTCACCTCGGCCGAAGCGAAGGCGCTGCGCGCCACCGCCGATGGCGTGGAAGCGCAGGTGGCTGTCAACGGCAAGACAGAAACGCTCACTGCCAGCCACGCCATCGTTGCAATTGGCATCTCCGGCAATGTCGAGGGCCTTGGGCTTGAGGCGCTGGGCGTGGGGGTCGAGAAGGGCCACATCGTCACTGACGGGCTAGGGCGCACCAATGTCGCCGGCCTCTACGCTATCGGCGACGTCACTGGGCCGCCCTGGCTCGCACACAAGGCCAGCCACGAAGGCATCATCTGCGTTGAGGCGATCGCCGGGCAAAGCCCGCATCCGCTGATCAAGGAACGCATTCCCGGCTGCACCTATTCCCATCCGCAAATCGCCAGCGTTGGCCTCACGGAGGCCGCCGCTAAAGCGCTGGGGCGGGAAGTGCGCATCGGCAAGTTTCCGTTCGTAGGCAACGGCAAAGCGATCGCGCTTGGTGAAGATCAGGGGCTCGTGAAGGTCGTGTTCGACGCGCGTAGCGGCGAATTGCTGGGCGCCCATATGGTCGGCGCGGAGGTGACGGAGCTGATTCAGGGCTACGCGATAGCGATGCAGGCCGAAGTCACCGAACACGAATTGATGGAGACAGTGTTTCCCCACCCGACGCTCAGTGAAATGATGCACGAAGCCGTGCTCGATGCTTATGGGCGCGTGATCCACATCTGATGGCTGGGCCCTCTTCCGAAATTGGCAAAACGCCGGAGCGGGGAGGGGGTGTCCTGCGCGTCACCATCCTGGGCTGCGGCTCATCCGGAGGTGTTCCGCGCGCCACCGGCGATTGGGGCGTGTGCGATCCGGAGGAACCGAAGAACCGCCGCTCACGCTGCGGACTGCTGCTGCAGAAATGGCGTGGCGCGGCCGGCGCGGCGAGCGAGGCCACAAGCGTGCTAATCGACACGCCTCCGGAGCTGCGCCAACAGCTGGCCGCGGCGAACCCGGGTCATCTCGACGCCGTCCTGATCAGCCATGATCACGCCGACCAGGTCGCGGGCTTCGACGATATCCGCGCCTTCTTCATCGCCGCGCGCAAGCAGATTCCAGTTTGGATCGACGAACCGACCAGGCGGACATTTCTGCGGCGCTACGGCTACGCGTTCGATACCCAAGCCGGCTACCCGGCAATCGCGCGCGACGCCGGCCACATGGCGCCGCTGGTTCCCGTGGAGATCGACGGCCCCGGCGGCGCGCTTGAAATCCTGCCGCTGGAGCAAGGCCACGGCTTTTCCAATTCCCTCGGCTTCCGCATTGGCGGCTTCGCCTATTCCAACGATGTCGTGTCGATGCCCGAAGCGACGTTTGCGGCGCTGGAGGGGCTATCGCTCTGGATCGTCGACGCGCTGCGCGAGAAGCCGCACCCGACTCACGCCCATGTCGCCCTAAGCCTCGAATGGATCGCCCGGCTCAAGCCGCAACGCGCGGTGCTGACGAACATGCATATCGACCTCGATTATCAGACCCTTCGCGCAGGCCTCCCGGCAGGCGTCGAACCAGCTTATGATTGCTGGAGCGCCGAACTCGCCATCTGAGTCGGCTCTTTGGGTCCGGTATTTCCCATAATCTATCTTATGCGAGAACAATATGGCCACACAAGTCGATGGAAATATGGGGAAAAATACCCAAGACCGCGACGCCACCCTCGCCCGAACCGGCGCCGCGACACAGGCCGTGCTCGATGTGATGGCGAGGCTCCGCGCGCCGGTGGGCGGCTGTCCCTGGGATACCGAGCAGACCTTTGCCACCATCGCCCCCTACACGATCGAAGAAGCCTACGAAGTCGCCGACGCCATCGAGCGTGCGGACATGCCAGCGCTCAAGGAAGAGCTGGGCGACCTCCTCTTCCAGGTCGCCTTCCACGCCCGCATGGCCGAGGAGGTCGGCGCATTCGATTTTGCCGATGTCGCACAGGCGCTCGCCGACAAGATGGTGGAGCGCCATCCCCACGTGTTCGGCGCCGAAGGCGACAATCGCACCGCCGAGCAACAGACCGTCGCCTGGGAAACCCTCAAGGCGGAGAAGCGTGCCGCCAAAGGCGCTTCCCTGCTCGACGATGTGCCGATGGCCCTCCCCGCTCTAATGCGCGCCGAGAAGCTCACTAAACGTGCGGCGCGGATCAATTTCGATTGGCCTGCGCCCGAGCCGGTGCTGGAGAAGCTCGAAGAGGAATTGGCCGAACTGAAGGAGGCGCGCGCGGCTGGCGACCAAGAGCACATCGCCGAAGAGATGGGCGATATCCTGTTCGTCATGGCCAACCTCGCGCGCAAGCTCAAGGTCGATCCCGAAGAAGCGCTCCGCCGCGCCAACGCGAAATTTACGCGGCGGTTTCAACACATCGAGCGTCGCCTCGCCGAACAAGGCCGCGCCGGCCCGCAGCCGCTGGATGAGATGGAAGCGCTGTGGCTGGAGGCAAAGCGGGCGGAGCGGGGGTGAAAGCGGTTAGTCCCATCGCCTTACGTTCAACGGCAACAGCCGCAAGCGCTGGCGCTCGGCCTCTATGGTCAGGAGCGCGCCGCTTTCTAAATCGGCTGCACATCTCCGCAAGCCAAGTATCAACGGCCCGACGAGCAGCTGCGGCGCCAAATTCGCGGCGCGAACTTGAACCACGCTGGGCTTGTCGCCGTTGGTCGCCGCCAGAATCGCGCTGAAGTCGAGATCGTGTGTCACCACGACGTACTCGTTCTTTTTTGCAAATGCCATGATCTCCGTGTCTTCAGCACCCGCCGGTCCATGGCCGTTCCAGTGTTCGGCCTCAAACCCAGCGGCTCTCAGGTCGGCAGCCAAAGCAGGCGAAAGGTTCATGTCGAGGAGAAGCTTCATGCCTCTTCAGCAAACGCGAGATCTTTTCCTTCTGCGAGCCAAGCCGCGTACTGAAGAGCTTGGAGCACATCTTCGCGTTCCAGGTAGGGATAGTCTACGAGGACCTCTTCTATGGTACGGCCCGCGCCGATCTGATTGACGACCATAGCCGCAGTGACGCGCATGCCGCGTATGCAAGCTTTGCCGCCCATAACGCCCGGCTTCTGGGTAATTCGGTCAAAAGTGCGCATGGGCGCGAGAATAACCCTTCTCGGCCCCGCACGCCACTTGAGTTTCCTCTGCTCCGCCCCCCCCCGCTTACCAAATTCCCCAACGCCGCCTTAACCGCTTTGCCTTATCCTGTGCAGTCAAAGGAGCGGCCGCCCATGTCCACCATGACCAATAGCGTTCGGCGCGTGTCGGATCATTTCGAGCCGGAGCCCATGCTCGATCCGCAGGAACAGCGCCGGTTGCGCGGGCACCTCGAGCAGATCGATTACGCCGCTTACGCCGCCAATCGCGAAGTCGTGTCGCAGACTTTGGGCCGCGCCGATTTGGCCAAGTTTCAGCGCCTGGCGGTCGCCGCCGCACATGCGCGCGCCAATTGGGTGGCCGCGGCTGCCGCCATGGTCGAGACGAGCACCGCCCTCTCCCCCGCGCAAGTGAACGAACTCGCCACGCTACGAGCCGCCTACGACGAACTCACCGAAGTCCACGAAGCCATGCGGCGCATGGTGGAGCGCGGGTATCTGAGCTATCAGGCGAAGTAGTTGAACGGACTGGAGGCGCGCAAGCGCTGACGCGTGTAAGTGGGAGCGCCCGCCAAGTGCGGGATAAGTTTACCCCAACGCCCAAAAGTCGAGGATAGATTCACCTCTACCCCGCACTAAGCGCTTAAAAACATAAACAAACACGGCCGCTTAACCGACGGAATTCGAATTGTTGTACAAAGGAGGCGTCCGCATACGGGAGATTTCGAAGAGCTCCGAAACTTTGAGATGTGCGCGACACGATCGGTACGGCGAGGGGCAAAGCGAAAGCGGAGCAACTCTGAAAATCTGGCTTCGGGGAGTGAAACCGAAGCGTCCGGCGCA
>CXWL01116627.1_pt1 | contig 16609 bp, 14 predicted proteins | sample 590931 | NCBI WGS metagenome assembly CXWL01 (sample SAMEA3498368, study PRJEB10139) | groundwater metagenome | biome: water well; material: biofilm material | place: Germany | collected 2015-04-27 | reverse complement strand
GTAAAGAAGCGGGCTTGCCAGAGTTTGGACATGGAATGGGCAGAAAATGCAACAAAAGGGGGCGATGACCCGAGAAAGCTATTGTACAATAAGGGGTTGCGTATTGTTGCGGCGCGGTAGGTCCAGCGCCATGCGACAAGCGCTTGCACTGCCATATTTTCAAATAGAACTCAATTTTTACAAGTCAGGGTGTGTGAATGAATCGTGCGTTTTTCCCGGCCGCCGGCGCGGCGTTTGTGAAGTCCTTGTTGCTTGCTACCCTTGCAGTGTCCGGCCTGGCCTCGGCCGCCGCACCTGCTGCTGCTGCCAAGGCTGATGCCGCCAAAGGCGCAACCCTGTACGACAGCGGCGACGCCGCACGCGGCCTGCCAGCTTGCGCATCGTGCCATGGCGCTGCCGGCAACTCGACCATTTCCGCAAACCCAAAACTGTCCGCCCAGTTTGAGGCATACACCCACAAGCAACTGGTCGAATTCACCACCCCGGCGCGTAACCAGCCGGTGATGACGACTTACGCGAAGATGCTGTCGGATCCCGAAAAGCGCGACATCGCTGCCTACCTGGCAACCCAGAAGCCGCAGCAGGGCGCTGCCAGGAACAAGGACACCGTCGAACTCGGCAAGACGATCTACCGCGGCGGTATCGCTGATCGCGGCGTGGCAGCTTGCGCAAGCTGCCACGGCGCCAACGGCAATGGTATTCCTGCCCAGTATCCACGCCTTGCTGGCCAGCACCAGGACTACACCGTCGCCCAGCTGCAGGCATTCAAGGGTGGCGCACGCAACAACAGCGCACAGATGACCACGCTGGCCCAGCGCATGTCGGACCAGGAAATGAAGGCGGTTGCGGACTACATCGCCGGCTTGAAGTAAAATTCGCGGCATCATTCGATGCCTGCTGAATCTGCAAAGCACGGCGCGGTCGCCGCGCGGCGCTGGAGCATGAAACCTCAGAGGGCGGCGGCGCGTAAGCGGGCTGCCCTTTTTGCTGAGCGTCATCGGACAGGGGCAGTGCGCTGCTCTTGTGTCACTTCTTTCGCGGCCGCGTGGCGAGCCGGGCACTGGATTCAAACATGAGCACCACCGGAATTGAACTCAAGACACAGCGCCGCAGGCTGGCCGAGGCGGTCGAGCTGGTCTCGTCGATGCGTTTCGCCATCAGCCTGCTGACAGTCATCGCGATCGCATCGATGATCGGCACCGTCATGAAGCAGAATGAACCGATGACGAACTACGTCAACCAGTTCGGTCCGTTCTGGTTCTCGGTGTTCGACAGGCTGGGCCTGTACGCGGTGTATTCGGCCTGGTGGTTCCTGCTGATCCTCGCCTTCCTGCTGCTGTCGACCTCGCTGTGCATCGTGCGCAGCACGCCGAAGATGCTGAAGGATATGCGCAGCTGGCGCGAGAACGTGCGCGAGGTGTCGTTGCGTAATTTCCATCACAAGGCCGAATGGGTGGCGCCGCTGTCGCGCGCCGCGCTGGCGCAGCAGAGCGCCCAGCGCCTGGCCGACGCCGGCTACGGCACCAGGATCGTCGAGAAGCCGAACGCCACGCTGGTGACGGCCAAGAAGGGCGCCGGAACGCGTTTCGGCTACATCTTCGCGCACTCGGCCATCATCATCATCCTGGTGGGCGGCATGCTCGATTCCGACCTGCCTATCCGCTTCCAGCAATGGTTCCTCGGCAAGACGCCTTTTGCGGGCAGCGGCCTGATCTCGGCCATTCCTGAAAAGCACCGCCTCGGCCTCGGCAATCCTACCTACCGCGGCAACACCATGATTCCGGAAGGGCAATCGAGCGATGTCGCGCTGATTCCGCAGGCGGACGGGGTGCTGGTGCAGGAGCTGCCGTTCACGATCAAGCTGGCCAAGTTCCACATCGATTTCTACTCGACCGGCATGCCGAAGCTGTTTGCCAGCGATGTCATCGTGCGCGACCATGAAACCGGAAAGACCTTCCCGGCCACCATCAAGGTCAACGAGCCGCTGATCTACAAAGGCGTGGCCGTGTACCAGTCGAGCTTTGAGGATGGCGGCACCAAACTCAAGATGACCGCATTCCCGATGCAGGGCGTTGAGGCCAAATCGTTTGAGATGGCGGGGGAAATCGGTACCGCATCCGAGCTCAAGCGCGGCGGCGAGGCCTATTCGGTCGAGTGGACGGGCTTTCGCCCGTTCAACGTCGAGAATACCGGCACGACGCCGGATGTCCGCGCCGTTACCAAGGGCAAGTCATTCAACGAAGAATTTGCAGCCGGCCTCGACAAGCAACTCGGTTCCGCGGCCAAGGACGACAACAAGGACCTGAAGAACGTCGGCCCGAGCGTCACCTACAAGCTGCGCGACAAGACCGGCCAGGCGCGCGAATACCAGAATTACATGCAGCCGGTAACGCTCGATGGCGCCCAGTTCTACCTGGCCGGCATGCGCGCGACGCCGTCCGAAGCCTTCAGCTACCTGCGCATTCCGGCCGACGACGACTACAGCGTGCGCGAATGGATGCGCCTGCGCGCTGCGCTGGCCGACCCGGCACTGCGCCAGCTTGCCGCCGCAGCTTACGCCAGGCGCGCCATGCCGGCGACGGCAGGGGGCAGCGCAGCCCAAATGTCGCAGCAGCTGGAAGATTCCGCCGCGCGCAGCCTTGCCATCTTCGCCGGCAACGGCACGCAGGGCGGCTACCAGGCCGTCTCGCAATTCCTCGAGAAGATCCCGGCAGCCGAGCAGGAAAAGGCCGCAGGCATCTTCATGAAGATCCTCAACGGCACCATGTGGGAGCTGTGGCAGGCCGCGCGCGCGCAGGACAGCCTGGCGCCGATCGCCGTCGACGAGAAGCATGCGCGTTTCCTGCAGATGTCGACCAATGCCTTGTCGGACAGCTTCTTCTACGGTGCTCCGGTGTTCCTGCAACTGGAGGAATTTGTCGAGGTGAAAGCGTCGGTGCTGCAAGTGACCCGTTCGCCGGGCAAGGCGATCGTGTATACCGGCTGCCTGTTCCTCGTGATGGGCATCTTTGCGATGTTCTACATCCGCGAACGCCGCCTGTGGATCTGGGTGCGCGATGATGAGTCCGGCGGCGCCCACGCGCTGATGGCCATGAGCACCCAGCGCAAGACGCTTGACTTCGAGCACGAATTTAACGAACTGAAAGCGAAGCTGCCGCAATCGGCGTAAGCTGTAGGCCGCCACCCATGGCGGCGGTACCTGGAGAAAATGATGGAAATTTCGCAAACTCAAACAAGCTACACCCAGACGCCGGGCTTTTTCAAGCGTCTGAACATGTTCGACTGGCTGTTCGCAGCGGTGCTGATGGCCGGCGCGGTGTTCGGCCTGGCCCGCTACGGCGCCTATATGGATGTGTATGAAAAAGCCATCCTGCTGCTGTCGGCGCCGACCTTCGCGCTGCTGGGCTGGCAATTCAAGTCGGTGCGCTGGCTGATGCCGCTGGTGTTCCTGCTGGCGCTGGCGGCCATCGGCATGTACGCGGGCGACCTGCAGAACGCCGAGCAGAGATTCTTCCTCAAGTACGTGCTGTCGTCGCAGTCCGCGATCTTGTGGATGAGCACGCTGTTCGCCTTCTCGACCGTGTTCTACTGGGTCGGCTTGCTCAGCCGCAGCAATTTCGGCACCTCGGTCGGCTCCAAGCTGTGCTGGGCTGCGGTCGTGCTCGGCTGGACCGGCATGATGGTGCGCTGGTTCGAGTCCTACCTGATCGGCGCCGACGTCGGCCACATCCCGGTATCGAACCTGTATGAAGTGTTCATCCTGTTTGCGCTGATCACGGCCATGTTCTACCTGCACTACGAGCAGCACTACGCAACCCGCCAGCTCGGCGCCTTCGTCATGCTGATCATCGCCGCCGCGGTGTCCTTCCTGCTGTGGTACACGGTGTCGCGCGACGCCGCCGGCATCGAGCCGCTGGTTCCTGCGCTGCAAAGCTGGTGGATGAAGATCCACGTACCGGCCAACTTCATCGGCTATGGCACCTTTGCGCTGGCCGCGATGGTCGGCTCGGCCTACCTGCTCAAGTCGCACGGCATTTTGGCGGACCGCCTGCCGGCGCTCGAAGTGCTGGACGACGTGATGTACAAGTCGATCTCGGTTGGCTTCGCGTTCTTTACCGTGGCAACCATCCTCGGTGCGCTGTGGGCGGCTGAAGCATGGGGCGGCTACTGGTCGTGGGACCCGAAAGAGACCTGGGCGCTGATCGTCTGGCTCAACTACGCAGCCTGGCTGCACATGCGCCTGATGACCGGCCTGCGCGGCCGCGTGGCGGCATGGTGGGCGCTGGTTGGCCTGCTGGTCACCACCTTCGCCTTCATTGGCGTCAATATGTTCCTGTCAGGTCTGCACTCGTACGGAACCTTGTAGGGACAAAGCGCGGGGCCGTCGGCCAGCAACGGCAAAATGGTGTAATGTTAAGACGTTACCCTCATTTTGCTGGAGCAAGCCATGCTGATCAAACGCAATCCGGACCAGGACGCCGTGCCGTTCGGATCGGAAATTACGCCGCAAGACGTCTACGAATCGCGGCGCCGCTTCATTGCCCGGATGGCGGCCGGCGCCGTGGCCGGCAGCGCGCTGTGGGAGATGGCGAACCGCGAAGCGTTCGCCCAGCAAACGCCGGCGCACAAACTGGCCGGCAAGGCCAATCCCGCCTACACCATCCTCGACAAGCCGACCCCGTTCAAGGATGCGTCGAGCTACAACAACTTCTATGAATTCGGGCTCGACAAGTCGGACCCGGCCGAGTACGCGCACACCTTGAAAACCCGGCCGTGGACCGTGTCGATCGAAGGCGAGGTCAAGAAGCCGATGACGCTCGACATTGACAGCCTGCTCAAGCTCGCGCCGCTGGAAGAGCGCATCTACCGCCTGCGCTGCGTCGAAGGCTGGTCGATGGTGATTCCATGGGTCGGCTATTCGCTGTCGAACCTGATCAAGAAGGTCGAGCCGAACGGCAACGCCAGGTTCGTCGAATTCACCACGCTGGCCGACCGCAAGCAGATGCCCGGCATCGGCAGCCGCGTGCTCGACTGGCCGTATGTCGAAGGCCTGCGCATTGACGAAGCCAATCACCCGCTGACGCTGCTGACGCTCGGCATGTATGGCCAGACCTTGCCGAACCAGAACGGCGCGCCTGTGCGGATCGTGGTGCCCTGGAAGTACGGCTTCAAATCGGCCAAGTCGATCGTCAAGATCCGCTTTGTGCGCGAGCAGCCGAAAACCGCGTGGAACGTGTCGGCGCCATCGGAGTATGGTTTCTATTCGAACGTGAACCCGAATGTCGACCACCCGCGCTGGTCGCAGGCCACCGAGCGCCGGATTGGCGAGGATGGCTTCTTCAAGGCCAAGCGCAAGACACTCATGTTCAATGGCTACAACGAGGTAGCGTCGATGTACACCGGACTGGATCTGAAGAAATACTACTAATGACGTTCAACCCCACCCCACAGCAGCTCAAGGGCATCAAGGCCGCCATCTTCCTGCTGGCACTGGTGCCGCTGGCGCGCATGGTCTGGCTGACGGTCAGCGGGCAGCTGGTCGAACCGCTCGAGTTCATCACGCATGGGACGGGGGACTGGACGCTGTACTTCCTCTGCATCACGCTGACGGTAACGCCGCTGCGCCGGCTGACAAAGATGAACTGGCTGATCAAGCTGCGCAGGATGTTCGGGCTGTACGCGTTCTTTTATGCGTTCTTGCACTTCGTGACGTTCTTATGGTTCGACCATTTCTTCGATGTGGCGGCGATGTTCCGCGACGTGGCGAAGCGGCCGTTTATCCTGGTGGGATTTACCGCGTTTGTGCTGCTGATACCGCTCGCGGCCACGAGTACCAATGCGATGATCAAGCGGCTTGGGAGCAAGCGCTGGATGTGGCTGCACCGGCTGATCTATGTGATCGCGCCGCTGGGGATCCTGCACTTCTGGTGGATGAGGGCTGGGAAGAGCAACTTCACGGAACCGTTTATTTTCGGCGTGATCGTTGCGGTACTGCTGGGGGCGCGGCTGTATTGGCGCTGGGCGGGGTCGAAGTCCAGGGCGGTTCAGGCCTCGGGCCGATGAGGGAACGGTGGCGGTTCTCGGCGGATGCGGCCGAAGGCCGTCATCCGCCCCCGGCTTACTTAATCACCGACTCCAACGCAAACAGATCCGCCGGATTTTCGCGTTTGCGAATCAAATGCACCTGATCGCCATCGACCATCACCTCGGCTGCGCGGCCGCGCGTATTGTAATTGGACGACATGGTCAAGCCATAAGCGCCCGCCTGCATAATCGCCAGCAAATCCCCGGGATTCACCGCCAACGCGCGATCGCGCGCCAGCCAGTCGCCTGACTCGCACACCGGCCCGACAACGTCATACGTCACCTTCGCGCCGGCATGCGGCGCCACCGGCTGCACATCCATCCAGGCCTGGTAAAGGGCAGGGCGCATCAGATCATTCATCGCCGCGTCAACGATGCAGAAATTCTTCTCCGCACCCGGCTTCAGGAACTCGACCTTGGTCAGCAGCACACCGGTATCGCCGACAATCGACCGGCCCGGCTCGAATGCCACCTTGATCGGCTTGCCGTCATACTTCCGCGCGCGCCACGCATCGATATGCGCGAACACGCGGCCAAGGTAGGCGCCGACAGGAACCGGCTCAGCCTCGCCCGCCTCGCCGTAATTGATGCCGATGCCGCCACCCATATCCAGGTGATGGATCACGATGCCCTCATCAGCGAGCGTATCGATCAATTCGATCAGTTTGTCGAGCGCCTCGAGCAGCGGAGCGTCATCGAGCAGCTGCGAGCCGATATGGCAATCGATGCCGACCACTTCGAGGTGCGCCAGCGCGGCAGCGGTACGGTAGGTATCGAGCGCATCGTCAAACGCCACGCCGAATTTATTCGCTTTCAGGCCGGTGGCGATATACGGGTGCGTCTTCGCATCCACGTTCGGATTCACGCGCAGCGACACCGGCGCGGTCTTGCCCATGTCGCCGGCGACTTGATTAATCCGGTGCAGCTCGGGAATCGATTCGACGTTAAAGCACAGGATATCGTGCGACAGCGCCAGGCGGATTTCATCGGACGTCTTACCGACGCCGGAGAAAATCACCTTGCGCGGATCGCCGCCGGCCGCCAGCACGCGCAGCAGTTCGCCGCCCGACACGATATCGAAGCCGGCGCCTTCGCGCGCCAGCAGATCGAGGATCGCCAGGTTCGAATTCGCCTTCATCGCATAGCAGATGAGGGCATCGCGGCCTTTGCAGGCATCGAAATACGACGCGAAGTTTTTCAGCAGGGCGGCTTTGGAATACACATAGGTCGGCGAGCCGAACTGCTCGGCGATGCTGGACAAGGAAGTGCTTTCAGCGAACAGTACGCCGTCTTGGTAGGAGAATTGCGACATAGGATGAGTTACTGGGCAACGGAAGAAGAAACGGGTGGCATCGCAGGCGGCGTGGCTGGCGCTGGCTGGGGCTTGGCGGGCGGGGTCGGCATATACAGCGCACCGGTCTGGCCGCAGCCGGCAAGAGCGCCAAAGACCACAACGGCGGCGCCGATATTCAGCGCAATGGAAGGCTTCACGATTAGAATCACGGTTTAATTAGAAGACCTTGGAGTGTAGCATGATGAGCGAAACCGAATTCCTGGACCTGGCCGACAGCACGCTGAGCACGATCGAAGCGGCGATGGACCGGCTCAACGACGACGACGTGATCGACGTTGAATGCAAGCGCAGCGGCAACGTGCTGGAAATCGAGTTCATCGACAACGGCACCAGGATTATCGTCAACAGCCAGGCTCCGCTGCAGGAGATGTGGATTGCCGCCAAATCCGGCGGCTTCCACTACAAGCGTGCCGGCGACCAATGGATCAACACCCGCGACGGCTCCGAGCTCTACGCCGCCCTCTCCGCGCTTGCCAGCGAACAAGGTGGCACCACCGTCACCGTCAAAGCCTAGATCCCATCGGGGTCCGTCCCCGGGGACGGACCCCGATGGGATTTGTAACAGCCTAAGGTTCCAAAATCGGGGGCATTCTCAGTTTGTCCAGAGGGGGTAGCGCGCCTGCAGGTGAGAGAGAAATGACGCGTCAAACAACATCGGGGTCCGTCCCCGGGGTCTGTCCCCGGGGACGGACCCCGATGTTGTTGGCAGCAGCCAGGGCTGTCGCTGTTGCTGGCGCTGTCGCTAGAACAGCTCGTTCTTTACCGCATCCTTCACCGCTTCTTCCGCAGGGGTGCTGCGCACGCCGACGTCGATGCTCTGGACGCCGGTCCCCGGCGGGTTCTCGGCGTAGTAGTACTCGCCATTGACATTGATCAGCCCGCCCGGCACAGCGCGCTCTTCCATCGGCTCGCCCTTGAGCGCCTTGCTCATGTAGCCGATCCAGATCGGCAGCGCCAGCCCGCCACCGGTTTCCTTGTTGCCCAGGTTCTTGGGCTGGTCGTAGCCGATCCAGGCGATCCCCACCACGTTCGGGTTGTAGCCGGCGAACCAGGCGTCGATCGAGTCGTTGGTGGTGCCGGTCTTGCCGGAGATGTCGGTGCGCTTGAGCGACAGCGCCTTGGTGGCGGTGCCGTAGCGGACTACGTCCTTGAGCATGCTGTCGACCATGAAGGCGTTGCGCGCGTCGATCACGCGGTTGCCTTCTTCGCCGGCTCGGTCAGGCGAGGCTTGCGACAGGATGGTGCCGTTGCTGTCGGTGACCTTGGTGATCAGGTACGGGCTGACCCGGTAGCCGCCGTTGGCAAACACGGCGTAGGCGCCGGCCAGCTGCAGCGGCGTGGTCGCGCCGGCGCCCAGCGCCAGCGTCAGGTACGGCGGGTTCTTTTCGGCGTCGAAGCCGAAGCGGGTCGTGTATTCCTGCCCGTACTTGGCGCCGATGCGGTGCAGGATGCGGATCGAGACCATGTTCTTCGACTTGGTCAGCCCGCGCCGCATGCTCATCGGACCTTCGTACCTGTTGTCGTAGTTCTTGGGTTCCCACGCCTGGCCGCCGGTCTGGCCCGCGTCGAACGAGATCGGGGCGTCGTTGACCAGCGTCGATGGCGACAGGCCGCGCTCCAGCGATGCCGAGTAGATGAAGGGCTTGAACGCGGAACCCGGCTGGCGCCATGCCTGCGTCACGTGGTTGAACTTGCTGCGGTTGTAGTCGAACCCGCCCACCAGTGCGCGGATGGCGCCATCACGGGTGTCTGCCGCGATGAAGGCCGATTCGATCTCCGGCATCTGGGTGATGCTCCAGCGGGTGCCGCCGCCTTGCGTCACGCGGATCACCGCGCCGCGCTTGATGCGGCGGTTTGCCGGGGCCTTCGGCGACAGCCCGGCCTTGGCGAACGCCAGCCCTGGTCCGCTGATCGCGATCTCTTCACCCGACGCGGTCACCGCGGTGACCTGCTGCGGCGAAGCCTGCAGCACGATGGCGGCGATGATGTCGTCGCTGTCCGGGTGCTCGGCCAGCTCGGTTTCGATCGCCTCCTCGGCTTCTTCCTTCTTGCCCGGGATCTCGATGTACGACTTCGGCCCGCGGTAGGCCTGGCGCCGCTCATAGTCCATCACGCCGCGGCGCAGCGCGAGGTAGGCGGCGTCCTGGTCGGCCTTGGTGATCGTGGTGAACACGTTCAGGCCGCGCGTGTAGGTCTCTTCCTTGAACTGTTCGTACACCAGCTGGCGCGCCATTTCGGCGACGTACTCGGCGTGCACGCCGAACTCGTTGCTGTCGGTCTTGATCTTGAGCTGTTCGTCCTTGGCCGCCTGGTATTGCGCGGTGGTGATGTAGCCGAGGCCGTGCATGCGCTGCAGGATGTACTGCTGGCGGGTGCGTGCGCGTTTCGGGTTGACCACCGGGTTGTAGGCCGACGGCGCCTTCGGCAGGCCGGCCAGCATGGCCGCTTCGGCCACGCTGATGTCCTTCAGGTCCTTGCCGAAGTAGATCTGGGCGGCCGACGAGAAGCCGTAGGCGCGCTGCCCCAGGTAGATCTGGTTCATGTAGACCTCGAGGATCTGGTCCTTGGTCAGGCTCTTTTCGATCTTCCAGGCCAGCAAGACTTCATACGCCTTGCGCTTCAGGGTCTGCTCGGAGGACAGGAAGAAATTGCGCGCTACCTGCTGGGTGATGGTCGATGCGCCCTGGCGCGCTCCGCCGGTGGCGTTGTGCAGCGCCGCGCGCAGGATGCCCTTGTAATACACGCCGCTGTGCTCGTAGAAATTGTCATCCTCGATCGCCAGCACGGCTTTCTTCATGACCGTCGGGATGTCCTTGATGTGCACCAGCGTGCGGCGTTCCTCGCCGAATTCGCCGATCAGGACATTGTCAGCGGAAAAAATCCGCAGTGGCATCTTCGGCCGGTAGTCGGTGAGCGAGTCGAGCGGGGGCAGGTTGGGGTAGGCCATCGCCAGCGCGAACACGACTATCAGCAGCGCTGCCAGTCCTGTGCCGGTAACGATTCCGAGCGCAATCAGCAGCATCCGCTTGGGGCTGCGCTTGCCTGCGCCTTTTTTTGACGAAGCCGGTGTATCCGATTTGGAAGTCATGCAGGTGGATCTCTCACATATTGATGTGCTTCATTATAAAGCACCCCACGGGCCAAGCCGGTTCGCTAAAGTCAGCTTAAGGATGAGTGTGAACGTGCCGACAACATAGATGTCAGGGGGTTCACAGAGTGTGGTGAATCCGCCCGTACCCATAAAGTTCCAATGCAGAAATACCTTTACATGGGCTCGGCGTTGTTGCTACGATTTAAAGTACTGTCTTATGTATGCCGCCTAAATAGCGGTTTTATATCAAATAACCCCGCAAACGCCAAAGAATATTATCTTTCTGAGAAGCAAGTTATTCAGAATTTAATTGAATTTGAGAATGGGGAGGAGTGGGCTCGTAAATGGTTAATCTAGGTTCCTTGTTCGGGCAATCCAGTCCCCCCTTGATCGGGTTGGACGTCAGTACGTCCAGCGTCCGGCTGGTTGAGCTGTCGCAGCTCGGCAAAGGCGAGCTGCGGCTGGAGCGTTATGCGTCCGAGCCGCTCCCGCGCGGCGCTGTCGTCGACGGCAATATCGAAAATCTCGAGCAGGTCTCGGAGGCGGTGCGCCGGGTCTGGAAGAAGAGCGGCACCCGCATCAAGCTGGTCGCGCTTGGCATGCCGCCGGCTTCCGTCATCACCAAAAAAATCATCCTGCCGGCCGGCCTGTCGGAAGACCAGCTGGAAGTCCAGGTCGAGTCCGAGGCCAGCCAGTACATCCCGTTCGCGCTCGATGAGGTCAGCCTCGACTTCGACGTGATCGGCCCGGCCGCCAATTCGCCCGACGACATCGAAGTGATGCTGGCGGCGTCGCGCAAGGAAAAGGTCGAGGACCGCGTGGCGCTGGCCGAAGCGGCCGGCCTGAACGCGGTGGTCATGGACATCGAATCGTACGCGGCCCGTACCGCGCTTGACCGCGTGACCGCCATGATGCCGCAAGCGGGCGTCGGCCAGATCGTCGCGCTGTTCCAGGTCGGCGCCCAGGTGACCCACATCTCGGTCATGCTCGACGGCGATACCATTTACGAGCGCGAGCAGCCCTTCGGCGGCAACCAGCTGACCCAGGACATCGTGCGCGCCTACGGGCTGTCGTTCGAAGAAGCCGAAGCGCGCAAGCGCGCCGGCGACCTGCCTGAAAACTACCAGGCAGAATTGCTGACCCCTTTCCTGGAAAACGCGGCGCTTGAAGTGACGCGCGCCATCCAGTTCTTTTATACCTCCACGCCGTACACCCGCATCGACCAGCTGTTCCTGGCCGGCGGTTGCGCGCTGATGCCAGGCCTGCTCGACATCGTCGCCAGCCGCACCCGCATCTCGAGCGCCGTGGTATCGCCTTTCAAAGGCATGCAGCTCGGTGCCGGCGTGCGCGAGTCGCAGCTGCGCACCGAGGCGCCGGCCTACCTGGTGGCTTGCGGCCTGGCCATGCGAAAGGCGGGAGCATGATCAAGATTAACCTGCTTCCCCACCGGGAAGCCAAACGCAAACAGAAGCAGGCCGCTTTCATCGCCCTGATGGCGCTCGGCGCCGTGCTCGGGGTGGTCGTGGTGCTGATGGTCGGCGCCTACAACGCCAGCCGCATCTCGATCCAGGAAGAGCGCAACCGCGTCATCGCCAACGCCAACGCGGAGCTCGATATCAAGATCGAGAAGATCGCTGGCCTCAAGCAGGAAATCGAAGCGCTGAAGGCGCGCCAGCAGGCCGTTGAAGACCTGCAGGGCGACCGCAACCAGCCTGTCTACCTGCTCGATGAACTGGTCAGGCAGACCCCGGAAGGCGTCTACCTGAAGGCCTTCAAGCAGGATGGCCAGCGCGTTACGCTGTCGGGCTACGCCCAGTCGCAGGAGCGCGTGGCTGAACTGCTGCGCAACCTGGCCGGCAATTCGCAGTGGCTGGAGCGCCCCGACCTGACCGAAGTACGGGCCGTCAGCCTGGACAAGAACAAGGCCGGCCGCAAGGTGGTCGAGTTCACGCTGGGCGTGAACATCAAGCGCCCGCGCGACATCGATGCGGCAGCCGAAGCGGCAGCATCCGCGCCGGCCGCAGTCGCGCGCAAGACCGGCGCCGCCAATTCCGCGGCAGCTGGCGGAGACCGGATATGAACAAGAACATCGATTTGAAGGACCTGTCGCACTCGCTGCGGTCCCAGTTCCAGGGGCTGCAGGGCCGCCATCCCGGCCAGTGGCCGCTGGCGCCGCGCCTGCTGCTTGCCGTGGGCATGATGGCCTTGGTGATCGTGCTTGGCTACTTCGCGTACTGGAGTTCGCAGTTCGACGAGCAGGATGCCGGCGCCGCGCAGGAAGCCAAGCTGCGCGCCGAATACACCACCAAGATCGCCCAGGCGATCAACCTGGAGGCGCTGGAAGCGCAGAAGCTGCAGGTCGACCAGTACGTGTCGCGCCTCGAGAAGCAGCTGCCGAGCAAGGCTGAAATGGCAGCGCTGCTGTCGGATATCAACCAGGCGGGCGTGGGCCGGGGACTGCAGTTCGAGCTGTTCAAGCCGGGCCAGGTGGTGGTGCGCGACTACTACGCCGAACTCCCGATCGACATCAAGATCGCAGGCAGCTATCACGACCTCGGGTCGTTCGCCGGCGACATGGCCAACCTGCCGCGTATCGTCACGCTTAATAACATGGCGCTGTCGACGTCCAAGGACGGCACCCTGGTGCTGGACGCTGTCGTCAAGACCTTCCGCTACCTCGATGAAGAAGAGGCTGCCGCCCAGCGCGACGCTCGCATCGAGCGCGAGAAGCAGGAAAAGAAGAACAAGAAGGGCAAGAACGCCAAGAACGCCAAGACGCCGGCGAAGAAGGGAGCGAAAAAATGACGCACCTGAGCAAAGCCGCGTTGCTGGCGCTGGCCGTCTTGCTGGCCGCGTGCAGCGACAGCGACGTGCGCGAAGTCCAGCAATGGATGGCCGACACCGAAAAGAAAACCAAGGTCACGGTCAAGCCGCTGGCCGAGCCGAAGACGTTTACCGCATTCGCCTACCAGGCAGGCGATGCGATCGATCCGTTCAGCCAGAACAAGCTGCTGGCCGAACTGGCCCGCACCGACGCAGGGTCGACCAATCCGCTCAAGCCGGACACCGAACGCCGCCGCGAACTGCTCGAGACCTTCCCGCTCGATACGATGCGCATGGTCGGCCTGCTGCAAAAGGGCGGCGACAACCACGCGCTGGTGCAGATCGACCGCGCCGTGCACCAGGTCCGTTCGGGACAGCGCATCGGCCAGAACTTCGGCGTCGTCACCGGCGTGACCGAGCAGGCTGTGAATATAAGAGAAGTGGTTCAGGACGCCACCGGCGATTGGGTCGAGCGCATGTCAAAGTTGGAACTGCAGGATAGTAAGGAGAGCACGAAATGATCGCATTACGAATGAATGGCGCCGCCTCGGTGACGGGGATCGCAGTACGCATTGGCGCATGGCTGGCGCTCGTTGCCGCCAGCGGCGCCGCGCTGGCGCAGGAGAATGCGATTGAGTCGATCACTGCCAACCAGCAGGGCGCCAACGTCATCGTCAACATCGCGATGAGAAACGCACCAACGCGCGCGCCGATCGGTTTCTCGATCACCAATCCCAGCCGCATTGCCCTCGACTTCGGCACCACCGCCAACGCCACCGGCAAGAGTACCCAGGACGTGAACCTGGGCGACGTTCGCAATATCAATGTGGTGCAGGCCGGCGAACGTACCCGCCTGGTGCTGAACCTGAAACGCCCGCTGAACTATGCTACCGCGATCGACGGCAAGTCCGTGATCCTGACAGTGGAGGGCAGCGGCGGCGTCGCCCAGGCGGTCGACCGCTCCGGCGTGGCTGTCGCCGCGCCCGTCGCAGCCGCACCGGCATCGCGTCCACTGCTGCGCGACCTCGATTTCCGCCGCGGCCCGAACGGCGAAGGCCGCGTCGTGGTCGACCTGCCGAACAACCAGGTGGCCGTCGATGTGCGCCAGGTCGGCAGCAAGGTGATTGTCGATTTCCTCAAGACCGGCCTGCCTGCAACGCTGCGCCGCCGCCTCGACGTGACCGATTTCGGCACCCCGGTGGGCCTGATCACGACCGCGCCGCAGGGCGACAATGTGCGCATGACGATCGAAGCGAACGGCCTGTGGGAACAGAGCGTCTACCAGAGCGAGACCCAGCTGGTCGTCGACGTCAAACCGATCAAGGAAGACCCGAACCGCCTGACCCAGGGCACCCAGGGCTACCGCGGCGAAAAGCTGTCGTTCAACTTCCAGAACGTGGAAGTGCGCGCTGCGCTGCAGGCGATCGCCGATATTTCGGGACTGAACATCATTACCAGCGATTCGGTCAGCGGCAACCTGACCATGAGCCTGAAGGACGTGCCATGGGACCAGGCGCTCGACGTCGTCCTGCAGGCCAAGGGCCTCGACATGCGCAAGAACGGCACCGTGCTGTGGATCGCGCCAAAGGATGAACTGCTGACCAAGGAAAAGCTCGAGCTCGAACAGCGCGCCCAGATTGCCGACCTCGAGCCGCTGCGTTCGGAGATCTTCCAGCTGAACTACCAGAAGGCCGAAGCCTTCCGCACCGTGTTCGGCCTGGATGCCACCGGCGGATCGGCCGGCGGCGCCGAGAACCCCAACCGTGTCTTGTCCAAGCGCGGCAGCGCGATCATCGACCCGCGCACCAACCAGCTGTTCGTCACCGACATCCCGTCGAAGATCGAGGACATCCGCAAGCTGATCTTGAAAACCGACGTGGCATCGCGCCAGGTCGTCATCGAGGCGCGCCTGGTCGAAGCGAACGACGGCTTCTCGCGCAACCTCGGCGCCAAGCTTGGCTTCGCCGACCTGCGCGGCTTCCGCGGCGGCGATCCTGGCTACCAGGTCAGCGGCAACGAGCGCGTCGCCATCGGCGGCAATATCGTCGGCGTGGGCCAGGTCACCGGCCAGACCCCGGACACCGGCGACGCCTATAACAACACCCAGTTCATCAACCTGCCGGCGGCCGGCATCGGCGGCCAGTCGCCGGCGACGGTGGCCTTCAGCCTGTTCTCGTCGGCGGCCAACCGCTTCCTGAACCTGGAACTGTCGGCGCTCGAAGCGGACGGCAAGGGCAAGATCATTTCCAGCCCGCGTGTCGTCACCGAAGACAAGATGCTGGCCGTGATCGAGCAGGGTATCGAACTGCCTTACCAGGTCGCCACCAGCAGCGGCGCCACCTCGATCACGTTCAAGAAGGCGAACCTGCGCCTCGAAGTCACGCCGCAGATTACGCCGGACGGCAACGTGGTGCTCGAAGTCGACGTCAACAAGGATTCGAAGGGTGAAGAAACCCGCGCCGGCTTCGCCATCAACACCCAGCACGTGAAGACCAAGGTCATGGTCGAGAACGGCGGCACGGTGGTCCTGGGCGGCATCTACCAGCAGACCGAGTCGAATTCGGAAAGCAAGGTCCCGTTCCTCGGCGACGTGCCGGTACTGGGCTACCTGTTCAAGACCACCGGACGCACCACCAGCAAGACCGAACTGCTGGTCTTCATTACACCAAAAATCGTCGCCGACCGCGTAACCGGCCGGTAAGCGAACCTAACACGATAAAAATCAGGACTTAACATGCCTCATACCGCCGTCGCCAGCCCGGGTCTCCCGCCACTTAAACTGCTCATCTGCGCAACGCTCGCGCTGGCGCTTGCCGCCTGCGGCGGCGGCGGCGGCGACCCCGGCGCGGTCAGCGGCGGCGGCACCAGCAATCCGGGTACCGGCGGCGGTTCGACCACGCCTGCCGCGCCGACGCTGGCAGTGAGCTTCGTTGACGCCAGCGGTGTCGCGACCAATTCGCTGACCGCCGGCACGCCCCTGATCGCCAAGGCCACCTTGCGCGACAGCGCCGGCCGCGTGATTCCCGAGGCGCTGGTCACCTTCAGCACCGACAACAACCTGGCGCTGTTCTCGCCATCGGCAGGCACCGCGCTGACCGATGCGAACGGCGTGGCCACCGTCACGATGCGCCCTGCCAGCCTGGGCGCGGGCGGCGCCGCCAAGGTCTCGGTCACCTCGACCATCGCCGGCGCGACCGTGACTGGCGAGCGTAACTTCTCGGTAGGCGCGACCGCGCTGACCCTCAGCCCGATCACGC
>CXWL01008484.1_pt1 | contig 16609 bp, 11 predicted proteins | sample 590931 | NCBI WGS metagenome assembly CXWL01 (sample SAMEA3498368, study PRJEB10139) | groundwater metagenome | biome: water well; material: biofilm material | place: Germany | collected 2015-04-27 | reverse complement strand
TTTTATGGCGGGCCTCCCCGCATTGCAAGATGGTGAATCTGGTCAGGTCCGGAAGGAAGCAGCCACAGCCGTTTATTGCGAGTGCCGGGGGTCTGGCTCGCCACCCAACACAGGCTTTAGGAATCTATTTTTCTATCTTTACGGACAATTTATTGGTTTAATAGGTCTAATCCGCTTTTCCAATTCAATCAAAAAACGTGTCTCAAACACAAGTCCTTGCGCGTAAGTGGCGCCCAAGAAATTTCTCGGAATTAACCGGACAAGAGCATGTGGTCAAAGCGCTGACCAACGCGCTTGAGCAAAATAGATTGCACCATGCTTATTTGCTGACCGGCACGCGCGAAGTTGGCAAAACAACCATCGCCCGTATTCTGGCCAAGTCGCTCAACTGTGAAGCGGGCGTAACCGCAGCCCCGTGCGGTACTTGCCCGGCATGCCTGCAAATTGATTCTGGTAGTTTTATTGATCTGATAGAGCTGGACGCGGCATCCAACACGCAAGTGGATAATATGCGTGAATTGCTGGAAAATACACTGTATGCCCCTACCAGCGCGCGCTACAAGATTTATATCATTGATGAAGTCCATATGCTTTCCAAATCAGCCTTCAACGCCATGTTGAAGACTTTGGAAGAGCCGCCTGCGCATGTCAAATTTGTATTGGCTACAACCGATCCGCAAAAAATACCGATCACGATTTTATCGCGTTGTTTGCAATTCAATCTGAAACAAATTCCGCAGACACAAATTGCCGGCCACCTCAATAAGATTTTGGCACAAGAAAAAATCCAGTGCGACACGCCATCGCTGCAATTAATTGCCCGTGCCGCCCAAGGCAGCATGCGCGATGCATTAAGCCTGCTGGATCAGGCTATTGCTTTCGGTGAAGGGCGGGTTGCAGAAGCCGGTGTCCGGGATATGCTGGGTAGCATTGATCAAGGCTATCTTTTTGATCTGCTGGAAGCTCTGGCGCAGAGGAATGGCTTAAAATTATTGGCATTGGCCGATGAAATGGAAGCACAGTGTCTTTCGTTTGATTCAGTCTTACAGGATTTGGCAGCTTTATTGCATCGCCTCGCGCTGGCACAAACCGTTCCGCAAGCCATTAGTGAGGATACGCCAGAATACGCGCGTATTTTTTCATTGGCAAAAACTTTTTCGCCCGATGACATTCAGTTGTTTTATCAGATTGCATTGCACGGACGCAGTGATCTGGGTCTAGCACCGGATGAATATGCCGGTTTTACCATGACGCTGATGCGCATGTTAACTTTCATGCCGGAGGAACTTTCAGCAAATAATCAACTGCTGCAAGTTTCATCAATGATTACCAAGCCATCCAATGAAGCGGATACTTCACAGCAAGCAGAGCCTGAGCAGAAGGTGCGGCCCTCCCCTGACAGTATCCGTGTTGATTTATCGGGTCTGGATTGGCCGAAATTAACGCAGCAATTAAAGCTGACTGGAATGGCTAAAATGCTGGCGCAGCATAGCGAAGCCAAAGTTCTTTCAGCAGAAAACATAGAATTGTATCTACCAGATGTGCATAAGCACCTGCTGGAAAAGAAATATCAGGATAAAATCCAGACAGAATTAAATAGTTATTTTGGTAAACCTGTCGTGCTTAATTTTATTGTTGGCAGCCTCACGGGATTAACACCCGTGGCACTTCAACAACGTGAAGAAGAAGAGAAACAGGAACAGGCCATTGCAGCCATTGAGAAAGATCCGATTGTGCAAGAACTGATTGAACAGTTTGATGCAAAATTAATCGTTCCTTCAATTAAACCGATTCAGAAATAAAGGAGGTAGTAAAAATGAGAGGTAATCTGGGAAATATGATGAAGCAAGCGCAAATGGTGCAGGAAAACATGCGGCAAATGCAGGAAAAACTTGCCACCATCGAAGTAGAAGGTCAATCGGGAGCTGGTATGGTTAAAGTCATCATGACCTGCCGCCATGATGTCAAAAGGGTCAGTATTGATGACAGCCTTGTGGGTGATGACAAGGAAATGCTGGAAGATCTCGTGGCAGCGGCTTTTAATGACGCTGTCCGGCGCGTGGAATCCACCACTCAGGAAAAAATGGCGGAACTTAGCAGCGGATTGGGTCTGCCGCCAGGTATTAAATTGCCTTTCTAAAGCAAATTATTAGCTATATACAATAATATGAGGTAATTTAGTTACTTTATTAGGGTAATTAATTTACCTATCCATTCGGTAGAATCAATTTATATACGTGGCATCATCGATGCTGCCTGAGTAAATTAGAGAAAACCATGGATGATAAACACCTGGAAGTGGTACGAACAGCTGAAGCGATGTTCAATGCAGCGCCGGGTGCACATTATTTAAATGAATTTGTTACTTTTATTAAAAATACCGGCAGCTCTGTTAAAGAACTGGCCAATATTCTTGCGCAAACAGATGTTTTTAAACAATCGCGCTATTCAGACACACTATCCAATCATGAGTTTGCCGATCGGTTTGTAGAAAATACAACCGGAGCCCTGGTCAGTAAGGAAGATAAATCATGGGCTGCCTCGGAAATAGAAAAAATGCTGGATGCTGGCGAAAGCCGGGGAGAAGTTATACACTGGGCGGCAACAGCACTGGCATCGATCAATTCATCTAATACGCACTGGGGTAACGCAGCCCAGCAATTCAATAACAAAGTCGAAGTAGCTGCCTACCATTCCATTGATCAGAGCGGGTCAGCCACAAGTCTGGCTGTATTACAGGAAGTAACCGCAAATGTAACCGCCGATACCGGCAGCGTTACCTCAGCGAAAGCGGTTTTAGAATCGGGTGTAAGCGGAAAAATAATTGATCGCTATATCAAAGATGCCATCGTATTCGCAGATCTAAATGGTGATGGGATTCACAATGCCAATGAATCCAGCGCCACATCGGATGCACTGGGTAATTTCGTTTTGCCTGGGGTAACTGGTTTCGGTCAGTTGATCGTATCCGGAGGAATCGATATTTCCACCGGAAAAGCCTTAACCGGAAATATGACGGCACCGCCAGGTTCAACAGTCATTAATCCGCTGACCACACTCATTGATAAGATCGCACAAAATAATGCCATTACAGTGGAAGATGCTACCGCAAAGGTAGTGGCATCGCTTGGCATACATCCAGGTGTTGATTTGCTTCATTTTGACCCCATTTATGAAACCAGCCGGACCGGCACCGATAAAGCTGCGACAGATATCGCTTTAGCCATTGATACTGCAGCAGTTAAGGTAAGTATCCTCATCAGTCAAACTGCTGCAGTATTGAATGGCGCAGGCATTTTAACGAATGAAGCTGCGGCTATTGATTTAACCTATGAAGCACTCGCTGCAGCGCTGGTGAGTAATACAGGTTTAGTTGATTTATCAGCCAGAAATACTATTGCACAAATCATTCAAGACACTACCGAATTGTCAGGTGCGAATAATTCCGTGTTATTCAAAATTGGCGCTTTGGCAACCGATGCTTCGCAGACTATTGCTAATTTAAACAAAGCAGTCGTTAATGCCTCTTCAAACAATCCTGACAAATCAAACATACTATCCACCATTGCCGCTGTTCAGATTGTGTCTGGAAACATTGAATCACTGATGAAATCCGGTGCCGCAACAGGAAGTGTCGAGACTACAGTGAGTCGTACAAGCGGATCCACTTTAACCAATGCAATCGCAACGGCAGGTGCCACGGTAGGTGATGTAACCGGTGACGGATTGCCTGACCCGCTGCCACTGCTTTCTCCTCCCGCTTCTGGCGGTGGCGGCGGTAGCGGCTCAACGTCTCCATCTACCGTCCAGTCTTACTTGACGACGAATGCCACGGCATTTACCGGCACTTCGGCAAATGACATATTGTCAGTTTCTACTGCAGCGACATGGACTCCTCTCGTGATGACGTCGGTTATTCTGGATGGGGACGCAGGCACCAATACGCTAAGCATGCAAGATGGCTCCAGTATTGCAGCGGCGATCGTAATCAATTTTCCTAATTTAACCTTTGATGCAACGGGAGTGACCGGGACCAATGATGTAACCCTGTCGGCATCACAAAATCAGCTCTTTACCGGAACCATAACGGCGGCAGGTACTGGTGTGAATGGTGAAAAGATCACAATTGTCAGTGATGGTGCCATTACGACGCTAACTGATATAGAAAATTACGCTGTGGGCAATGATTCAACGAATGCCCGCACGATAACGGTTTCTAATGCTGGCACAAATGTTACAGCCAATTCGGCAACCGATGCGAATACTTTCAACCTGGGTACGCTAACCTATACTGGCACCCTCACGGGCGATAATACCGTAGACGACATTCTCAGCTTGAGCACCGGCGCGGATGTCAGTGGCGGCACCATCACCAGTGTAGAAGCACTGACACTGGTATCGGGAGCAATGATCACACTTACTGCATCACAAAATCAGAGTTTCACCGGCGCCATCACGGCGGCAGGCAGCGGTGCTGGCGGTGAAAAAATCACGATTAAAGGTGATGGCGCTGTGACGGCTTTGTCGAACATAGAAACCTATGAATTGGGCGATGACACCACCAATGCCCGTACGCTGACAACAGGTTCAGCAGCATTGAATTTGATTGCTAATAATGCCACCGACACCGTTACAATAAATGCGACGGCACTAGCGCAAAATACAGAACTCATCATAGCCGCAGCAAGCGATTCGGCATTAGTAGTGAATAGCTTGGCAGGAAATATTGTTGCTTCTAATCTAACCGGGACGTTGGCAATAACCACAGCCAACGCAGCCGATAACGGAATCAGCATTACCACAGGAACCACAGCGGCATCAGTCAATGTGGCCGCCGGTGCGGCAACCGACACGGTCAGTATCGATACAACCGCTTTGGTAAATAATACTGCGCTATCCATCACCTCAGGCGGAGCAGCCGCAGGTACCGTAAATATTACCGGCCTGACCGGGAATCTAACCGTTTCAAACCCAACCAGTGGCACAATCGGTGTTACCGTGATGGATAATGCGGTTGACGATGGAATCGCCATCGCAGCTGGAGCAGCCAATTTAGCAATTTCGGGCGTAGCAGATGGCGATACCGTGACGGTAACGGGATTTACTGGAACAACATTGACTGGAGCGATTGCCAATACCACGGGAAAATTCAATATAACTACAGGCACTAGCACAAGCAGCATCACCACAGGTGCTGGTGACGATACTTTTACTTTTGTTGCTGGCACTGGTTTGACCACTGCAGACACGGTAAACGGAGGTACTGGAACAGATACGGTCGCACTGACTAGTAACACAGTGATCGCCGCAACTAACTTTAACAATGTCAGTAATATCGAAGCCATTACGATCGCCAATACAAATACGGCTGTTGCGATTACTACGCAAGATACTTTAGTAGCTGCAGGCGCTACTTTGACACTATCGAATGCAGCTAATTCGGGTGTGCTGACATTTATTGGCAGCGCAGAAACAAATGGTAAATTCAATATCACTGGCGGTACAGGCATTGACAGTATTACGGGCGGAGCTGGTGATGATACGTTTACCTTTGTCGCAGGAACAGGATTGACTACCGACACAGTAAACGGCGGCACCGGCACGGATACGGTGACTTTGACCGGCACCACGGCCGTTACAGCGGCACAGTTCAACAATGTCAGTAATATCGAAGTCATTTCACTGCCCAATATGGTCAATACGGCAGTGGCTATTACAACGGTCAATGCATTGGTGGCAGCAAGCGCCACGCTGACATTATCGAACGCGAGTAATGCGGGCATTTTGACATTTAATGGCGCTGCAGAAACAAACGGCACATTCAATATCACGGGTGGCACAGGTAATGACGTCATTACCGGTGGTTCGGGAAATGACACGGTTGCCGGTGGCAACGGTAACGACAGCATAACCGCCGGTTTAGGGAATGACACACTTTCAGGCGATTCCGGCAATGACACTTTCACGTTTGCCGCTGTTTCTGGCTTAACCAGTGGAGATACTGTGGATGGTGGTGCAGGGTCGGATACGGTGGCGCTGACTGGCAATACCGCTTTTACCGCATCCACTGATTTCGATAGTGTCAGCAACATTGAAACCATTACGCTGGGTAATACAACCACAGCTGTCACGATTACCACTAAGGATACTTTAGTTGCTGCGGGTGCAACGCTGACGTTATCTACTGCGACTACTGGCGGGCTAACCTTTAACGGCGCCGCAGAAACGGATGGCGATTTTAATATTACCAGCAGCGCCGCTGCTAATGACACAATTACCGGTGGTAATAACGCTGATAGCATTACTTGCGGCACCGGCACGGACGTCATAGCCGGTGGTGGCGGTGATGATACACTGTCATTTGCGGCAAGCACTGGGCTAACCACGGCAGATACAGTGGATGGCGGAACTGGGATTGACACAATTTCTCTAACCGGTACTACGGCGGTTACCGCGACCAATTTTGATAATGTCAGCAATATCGAAGTCATTTCACTCACGCATACCACTACAAATGTCGCGATTACCACCAAAGATATTTTGGTCGCAGCCGGAGCCGCCTTAACACTTCAAGCAACGGCGCTGACTACTGGCATATTAACTTTTAATGGGAGCGCAGAGACAAATGGCACTTTCAATATTACAGGCGGCGGGGCAGCAGACGTTATCACGGGAGGAACAGGTAATGACATTATTGACGGTGGCGCGGGAAATAATGTCATCACAGCCGGTTTAGGTAACGATACGATTACCGGGGGTTCAGGTAGCGAGACTTTCACGTTTGCCGTCGCCACCGGTTTAACCAGTGCAGATAGTGTAGACGGAAGCTCGGGAACAGATACAGTCGCCTTAACTGGAAATACGGCATTTACCGCGTCAAATGACTTCGATAACATCAGAAATATTGAAACCATCACACTTGCCAATACGAATACTGCGGTCACTATCACTACGAAAGATATTCTGGTGGCATCCAGTTCAACTTTGACACTCACCAATGCCGCCAATTCCGGTGTGCTGACATTCATTGGCAGCGCAGAAACGGATGGCACCTTCACAATTAATGGCGGCACTGGCAATGACAGCATCACCGGAGGTGCCGGTAACGATACACTCGCTGGCGGCACAGGTGATGACACGCTCATCGGCGGTGCCGGAAATGACAGTATCACCAGTGGCGCCGGCAATGACAGCATCACGGGTGACGCCGGAGCAGATACGATTACTTTGGGTAGCAGTGCAAACGATAATACCCGTCAGACGGTGATTTACAGCTCCGTTTCGGATGGTGCCGCAGCCGGTGCAAATAGCGGCGCCGACGCAATAACTCAACTTGATGCCAATGCCAATGATGCCACGGATGACCTGTCACAGATTACCGGAACATTAAAAACACTGCTGGACGATGATAGCGATGGGATCTTGGATTATGCAACGAGTGACGGTTCTGATTTGGGTAATCAAGCCATCGCTGGCGGCACTGATCAGGAAGCAATTGTGTTATCCGATGCTGAAATAGAAATTGCGCTATCAGCATTTACCACATCCGGGTTGGCCAATTTGGTTGCCGAGCTGGGAGAAGAAATCGATTTCACCGGAATCGCAACGGGTGAAGAGTGTCTATTCGTCATCAATTTCTCTACCACTCAATCAGCAATCGTACTGTATGCCGCCGGATCCGGCGGTGATGATACGATTGTTGCTTCGGACATACAGGTCCTCGGTATCGTGACACATAATGATGGCACCGGCCTGACGGCAAGCAATCTGACATTCTAACAAGCATAAAAAAATCAAGTTCTAATCATGATGCTGCTCGCGTCTGCCATGCGAGCATTCATCGGCCGCATGAGCTGCTGCTATCTTTTGTGTGACATAGTGTCCAAGAACAGCTATCGATAAATGCATGATTGAACGCTAAATGGTTTAAAATCTCTCTTCTCACGTTTCACCAAATAGTTTTTTCGTCAGCACAATTCCCGGATTTAAGCATTCATGAAAGTAAACAGGCCAATCAGGCCAATAAAGAAAAAAGTATCCGTTGTAAACGTTGTAAAAACGGATGAAGCAGAACAAATAACAGCGCCTTCTAACGCACCGGCAACATCCACTTTCAAGCTCCAAAAGCTTCTAGCACAAAAAGGATTGGGTTCGCGGCGGGAAATGGAAGCACTGATTGCTTCCGGTGAAGTCAGTGTAAATGGCAAAACTGCTGTGGTAGGCGACCGGGTTGGCGCGCAAGATGTCGTGCGCATCGGCAAGCGCGTGATTCGTCTCAACCTGGAAGAAAGTCTGCCCAAAGTCCTGCTGTATCATAAACCGGAAGGCGAGATTGTCAGCCGGGATGATCCCGAGGGCCGCCCTTCGGTATTCGACAAACTGCCCCATCTTCGTTCTTCCAAATGGATTGCCATCGGACGTTTGGATTTTAACACCAGCGGATTGCTTATTTTCACCACCGACGGCACGCTGGCCAACCGGCTGATGCACCCGAGCTTTGAAGTGGAACGCGAATATGCCGTCCGGGTATTAGGAGAACTAACTCCCGAACAGATAACACAACTGACCACCGGTGTTATGTTAGCCGACGGGCAAGCAGCTTTTACTTATCTGTCCGAACAGGGTGGCGAAGGCATCAATCACTGGTATCGCGTCATTTTGAAAGAAGGCAAAAACCGCGAAGTGCGGCGCATGTTCGAAGCGATTGGATTGACGGTAAGCCGCCTGATGCGCGTGCGCTTTGGCCCGATTAATTTGCCACCAAGGATTAAACGGGGACAGTGGCTGGAATTAGATGAAAAAGAGATCCGGCGGTTGTTGAGTTTGATCGGGTAATTTTTTCCTTTTGCCGTTTGTTTCACCAGCCGGTAATTTCAGTATATGGGTTCTGATGTCAAATGTAAGGTCTGACCTTGAAAATGTGTGTGTCATCACAAACCCTTTACCTTGGTGCGCTTGGGTTGGGGTGACTTGAACTTCCATGCATTCCGAAGTCCATGGACACCCGCACCAGGCTTGAATGGTTCGTTGGTGTGATCCCAATGGGATTGAAGGCGCCAGCAACACTCGATAATATCATCTCGCATGGCAATCAGAGAATGTGATCCAACGTCGACACGCCTTGTATTCTTTGTTCGACTTACCCGACGAGAATCAGTTAGAACACGTTCCCTTGGATTCTCTAGCTCAAACTCCTGCCGCGTGCCATCGACGTGATGAACGACAAAGTCCCGCATTGAGTTTATCGCTTTGATATGCGAGAAGATATCATCCAGATCACTCTTCCGTGTTTCTTCCATATTTGTGTTGTCGGCAATCGCTTTAAGGAAGTTGATCATTGTGCTTGCGCGTGTGCCGGAGAAGATAGCCCGGCCTACTGCGTCACTAACGCCAGCGTAGTGTTTGAGCAACTTATAGAGAACGACTTCGAGGTCAGACCATGCAAGGGTTAGTTCGCCTATAGCACGAAGGAAAGCTTCATGCTCTTCGTCTGCTGACTGGAAAAATTCGAGGTGACTCATGGCGATGGTGTTCTATGACGCCTAACTACTACAATTAAACTTCCGTAATGACGCAATATAATTACATCAAAAATAACATTTATCATGGCTAAATTCATGATCTCCCCATATTTTCGAAGCAAGATACCAACTTGGGTTTTATCATATCAAGCCTCGTTAAATCTATTAATCCGTTACCGTTGCGAACAGGCAAAGTCATGGGGTTTCGGTTAATCATTCGGTAATTGATCGCATTGCAACAGAAATACAAACTCATCTCCCGCGCTGGTTTCTAGCCAGGTAAAAGGCACTTTCGGATAAGCTTGTTCCAGTTCGGCACGATTATGCCCGATTTCAACCACTAATATTCCGTCATCGGTTAAATGCCGGGCGGCTTGTTGCAGAATTTTCCGGGTTGCATCCAGACCATCATCGCCGCTGGCCAGCGCATTTTCCGGTTCATGCCTGTATTCCTGCGGCAATCGTTGCATCGATTCGGCGTTGACGTACGGCGGATTGCTGATGATCAGGTCGTAGCGTTTTCCCGTTAAAGCTGAAAACAGATCGGATTCAATCAATTCAACTCTTTGTTCCAATCCGTAGTCCTGGACATTCTTATGCGCCACAGCCAGCGCTTGAGCGGAGATATCTGCGGCATCGATCTGCGCATTCTCAAAAGCATGCGCTATTAGAATCGCCAAACAACCCGATCCGGTACACAGATCCAGCGCATCCGTGACGTGATCGGGTTCGGTGATCCATGGCGCAAGCTGCGTCTGCAGCAATTCGGCAATGAAAGAGCGCGGTATAATCACGCGTTCATCGACATAAAAGTTAAATTCTCCGAGCCAGGCTTCATGCGTGAGATAGGCGGCGGGAATTCTGTCTGTGACACGGCGTTCGATCATTTCCAGCACCTGCTTGCGTTCGCTATCGGTCAGACGCGCATCAAGGAAGGATTCCAATTGATCGAGTGGCAAATAGAGGGTTTTCAGAATAAGATACGCCGCTTCATCGTAAGCAGTGGCGGAACCATGGCCAAAATGCAGAGCGGCTTTATTAAACTGGCTGACGGTAAAACGTAAAAGATCACGGATAGTGTGAAGTTGCGAGTGGGCTTGAGCGATCATGTTTGATAGAAATTTTAGAAATCAAATGGGTTTAGGCAGAATAAGCCGAAAAACAGCTTTCTATGCAGATGCGGGATTTACAATGAGTAGCAATGTAGCATAAAAACCGCGACGAGAAAGCACCGCGGAATAGTCGAATATTACTTAAAACCACAATTACGTTGGAAACCGACACCGATAACCATTTTATGCAGGTTGCATTGGAACTCGCTCAGCAGGCGCAAGCTGCTGGCGAGGTGCCGGTTGGCGCCGTGGTGGTGCAAAATGGAATCATCGTGGGACGTGGCCATAACCGCCCCATTACTGCTGCCGATCCCACTGCACACGCTGAAATCATGGCAATGCGCGATGCAGGCAGCAATCTGATCAATTATCGTTTGCAGGACTGCACGCTTTATGTCACATTGGAGCCCTGTGTTATGTGTATCGGTGCAATTTTTCATGCCCGCATCCAACGCCTGGTTTACGCGGCAACAGACCCGAAAACCGGGGCGTGCGGCAGTGTGATTGACCTGCCAGCGGAAACACGGCTGAATCATCATTTGCAGGTAGCGGCTGGCGTTTTGGCACCCGAAGCCAGCGCATTACTGAAACAGTTTTTCGCACAGAGACGTAAAACAGCCGGACGGAGCAATCATGAAAATTAATATTACTGTTGCAACCCAACAACTTGATCTGCTTGATGCGAATGGACAGCTCATCCGGCAATACCGCATTTCATCCGCAAAAAACGGTACGGGCCAGGAAAATGGCAGTTTCTGCACGCCATTAGGAAAACATATCATTCGCGCCAAAATAGGCGCCGGTCATCCGGTCAATACAGTTTTTATCAAGCGGCGGCCTACCGGTGAAATTTATACATCGGAACTGGCTCAGCAATATCCAAAACGTGACTGGATTCTGACACGCATCTTGTGGCTTTCTGGCTGTGAGCCGGGTTTTAATCGCTGGGGTTCGGTCGACACCATGCGACGCTATATTTACATCCATGGCACACCGGATAGCGTGGAAATGGGCAAACCCGGTTCAATCGGATGCATCCGGATGCGCAATAGCGACTTATTGGAATTGTTTGACCGGATCAGTGTTGGCACTCAGGTTGAAATTGTTGCATAGTAGGGTACGAGATTAAAGTCTGCAGTCCATGCACTAGCAAAGTCGACAGGTTTTCACTATCCGGAGAAATTCAAGTCAATCGCCGATAACTGGAGGATAAAATGAAACCGCAATTCATCAACAAGAAGTTTAAATTCGTCTGTTGGATATTGTTTCTCACCAGTTTACTGACGTTATCCGCACAAGCCGCAGCCGAGGAATGGATTTATACGGTACGTCCAGGTGATAATCTCTGGAACGTTAGTGCGCGGCATCTTACCAGCATGCAATATGTAAAGCGGCTGCAGCAACTCAACCGGATTCCGGATGCTTATACTATCCCGCCCGGAACTAAAATCCGAATTCCCATTGCCTGGACAAAACAACGTACCGAAGGTGTTAACGCGCGCGTGGTGAATATCCATGGCGCCTCAATGTTAAAGCGCGTAAATGCGCCGGAGAACATGCCAGTAGAATTAGGCATGCAGCTTTATGCCGGAGATGAAATACGGAGTGAAAACGATGCCTTTGTCACCGTCGAATTCACCGACGAATCACGCATGCGTCTGCAGGATAACAGCCATATTCGTATCATCGAGATGAAAGTGTTTGGCGATTATGGATTAGTGGATACTTTGATCGACTTGCAACAAGGCCGGACTGAGAATGCTGTGCCGTCTAAATCAGAAATTGGCGCCCGTTTTAGAATAAAAACCCCTTCTGCGGTCAGTTCGGTTCGCGGCACGGATTTCCGCGTGGGTACTTTATCCAATGGTAAAGATACCAGCAGTGAAGTGCTGACGGGCCTGGTACAAGTCAGTGGCGGCCAGAAAGCGATTAACGTATCCGCTGGATTTGGAACAGTGACCTCGCTCAGCGCGCCCCCTTCTCCACCGGTAAAATTATTACCACCGCCCGATTTGACACAAACATCCGCTATATATGAACGCTTACCGTTAATAATCACATTGCCCCCTTAGCAGGCGCCAGCACCTACCGCACACAAATCGCCAAAGATCAGAATTTTGACGCTATGTGGACTGAATTTACTACAGCCAAACTGCCTTTCCGCGACGGTGATATTCCCGACGGCGATTATTGGCTGCGGGTTCGTGGCATTGATGCTGCGGGCATTGAGGGGCTTGATGCCATTATGCCGTTTACTTTAAACGCACGCCCTGAACCGCCCTTTATCATTGCACCATTACCCGACGGCGTGGTTGATCCGATTGCACGGGAATTCCAATGGGCGGTTCAATTGGAAGCGGCACATTATATTGTCATGGTCAGCCAGGATTCCAAGTTTTCAACGACAATCGTTCATGACAACAAAGTAACGAACAATACATTCCGGTTGGCCGATCCCTTATCGCCAGGGCATTATTTCTGGCGCATTGCGTCGGTTTCCGCAACCGAGGGCACCGGACCGTTTACAGATGCCATGCCGTTCCGCATGCCATTTCCTGGGCCAGCGATGGAAGAAACAAAATTCGACAAATCGCAAATGACATTTGCGTGGCGGGCTGGTGGTGAAGGGCAACGCTTTCATTTCCAACTGGCGCGTGACAAGGAATTCACGCAAATCCTACATGACGAAAACACAACCGCGACGCAACTCACCGTGAAGCGCCCCGATGGCGGAAAATATTTCCTGCGCACCAAAACGATTGAATCGGATGGTTTTGAAGGACCTTGGGGACCAGCGCAAGCAATTGATATCCCTTATGCTAATCCTTACTGGAAGTTATTACCATTTATGCCATTAATTGACCTTCTTCTATGACCGGATGGCATACGTATTCCCCTCAAGCCATATTCATTTTACGTACAATCCTGCTACTGGCCGGAGTGGGATTGCTGTCATTTTTTGCCGTGCTGGAGCGCATTGATGCTGTTTTTTATGACAAAATTTCCACCATCCGGCAATCCCTCCCCGACAGTGATATTGTTATCGTAGCGATTGATGAAGAAAGCCTGCAAACATTGGGACGCTGGCCTTGGTCAAGAAGCTTGCATGCTGAACTAATCAATCGGCTGCAAAAGACCGGCGGTAATGTCATTGGGCTTGATCTTCTGTTTTCAGAACCGCAAAATGATCCATTTGCCGATCAATTGCTGGCTAATGCGATTGCCGCACATGGCGCAGTTATCTTACCGGTTGCACCAGTTGCGGATGGGAACGCTGAGCGCATCTATCTTGTTGAACCACTCCCATTCTTTCGAGAAAATGCGCAGCTCGGTCATGTTGATATCGAGCTGGATAGTGATGGCATAGCCCGGCGGGTTTTTCTAAAAGCCGGAGTTGAAGAACCCAGGTGGCCTGCATTCGGGCTTGCATTGGCAACACAGTCAAACAAATACATAGTAGATTGGACCGATGATTTAAACGAAGCGCCTGTAAAAAGCCGCGGCCGTTGGGTGCGTTCGCACGAAGCGCTGATTCCCTACGCCGGACAACCGGGTAGTTTTCAGCAATTGTCCTATGCGCAGGTTTTGTTCGATGATCAGGTGCTTGCCAGCTTGAAAGATAAAATCATTATTGTCGGAATGACAGCAACCGGCATGGGGACGCGCTTCGCCACACCCGTTTCTCCGCTCAACCGGCAGCCGATGAGCGGTGTTGAATGGCATGCCAACGTCCTCAATATGTTGTTGCATAATCGCGCCATCCACCCTGTAGCCGAGCATTCAATCAGCTTGATATCCATAGTTTGGGTACTGACTGCACTACTCGTTGTTAGCATTCTGCAGCGGAACATCACAATACCCTTTCTGCTGATCTTGCTGGGTTGCGGTATATTTTTTGTTTGGATAACCCTACGTCTGGCGCACATCTGGCTTCCTCCAAGCGCCGCCCTGCTCGGAACGATAGCTATTTATCCGTTACTGAATTGGCGGCGTATCAATGAATTCATGCAGTCGTTATTTGTTGCCAAGGCGGGTTCCAATGCAGCTCTGGAATCGGTAGGAGATGGGGTCATTACAACAGATGCCCACGATCATGTTATTTATATGAACAAAGGAGCGGAGAAAATTTTTGGCGTGGCCCTCAACCAGATGCAAGGCGCCCTACTCCCCGCAATACTCGATCTCAGCAAGATCCGGAATGGCACCTATAACGAATTAGAAGGTTCAGAGTTACCTGTACCTGCATTCAATGTCGATACAATTCAATGCTATTTGAAGACTGCCGGTGGTGAAAAGCGTGCCGTGCGCATTACCCGGCATGCATTGCGTGATGAGCAAGAAGTGTTAATGGGATATGTCATTGCGATTGCAGATATCACTGATACCGTTGAATTGACAAAACAAGTTGCCTATCAGGCAAGTTACGACACATTGACCAAACTTCCCAACCGGGCATTGTTGCTGACACGCTTTGAAGAACTGATACCAACATTACAGAAACACGGCAAAACTATTACCGCGTTTTTGGTCACTTTGGATAATTTTAAAAAAATTAATGACGCATTAGGTCACCGCGCTGGCGATGAGTTGTTGAAAATGGTCTCACAGCGACTCGCTGACACAGCGCATCAGAGTAATATTGTTGCGCGCTGGGGCGGTGATGAATTTGTTTTGCTATTTGATCACTTGCACAAAGAAGATACCACTCCGCAAATGGCGCAAAAAATTCTTGAATCGATCAGACAGAAATTTCGCTTATATGATCAGGAAGTTTTTGTAACCGTCAGCATTGGAATTGGCTTCTTCCCGGAAAATGGTGAAAACTCTGAGGCCGTTTTAGAACGCGCAAGCACGGCAATGCATCGGGTAAAAAATGAAGGTGGCAATAGTTTCAGATTCTACTCGGCAGAATCATCTGTAGCTTGGACACGCGACCGGCTTGAATTTGAGAAAGAATTACGTGCCGCTTTAAATGATGGTCATTTGCAGGTCCTATACCAGCCCATCGTTGACGTTCATCAACAGCGCATCGTGCGTAGTATGGAAGCTTTGGTACGCTGGCCGCATCCGACGCGCGGGTACCTATCACCGGGCGATTTTCTGCCATTGGCGGAGAGTGTTGGATTAATGGAACAACTCGGGGAATTAGTATTGCGATCAGCATGCGTTGCCGCTGAAAAACTTTTACAAGCCGGCAACCCGGTCAATGTATCGGTTAATGTCAATCCTCGTCAGCTTTTATATGGAAATTTTACGCAAACACTTTCGCAAGTTTTAAGCGAAACAAAACTTTCCGCCACTTCACTCATTCTGGAAATTACGGAAAGCGCTATCGTCAGCGATATGGCGCGAGCATCTGATATCTTGACGCAAATTAAAGCACTCGGTGCACTCATCGCGTTGGATGATTTTGGCACTGGCTATTCCTCGCTTACATTACTCCGTGAATTGCCGATCGATATCTTGAAGATTGATAAATCATTTATCCGCGCACTGGATCAGAATCTCAACGATCTGACTATCACGCAGGCAATTATTGGTTTGGGTATGAATCTAAATCTGGCTGTCATCGCAGAAGGCGTCGAATCAGAGCAGCAAGTACGGATACTGCTTGATCATCATTGTCATTTACAGCAGGGATATTTTTTCAGTCGCCCAGTGCCTTTTGAATCACTGCTACAGTTGATAAATGAAACGGATCTGTCGAGCCCGGTCTCGATCGAACGATTATGCAGTTCGGTAAGCATCAATTAATGCTGCGATAACACTTGCTGCTCGGTCGTTGCAATTATCAACAAGTAAAAATTGTCATTGTTATGTAGATTTCAGTACGTAACTACGATGTGCCGGAGTTGCCCGCAACTATCGATAACCACATCTCCAGCCATTAAGCCAGCACCAAACCGTATTTTTGTTCGAACAAAATTCTAGGCTATGTCACCGTTAAATAGAGCTTACTCAAAAAGTATAACTAAA
>CXWL01034301.1_pt1 | contig 16610 bp, 16 predicted proteins | sample 590931 | NCBI WGS metagenome assembly CXWL01 (sample SAMEA3498368, study PRJEB10139) | groundwater metagenome | biome: water well; material: biofilm material | place: Germany | collected 2015-04-27 | reverse complement strand
ATCCGGAATGCGCTGACCGGAAAAACACCTTCGATTATCTGGTGATGAACAAGAATAAAGTCTACTTCAACTCAGATATGAACGTTTATAGTAACGTCCCGGCAGTCATTTTCTCTGGTTCTTCAGTTCGTTACGTCGGTCAGGCGCTGGAATGGGGACGCGATACCGGAGCGGATGCCGTCATTTCCAATCGACCTCTCCTGGTTCTAGGCAAAAATATTTCTCTAGGGGCCACCGAGGCAAAAGAAAACATAAAGGGTAACCGCAGTTTTGTCGGTAACACCGGCTCGACCGCTTATATCGGCGTGGTCAGAAGTGCCACTCTCGCCGAAGCCGCCAAAGTCCTCCAGGCAATGGGGGTCGAAAACGCCCTCAACCTCGACAACGGCGGCTCGACCGCTCTCTGGAGCGGCGGCTACAAAATTGGCCCCGGTCGAAATCTCCCCAACGTCATTCTCTTCGTCAGAAAGTAGCGCTATTTCCGTCCTTTTCTGTTACAATATATTGCCACATTTTATGGATTTCAAGCTAAAGGCCAACTATCAGCCAACCGGGGATCAACCCACTGCCATCGATGTCTTAACCAAGTCGGTTTCGGCAGGGAACAAACACCAAACCCTGGAGGGTGTGACCGGTAGTGGCAAGACTTTTACCATCGCCAATGTCATCCAAAACACCCAACTACCCACCCTGGTCGTCTCCCACAACAAAACTCTGGCCGCCCAGCTCTATCAGGAGTTGCGCGATTTCTTTCCACAGAACGCGGTTTCCTACTTCGTTTCATATTATGACTACTACCAACCGGAAGCCTACATCCCTCAAACCGATACCTACATCGAAAAGGAATCGGACATTAATGCCGAAATAGATCGCCTCCGTCTCTCCACCACTGCCAATCTCGTCAGTCGGCCCGACTGTATCGTCGTCGCCTCAGTTTCCTGTATCTACAATATCGGTAATCCCGTCGAGTACGAAAAATATTTTCTGGAGTTGGTCGCCGGTCAAATCATCGATAGAGCCGACGTCGCCCATCGTCTTCTTGATCTTCAGTACCAGCGCACCACCAGCGAACTCACCCGCGGCAACTTTCGCCTGATCGGTAATACTCTCCAGCTTTATCCCGGCAACGAAGAGGTGATTCTCTCCATCACCTTCGGTGAAAAAAATATCGAGTCAATTAGGCGACTTGACCCCATCAACTTTAGTGAATTAAAGCGAAAGGACATCGAGAACCCATATAGTTATATAACGACCATCTATCCCGCCAAGCACTACATCACCAACCCGCTCACTCAAAAAAGTGCTCTGGGTCAGATCCGTGCCGATTTGAAAACTCAAGTCGAAAAATTCAAAAACGAAGGCCGGATTCTCGAGGCCCACCGTCTCGATCAAAAAGTAAATTACGATCTTTCTCAGATCGAAGAGTTCGGTTTTGTCAACGGCATCGAAAACTACAGTCGTTACTTCGACAACCGTTCACCGGGCGATCCCCCTTTCACGCTTCTCGATTATATGAACTACAACGCCAAGAAATTTAACAAAAAAAACTTTCTCACCGTTGTCGACGAGTCCCACATCAGCCTGCCCCAAATCAAAGGCATGTATCGGGGGGATAGGAGCCGTAAAGAGACTCTGATCAATTACGGGTTCCGTCTGCCCGCCTCCCTAGACAACCGCCCTCTGAACTTTATCGAATTCCAGGCCCGCACCCCTCAAACTCTCTACGCCTCCGCCACTCCCAAGGAACTCGAACTTGTCTTGAGTCAGGCGCAGTCAGCCCCGGCAATTGCCCAGCAACTCATCCGTCCCACCGGTCTACTTGATCCGGAAGTAAAAGTTTTCCCAACCGTCAACCAAATCGCCCACTTGGTCAAAGAGGTTATCGTCCGTAAGGCCAGAGGTGAGCGGACATTGATATTAACCATCACCAAAAAAATGGCCGAGGATCTGACCGAGTACCTCAAGGACACAGCCAAGATCAAAACCATCCTGGATTTGGATGATCCTCCCGAACTAAAAGTTCAGTATCTTCATTCGGACGTCGAAACCCTCGATCGCTCAGATATTCTAGACGATCTGCGCCGGGGAAACTTTGACTGTCTCGTCGGTATCAATCTGCTCCGAGAGGGGATTGATCTGCCTGAAGTTTCACTGGTCGCTATCCTCGATGCCGATAAAGAGGGCTTCCTGCGTAACCCCACCTCCCTTATCCAAACCATGGGCCGGGCCGCCAGACACGTCAACGGCATCGTCTATCTCTACGCCGACCGCATTAGCGATTCCATGAAAGAAGCCATGGAGGTTACCGGTAAGAGAAGGCAAGCTCAAATTGACTACAATCTAGCGCACGGAATTACTCCGGTCGGTATTAGTAAGTCGATCAGGGAAAAATTACTCCAGCGCGAAGACAAGAAAGAGAAAACCAATCGAATCAAAGAATTAGAAGAATTCGGTTGGAGACGAACTGAAGATGTCAATCCGGAGGCTCTTACCCCAGGTGACAAGAAGAAACTGGTTCGTAAAATGAAAGCCAATATGACCACCGCCGCCAAAAACTGGGATTTCGAAATGGCCGCCAAATATCGTGATTTAATCTCCAAACTCTCCTAGGAGCCGGTACTCCGAATTCCAATCATCAATTCTATAATCAGGTGCGAGCCGTCACCTTTTTCGCGAGCCTCAAGCCAGAGCGCTGCCAAGTCCGTCTCGTTTTCCGCCTCCTCAATTCTACTTTTTTCAGTCCGTGCGAATTCATCTTTGCGCTCATCAAGAGGTTTACTCAGACCCGAGACCAAATTCCTCTTTCTGAGTTCCCTCAGACTCCAGTCAAAATCCGTCATTAATCTTCTGTACGCCTCCTCATCGGACAATCCCTCGCCCCGAAGCTCATCGTATAACATCACAAATCCATCTCTGAGTTGGGGGTGGATAACTTCCTTTCGCTTACGCATGGCCACATTATACTCCAGCCTCAAAGCCCTTGGAATTATTCGGGTTTCTTACTGGTAATTGGGGTCAAAATAGAGTAAAATCGAGCCCTATGTCATCAGTCTCACCTTCAACTCATTTGCTCATCAAAGGCGCCCGTCAGCACAACCTCAAGAACCTCGATTTAACCATCCCAAAGAACCAAATGGTCGTCTTCACCGGAGTCTCCGGTTCGGGGAAGTCCTCCATGGCTCACGATACTATTTATGCCGAAGGTCAGCGTCGCTATGTCGAGTCCCTGAGTAGTTATGCCCGTCAGTTTTTGGGGGTGATGGACAAGCCCGATGTTGATTCTATCGAGGGTCTCTCCCCGGCTATTCTCATCGACCAGAAGCAAGGCAGTCATAACCCCCGCTCCACCGTCGGTACCGTGACCGAAATTTACGATTATCTCAGGCTGCTTTTCGCCCGTATCGGCCATCCCCACTGTCCCAACTGCGGCCGTGAAGTCGCCGCCTCCGATGTCACCCAGATCCGTGACGCCGTTTACGATCTCGCCCAGAATCATCCCGGCATGACCAAACAAAAGGGCGTCCGCCTGATGATCCTGGCTCCGATCGTCAAAAACAAAAAGGGCGAATTCAAAGATCTTCTCGTCAACCTCGCCAAAAAAGGAATAGCGTCCGTTCGCGTCGATGGCAAGTTTATCAGCACCAGCTCTTCCATAAATCTTTTCAAAAATAATCGTCACGATATTGATGCCGTCATTGACAAAATTGTCATCGCCAAAAAAGACACCGGACTTGACTCTAGTGCCCAAGCCAATCGTTTGATCGAGTCTCTCGAATCGGCCCTGAAGTTATCTGGCGGTGAAGTTATCGCCAGTATTGTTACTGACGCCGCTCTCTCTTTTCCGGATGACCCAAAATCGCTGGAGGATCATCTCTACTCCGAAAACCTCGCCTGTCCCTATGACAACACCGCTCTACCGAAACTCGAACCCCGTTATTTTTCTTTCAACTCACCTGATGGCGCCTGCCCCACGTGTACCGGCTTGGGCAGCAAGCTCACCCTGAACCGCGATTTGATATTGGCCGACAGTCTCACCTTGCGCGAAGGCGGCATCGTCCCCTTGGCCTCTCAATTTGAAACCGAGACCTGGATGGCTCGCCTCATTACCAAAGTCCTAGCTGAAGCCGGTTTTAACGATCGAACCCCACTCGATCGGATGAACGAGAAACAACGTCAGGCACTCTTTGAGGGCACCGGCAAAACAATTCACGCCGTCCACGGCCTGAATTCCCAGGGCCGTCCCACCATCTGGCACACTCCTTTTACTGGCCTGATTGCCGAGTTTGAAAGACGATACCAGGAAACCAGTTCCAATTATGTCCGCGAAGAACTCGATCAATACATGATCAAACTTCCTTGTCCCGATTGCTCCGGTAATCGCCTCAAGCCCGAAGTTCTGGGTGTGACTATTGAAGACAAAAACATCGCTGCCGCCACCGCCCTTTCGATCGAAAAGGCTCAAAGCTACATTAACTCACTCTCGGGAAAACTAAAACTGGTCGAGCTCCAGATTGCCACCCCGATCATCAAAGAGATTAAGGATCGCCTCGAGTTTCTTCATTCCGTCGGTTTGGCGTACCTGACTCTAAACCGTGAAGCGGGCAGTCTCTCGGGTGGGGAACTCCAGCGGATCAGACTCGCAAGTCAAATCGGTAGTCGGCTGACTGGCATTCTTTATGTCCTTGATGAACCGACCATCGGACTGCACCAGAGGGATAATCAAAAATTAATTGCCACCCTAAAAAACCTAGTTACTCTCGGGAACACCCTGGTCGTCGTCGAGCATGACCGCGACACTATCCTTTCCGCCGACCATCTGGTCGAGTTCGGGCCGGCAGCGGGGGATCGGGGAGGGGAGATCACTTATCAGGGGGACGTCACAAAGATCAAGCAGAGCCATTGTCTTACCGGCCAGTATATAAGTCAAAAAAAGGTTGTATTACCTATCAAAACCCACCAAAAAAACAAACAAAACAGCGAGATTTCTCTTTCCGGCTGCACTTTTCATAACTTAAAAAACGTTTCTGTCGATCTTCCCTTGGGCAAGCTCATCGGTGTCACTGGTGTTTCAGGCTCCGGCAAATCATCTCTGATCGTTGATACACTCTATGAAGCTCTATCCCGTCAACTAAACCGCCAGCATCAACGTCAGGAAATCCCATTTGGATCGGTCAAGTTTCTCGACTCAATCAAAAGAGTCAGTTTAATTGACCAAAGTCCCATCGGTAGAACTCCCAGGAGCAATCCGGCTACTTACACCAAAGTTTTCGACTATATTCGTAACCTTTTCGCCGGCACCAAGGATGCTCATCTGCGTGGATATGGCCCGGGAAGATTTAGTTTCAATGTCAAGGGGGGGCGTTGCGAGACCTGTCAGGGTGAGGGTCAGATCAAAATCGAAATGCAGTTCATGGGCGACATCTACGTCACTTGCCAAACCTGCCATGGAACTCGTTTTAATGAGCCGACCCTTGAAATATCGTATCGTGGCAAAAACATCGCCGAAATTCTCAACCTCACCATTGACCAGGCGGCCGATTTTTTTAAGGGCATACCCGGCGTCGAGAAAAAGCTCATCACTCTCAAACAGGTTGGCCTGGGTTATATCCGTCTGGGCCAGCCTGCTCCCACTCTCTCCGGGGGCGAGGCCCAGCGCGTCAAGCTGGCCTCTGAGTTGGCCAAAACCGGCTCGGGCCACACCGTCTATATTCTCGATGAGCCTACCACCGGTCTTCACTTCGATGACGTCGCTAAATTAATGCAAACCCTAGTCGATTTGGTCGAAAATGATAATACCGTTATTGTCATTGAACACAATCTCGATGTGGTCAGAAATTGTGACTATTTGGTCGATATGGGACCGGAAGGGGGCGAGGGAGGTGGAGAAATCATTGCCGCCGGTACTCCGAGAGAATTGGTCGAACACTTTGATACCCCCACCGCCCAGGAACTCAAAAAAGTCCTCACCTAAACTCTTCTATTTCGCTATACTCGTCTCATGCGCTTTCTGGCCAAAGTTTTACTTATTCTGTTGCTTAATTCATTATTCATAATTCGTAATTCGGGTCCCGTCTCAGCCCTGGCGACCTTCTCTACCGACTATACCGTCATTTACGATATCAACGACAAGGGTGTTACCAGAGTCTCCTTTAACATCGCCCAGAAAAACAATCTCTCCACCGTCTACGCCACCAGCTTTTCTCTCAGTCTATCCCAAACCAATTTAAGCAACATCCGCGTCCAGGATTCCCAGGGTCAAATCACCCCCCAGGTCGATCGGACCGATAATTTAACCAATATCAGCTTTGACTTTCTTGATAAAGTTGTCGGCAAAGACAAGGTAAATCAATTTTCAATTCAGTTCGACTCGGCCGATATCGCCAATCAGCAGGGTTCAATTTGGGAAGTCAACATTCCCAAGCTGGAGACAAACGAAAACACCACCGATCAACAAGTAATCCTAAAAGTTCCCGGTCACTTCGGTCCGCCGGCCTACATTGATCCCAAACCCAGTCGGATCGAAGGCAACACTTATTATTTCAGCTCCACCGTGCTTAGTAATAAATCCATTTCGGCTGTTTTTGGTACGACCCAGTATTTCAAGCTCAACCTAGTCTACAACCTCACGAACCCCCTACCCAAAACACTCAACACCCAAATCGCCCTCCCTCCCGACACTGCCTACCAAACCGTTTATCTGAAAAATCTCTCTCCCGCTCCGAAGGATATCGCCTCCGATCCCGACGGCAATTGGCTGGCTTCATATACTATCGAACCCAACACTGACCTTCAGGTTAATGCTGATCTGGTTATCAAGTTATCCTTTACACCGAGAACAGCCGCCATTTCAAACACCAATCTCTATACCCGGGCGACCAAGTATTGGAATTACGAAGATTCAGACGTTGCCATCAAAGCGCTCGGTCTGGCTACCCCAAAGGCAGTTTATGACTTTGTCGTCAATTCGCTTGGATATGATTACACCCGGGTTCTCAAGCCCGACGTTGTCCGTCCGGGCGCCACCTGGGCACTTGCCAATCCCTCCAGGGCAATCTGCACTGAATTTACCGACCTTTTCATCGCCCTGGCCCGGAAAAACGGCATTCCCGCCCGTGAACTGCAGGGATATGCACTTAGTAGCAACGACAAGCTCAAACCCCTAAGTCTAAGTAAGGATATTCTTCACGCTTGGCCGGAATATTATGATTCCGGCAAACAGACCTGGATACAAATTGATCCCACCTGGTCAAACACCACCGGCGGGATTGACTACTTCAACAAGTTGGATTTGAACCATCTCGTCTTCGTCATTCACGGCATCGATCCTCAGGAACCTCTTCCAGCAGGCGCCTACAAGACCATCGGTGGGGGATCGAAAGATGTTTTTGTCAGCCTCACCGCACCGGAAAATTTCCCCCCGGCCCTTTTTCAAGTCAGCTATTTCAAGCAGGATAGGGAACATCTTTATCTCACTCTGGCCAATACCAGTGGTGTCTCGGGGGAGTTCCTCGTCGAGACCCAGGTCTCATCATTGACCTCGCGCCACAGTAGTCAACACTATTTACCCCCGCACTCCCAGACCACCCTCGAGGTCGACTTAAATAACGCTCTGCGGTTTTATCCAAAGAAGGAACAACTTATAATCAAGGTCAATGGCCAGCCAACCACTCTCGATCTCACTTACCAACCCAATCTTCCTCTCGGTCTCCTTTGGGGAACCGCCATTTCGGCTACCATCGGATTTACCCTCATCGCCCGGGGTTTATATCTTCGCCGACGAAAAACAAAACCCCCTGTACATTGGTAAGTCGATCAATCTCAAATCCCGGCTAGCCCAGCATTTTGAGAGCGCTCACTCCACCGAAAACAAGGCTGCCCATTTTATCGGAAAGACGCATTATCTCATTCTCCAAACCGTCGAAAGCGATCTGGCTGCCATTATTCTCGAGGCCAATTTAATCAAAACCTACCAGCCTTATTACAACTCCGCCACCAAAGATGATAAAACAGTTAGCTATATTGTTATCGGCAACACTCCAAACTCACAAATTTCCGTTCTCCATAAGTCCGATCTGCATCTAACTGCTCTCGACTCGCCCCGGACACAAATCTATGGTCCCTATCCCAGCTCGCAGGTCGCCGGGCTGGTCCTAAAACACGCCCGACGTATCTTTGGCTTCTGTCAAAACCCCGATAATCCCCAAAAGAGGGCCTGCTTTTACTTTCACATCGGTCAATGTCCCGGCCCCTGCAATGGCACTATCAGCCCAGCCGCCTACGCCAAGCATCTGACCCGCCTGAAAAATTTTCTCTCCGGTAAATTCAAAAACCTGATTGCAACCCTAAAGAAAGAAATCAACCTTCAATCAAAGAAACAGGAGTTTGAGAATGCTCAGGTTTTGAAGAAACAGCTTCAGGCCCTCGAAATAGCTCTTAGTAGCCACAAATATAGTCAGTTACTCGTCCTACCTGCCGCCACCCAAAAAGTGCTCGATCAGGCGGTTCTGCTTCTCAAGCATCCCAGATTAATATCCGCCCCCCAAAGAATCGAGTGCTACGACATGGCGACGCTGAATCAGGAGAATACCGTCGGCGTCATGGTTGTATTTACCAACGGGAGGCCAGACAAAGATAACTATCGCAAGTTTTTGGTCAAAACCACCAGGGCGGGCGATCCCCACACCATGAGACATATTATGGCTCGCCGCTTGAGACATCCGGAATGGGAGCGGCCCGACTTGATTATCCTCGATGGGGGAGTCCCACAGCTCTCAATTGTCTCCGAAATAATCCCCCCGGATATACCCGTCATCGCTCTCTCCAAAAAACGTGAGACCATTCATTTTTACGACGAGAGCCATCAAGTCGTCAACCTGAATTTACCTCTCCACAACAGTGTTCTGAAGCTCTTTCAGTTTACCCGCGACGAAGCTCACCGCTTCGCTACCACCTACCACAAAAAACGCCGCCAAATGACAGTCTTTCATTAGCGGTTATACTAAAATTATGAAAACAGTTTTAAGGGCCATTTTTCTCAACCTTACCACCTTGTATATCGTCGCCATGTTTTATGACGGTCTATCGATCGAAAACAAGCCGGCGACCTTCATCTGGGCCGCCATCGTCTGGATGCTTTTAAACAAAGTTGTCAAGCCAATTATCAAATTATTACTGCTGCCGATCAACCTAATCACCCTCGGGCTCTTCTCCTGGGTCGTCAACGTCATTACCCTCTTCCTCCTCACTTACTTTATCAAGGGGGTCACTATTCTCGCCTACACTTTCCCTGGTGTATCCTACCAGGGTTTCATCATTCCCCAAATGTCCTTCAATCTCTTCATCTCCTATATCCTCACATCGCTCATCCTTAGCCTAACCCACATGATCCTCATCTGGTTGGTCAAACACTAGTATAATCAAGACCATGAATATTCTTCTCATCGCTCAAATGGCTGTTTCGATCTTCCTTCTCTTGGCAATTCTCGTCCAGGCGAAGGGAACATCACTAGGCCGCGCTTTTGGCGGATCGACCAGTTACCACACCAAAAGGGGCGCCGAAAGAGCGCTCTTTATGACCACTATTTTTCTTGCCGTCATTTTTGTCGGGCTATCCCTTCTCAATCTGATAAGTAGCCAATGATCAAGTTTTTCAGACGCCAGTTTTGGCTCGTCAGTATTTTTTTACAGAAATATTACAAGGTCGTCCTGACTAGCCTGGTTATTTCAATAATTTTCGGTCTTTCAGCCATCCGATTAGTCTCGCGGCTCCCCAAGGGACAGCAAAATATCAGAATCGGTGTTGTCGGCCAATTCAGCAGTCAGTCCCTGCCTCCGCTTGTCAAAAATATCCTGAATTCCGGACTCACCAAGGTGGGAACCGACCATGCCATTGACCCGAACCTGGTCGAGAAATGGGAAATCAGCGATGAAGGCAAAACCTTCACTTTCACCCTCAAACCCGGACTAACCTGGTCAGACGGGTCGCCACTCAAAGCCAACCAGATCATCATCGACATCCCCGACGTCAACATCAGCTACCGTGACGATAATAAGATTATCTTTACTCTTCCCCAACCGTTCGCCCCTTTCCCCTCCGTTTTGACCAACCCCGTCACCAATAAAAACGGTTTGACCGTCGGTGATTTCAAGGTTTTCCTCACTCAAAACACCAACGGTCTGCTTACCAAGATTAGCCTCCAGTCAAAGGAACGGTTCTTTACCGTCCGCACTTTCCCGGCTACCACCCAGGCTTTCACTGCCTACAAGCTAGGTGAGATCGACGCCCTCTATAACTACCCCAACGAAGGCGATCTTGATCTAACCGGCTATGGCAAAATCAGAGAAACCACCAACTATAGCCAGGCGCTGGCCATCTTTTTTAATAACCAGGACCCGGTTCTGCGGGACAAAAGCATCCGCCAGGGAATCGCCTATTCCCTCAAAGACAAGACCTTTGGCTACCAGCGAGCTCTCGGTCCGATTAGTGCCTCTTCGTGGGCCTACAACCCCCTGGTCAAGCTTTACGGGTATGACGCCCAAAAAGCCTCCACCCTCATCAAAAGCGGTCTACCCGACAAAAACCAGGTCCTCAATCTCGAGCTAGCCACGATTCCCCAGTACTTATCCATCGCCGAGAAAATAAAGGGCCAGCTTGACCCCAATCTTATCAATCTCACCATCAGGGTCGTTACCAGTAAACCCGATTCTTACCAGCTCTACCTAACCCTGTTCGAAAGCGGTGCCGACCCGGACCAATATGTCTTTTGGCACTCCAGTCATGGAGCGAGTAATATCAGCCGGGCGAACAGTGAGAGGCTCGACAAAGATCTGGAGGATGGCCGTCGGACCATCGATCAGGGTGAGCGCAAGAAAATCTACAACGACTTCCAACGCACTTTCGCCGAAGAGTTACCCGCCCTCTTCCTCTTTTATCCAAAATACTACAATCTCGCTCGCCGTGAGGCCATTTTTGATATAATTACCCCCGAAACAGCGTTATAAAACGCCGTTTTGAGATCAGAGCAGATGGGCAGGCCCGCCCGCCGATAGGAGGGTGGCGAAATGGTAGACCTCTGAAATTACTACATGTCGAGATCTGCAGAAATAGAATAGAAGCTAGAAATCTGGAGCGATATTTCAAATCTGGCTTTGGACGTGAGATAATATCACAGCTAGAAACGTTAACAACATAATTGGGCAGGTGGCGAAATGGTAGACGCACAGTGTTCAGAACGCTGCGAGGCAACTCATGGAGGTTCGATTCCTCTCCTGCCCACCACGCGATCTGATCAGTATGCCGAGGTGGCGAAATTGGTAGACGCACTACCTTGAGGTGGTAACGCCCGCAAGGGCATGGAGGTTCGAGTCCTCTCCTCGGCACTATTAGTCTCTCCCGATCAGGTCAAGAGCTAGAATGCACGTCTGCTCCATCATGATGTTCCGCTTTCCGGTGGCCTCCCAACAGACTTTCAGGTGTCGCCTCATCAAAGAAACATCATTCGAAATCAGCTCTCGTAGTTCCTTTATTTTCTTCCTTGATCGATCTTTTTCCGCTAATTCTCGCAAACTAAGTATGGCGGCCACTCGAACGTGTGTCCGATACGGATTGTCCCGTAAGACATCCACCCTCTCCACCATCCGTCCATCAGGGAAAACCACCACCAAGGACAGTTGAGGATCAGGGTAATAAGATTTTGGATCATCATCTGACGAAAAACGAGGTTTGAAGTAATAGCGAGGCACTCGATATTCTATTGCTCCATCTTCGTGAACTTCAGAAAATGGTATCCGGATTTCACCAGACATTATCTCCGAAGAAGTTCCAGCCATGATAACCACATCTATCCCACCGGGCCCCACGATGATACCATCCATACAATTTACACCAATGACATCGGCCATAGTGACCTGTGTGGGCTCAGTTACCTTCTCGCCGGCCAAAAGGAAATCTTTGCTCCGATTGGGCGAAATTTCCACTCCGAGATCAGCAACTGGTTTCTGATAGATCGCCTCAATCAATGTCTGGACTGCCTCGGCTCGAATTTTGTTGGAATTGTTTACCGAGATACGGAACCCGGAATAGGTGGATATCGACTTTTTTTGACGACCTTCAATAAATAACATCAAAGCAGCGGCAACCCGAAGTTCCTCGCCAATGGGAATTGCCGTTGAGGTGTAGATCGCTCTTGTAATGCCACAGATCTTACGATGTCCTTCAATGATATCAACATAATCGAGGTCCTCCCCAGTCGCGTCCAACCACCTGGCATCAAATGGGTCGGTCCCCCAATAAAAACTATCTGATGGAGTCTTTGTCGCATAGACTCCATTCATATACGAATCATGATGAAAAAGTTCAATCATACCCAAGATCGATTCGAATGAAACCTTTCCCGAAATATTTCCTTTGTCGGCCACACCGCAAAAATCACATTGCACCGTACACCGGTCGGTCATTTCCAAGCTTATACCGAAGTTACCGGATGTCTGAATCAACTCTCTCACCTTCTTCGGTAGACTTGCAAACGCCTTATCGGGTGAGAGGTTATCGGTCTCTTGCGCATTTATCCGGCTGGAAATCAGCGTCTCAACTTTGGGGGAAATCCGTCTCCCTGCAATTATTCTGCAACCATCGTGTCCACGCTTGGGTACTAATCTGTCCAACGCCTCATAGCCACGTTTGCGACTTTCGGGATGAAGGTTATCCATTCTATCCATAAGGGAAGTCACGAAAAAGAAGTCCTTTTCGAAGGGTAGTACTCCTTTATCCTGCACTCTCAGTCCCAACTCCCAAATCAGTGAGCTCAGGCTCGACCGAGATTCAACTGCTTCGATCATGGCCAGTATTATACTACAGGGTAGACACCCCGGCAGTGTAAAATAGAGCCACTGGATCCTTAGCTCAGTTGGTAGAGCGCTTCGTTTACATCGAAGATGTCGAAGGTTCGAGTCCTTCAGGATCCACCGGAAATCTATGCACCTTCAAAAGGAGAGAAAAAATGAAAAGGAAGACGATTTTTTGTGCCGTATTGTTCTTGTTCGTGACAATTTCGGCCTGTAGCGCGAGGCCTCTTGCCGGATCGCCAACACCGACTCCACCGGTACAGTCCGCAACCGGCTGTGGATCAGATGAGATCATGGCCTACTTAAAATCGGCCATTGACTTGTCGCGTCGACACGGCGATCTAACAGAAGCCTCAATCTCCCATATTGAGACTTTGGATACGGTGGCGCTCTCACACGACGCCGCCGATTTCGACTTACTTCTCCAAGACGTTCGGGCTCTCCAAGTCCCGCCCCCTTACGCTGAATATCACCGACTCTGGTTGGTGAATCTATCAGCTTATAGGGACGGTCTCAAGGCTTTCATTGGTAACGATCCTGCCAGCGCCGTCGAAAAATTTGAACAGACAGACCGGGCGGCAAAAGCCATGGAGGTCGAGCTATTCCGGCTCTCCAATCTGTGTCGGGATCAAAGCTCCTAAACCCCAGCCAAGCCGGCTTCGTCCAACAAACGGAGCCGGCCCTATTTCCCAGACTGATATGTCGGTTATACTTTAACGGTATGAAATCCACGCGTCACAAGATTCTAGTTATCGGAGGTGGCACCGGCACTTACACCGCCCTGACGGGTTTGCGTAAATACCCAATTGACCTGGGTGTCATTGTAACCATGACTGACTCTGGTGGCAGTAATCGGGTCATCCGTGACGAATTTGGCCTTTTACCCACCTCCGACTTACGTCAGGCTATGGTCGCCCTGGCTGGCGAGGACGAGGAGGACGTCCTCCGAAAACTTTTCACCTATCGCTATAACCAAGGCGTGGGCATATCTGGAATGACCTTTGGGAATTTATTCATGGCGGCCCTCACTGACATCATGGGATCTCAGGAGGCAGCCATAAAAGAGACCTGCCGACTCCTCCACGTCCAAGGAAACGTCATCCCTGTCACCTACGACGACTCTCAGCTGGTCGCCCGTTATGACAACGGCAAACAAGTCTTGGGCGAACATCATATCGATGAACCGGATCGATCACTCGGACAACACAGAATTGTCGAGCTGGAGGTATTTCCTCGTGCCCATGCCAACCAAGAAGCCCTCGAGGCAATCAAAGAGGCTGATCTAATCGTTCTTGGTCCTGGCGACCTTTATACCAGTATTCTGAGTAACCTGGTCATCGACGGGGTCTCCCAAGCCATCGCCAAATCCAAGGCTAAAAAGGTATTTGTCATAAATTTGATGACCAAGTTCGGCCAAACCTCCGGTTTTGCCGCCAGTGATTTCCTTTTTGAACTGTACAAATATCTCAACGGTGGCGTCGTTCAAGCAGTTTTAATCAGCCAACCCTTCAAGATGAAAAAAGAAATTTTGCAGCGCTATCAGGAGGAGAAAGCAGAACTGGTCAGCGACGACCTAGATATCAGTAATCCCCAGCCTCGACCCCAAATAATTAGGACCGACCTCGTCTCCGATGTCATCTACGAAAAGCCCAAAAGCGATGCTCTCATCAGGAGCCTTATCCGCCACGACCCCGACAAGCTGGCCAAGGCCCTGATGAACTTGATATAATAGGCATGTCGCAGCAGGGCGACATATCGCGCGTATCGCCGCGAGATAATGCCAAGCCCCGAAGGGGCCCTTTCAGGGCTAGCCAATAGTATGAAATACTATGTGTACGTCCTTCGTAGCCTCAAGGATGGCAAACTCTATATCGGAGTTACAAGCAACTTAAAAAAACGCATTCTTCAACACAATCAAGGAAAAACAAAATCAACGAAACCAAGAAGGCCGTTCAAGTTGATTTACTACGAGACCTTTGATGAGAAACACCAAGCCTATCAACAGGAATGGCGTTTTAAAAATACATCAGAGGGAAATAGAGAAATGCGTCAAAATGCCAAGCTAGCCAAGATGGTCACGGCGCGCGACTGAAAATCGCGAAATTGAGGTTCGAGTCCTCAGCTTGGCACCCAAGCGGGATTAGTTAATCGGTATAACGATACCTTGCCAAGGTATAGTGACGAGTTCAATTCTCGTATCCCGCTCCAAAAGATAGCGCCCCAAACCCCAAAGGGGCTATAATGACACGATGCCCCCTAAGCTGAAGTTATCTGCCAAAGAAATCGAATTCTACAAACCCCTGGTTGCCGCATATCTTCGTTACGGCTCGGTCGACAAGGTATTCGCTAGCCTCTCCCAGGATACCGGCGTCAGTTACCCCCACTTCCATCGCATTCTCAAACAGTGGGGGATTGTGAAATCAGCTGGACCCCAAAGTCATTTTGCTGAAGCCGTGTACTTTCTCTCTGCAATGGTCAAAGAAAAGCTTCCCCTCGAAGCAGTTTATAAAAAAATGCCCCCGTCCCTGAAAATCTCTGCCGTTACCCTCCATCGCATCTTGAGTTATATCAAGAGGGGACTGGTCCGCCGATACGGCACCGCCTTGATAATTTCTACCGCAGCAGATCCGGATCGAATCCTCATTGGTCAGGACATCAGTACCCCTAGACCCGAGTTGGGTAAAGTCTATGGCTCATTTTCACTACCAATGACCTACTCCAAGAGCGACGAGTCGGCCGAAACGGCTATCACCCGAGTCCTTCAACAGGAGGTCTTTGCCATCAAAGCTCTCGAACTCTCTTTTCCCAATAAAATAATTCCGCCCGACCCCAAGCCCTGCCTGTACATCGACATCGCCGACATTCGCGTCGCCTGTTTCCGTATCGTCATACCCGAATCGCTCGTTCACTCGCTCTCCAGTTTCAAGCTGGCCAATCTAACTTTCAAATTAATATCGGAAGTAGCTCATCAGACAAAGCTGGACTCTCATTACCGGGCCTGTATCCCGGAAATTGCCGCTGGACTATTAGAGACCGATATTACTCATGGCACCATTCCCCACCTCTGGTCAAATCTAAATAAAGAACTCACTCTTCTGCCTGCATATACCCGTGGGTAAACCAAATAAAATCCCGCTTTCACGGGATTTTATTTTACGAAAATCCTATCTTAAACAACTATGGACTGATCAAGGTTAGGCCGGGGTTTGACCCGATTTCGTAAACAGTCGCGGAAGTACCGCCATCGTTTGCTGGAATCGCTGTATTGTCAGACGATTCAATATAAGCATTGAGCTCATAGGTTTTTCCGTTACTCGATAAGGAGTAAACCATGCTTCCAGCGGCGATCTGAGTTGTGCCATCGGATAACAAGGTCACATTGGTTGCTGATTGGCGTGGGTCAATCGGTAGCACCGAGAGGTACTTACTGATATCCATCCCAACGTAGTTCGTCGCCAATGACGCGTCTCGTGAGCCAGCCGAAGTTCCGGTAAATGGCACGGCTACTGTTCCAGACAGCGTTTTACCATCGGCTATAGCCAAATCGATTGCCTTGCGTACTGTTGCCAGATCGGAAAGACGGGACGCATCCCGCCCTCGCTTCTGGGTCTCGGCTGGATTAATTGCCAAAACCACCAAAGTTGCCAAAATACCCAAGATCGCAATCACTACCAACAGTTCGATTAAAGTAAAGCCTCTATTTTGTGGCTTAAGTGTAAAAATTGGTTGCTAAAATCGAGGTTTCTTCCTGTTGAATCGCAGTTAAT
>CXWL01012595.1_pt1 | contig 16614 bp, 16 predicted proteins | sample 590931 | NCBI WGS metagenome assembly CXWL01 (sample SAMEA3498368, study PRJEB10139) | groundwater metagenome | biome: water well; material: biofilm material | place: Germany | collected 2015-04-27 | reverse complement strand
GAGCGGCATCCTCCGCGTCGGGGTCCAGCTCCCGCAGCAGGGCCGCCAGTTGGTCGAGCAAGGGCTGCAGCGCTTGCAAGTCGACCGGTCCAGCCGGCGTGTCAGTCAGGCCACTGCCCGCTTCCTGGCGGGCCAGCCAATTCAAACTGTTGATGACCAAGGCAAGGGCGCCTTCCAGGGCATCGAGCAGCCGCGCATAGGTGGCCGTGGCGCGGCTCCTCAGCGCCGCATCCATGGCGATGGCCGCTGGCCGAAGCGCCCTGGCGCCGATCGATCCCGACACCCCCTTGAGCGTGTGCGCAATGCGCTGCGCCAAGTGGGTGTCCTGCGCTTGCAGCGCCTGGCGAATGGCCTGCGCATCATGTTGATGGTCACGCAGAAAACTCATCAGAATCTTGTGCAGCAGGACCGCGTCGCCACCTGTGCCGCGCAAGCCGATGGTGATGTCGATGCCTGGCAAATCGTCCGGCAACACGCTGGTTTGCGACGCGATGGGTCCTGGCGCGTGCGCGCGCACCACGCCGTCCGGCAAGGCACGCTGGCCCGGTGCGATCCAGGTGCTCAAGGCCATGAACAACAACTCCGGGTCGATCGGCTTGGCCACGTGGTCATTCATGCCCGCGGCCAGGCAGCGTTCGCGGTCGCCGGTCATGGCGTTGGCGGTCATGGCGATGATCGGCAAGTTCGCTCGCAACGGGTTGGCGCGAATGATCTGGGTGGCCTCGAAACCGCCCATGATCGGCATGTGGATGTCCATCAACACGGCGTCAAAATGCACTCGTTCAACCAGGTCGACCGCCTCTTGGCCGTTGTGTGCAAGGGTTACCACCAGGCCGGCCTGCTGCAGTAGCTCCTGGGCCAGTTGGCGATTGATTTCGTTGTCTTCCACCACCAACACATGGGCGTTCAGGATGTCAGGCAGCGTCTTGATCGACCAGACATCGGAGGCGTCGCCGGCCTCGTCGATGGGGTGCGCACTGAAGACACCCACAATGGTGTCCACCAGCATCGAGGGCGTGACCGGCTTGATCAGGAAACCGTCCAGCCCGATGTGGGCCGCCTGCTCCATCACCATCTCACGGCCATGCGCGGTAACCATGATCACGGTGGGTATCTCGGCCAGGCGGGGATGCATCTTGATCCGCTTGGACGCTTCGATGCCGTCAAGCCCGGGCATGTTCCAGTCCATCAGCACCAGCCGATAGGGATCGTCCTCGGGGGCGCTTTCCAGCGCCGTCAAGGCAGCCTGGCCCGAGTCCACGCAGGTGACCCGGCAGGTGAACGGGATCAGCATCGACTCCAGCACCTGGCGCGCGCTGTCCACATCGTCGACCACCAGCACCTTGAGCTGATTCAAATCGGCCGGCAGCAAGTTGCGGGCCCGCAACACACCGGTCTGGGCCCGGCCGAAGCGTGCGGTGAAGATGAAGCTCGTGCCCACGCCGGGCTCGCTCAGCAGCCGAATCGTGCCACCCATCAACTCGACCAGATGTTTGCTGATCGCCAAGCCCAGTCCGCTGCCGCCGTATTTGCGGGTGGTCGAAGTGTCCGCCTGCGAAAACGACTGAAACATCCGCTGGCACTGCTCGGCCGTCATGCCGATGCCGGTATCCTGAATCCGGAACTCCAGCTCGACCAGCTCATCCGTCATCACCACCGGGCTCACGCTCACCCGGATCTCGCCCTGGTCGGTGAATTTGATGGCATTGCTCACCAAATTGAGCAGCACCTGCCCCAGGCGAAGCGGGTCGCCCACCAGATGGCAATGCTTATCCAAGGGAATGTCAAATAGCAGCTCCAGCCCCTTCTCCTGGGCCTTGGCCGCCGTAAAACCGGCCAGATTGTCAAACACCTGATCGATCTGAAAGGGGATAGCCTCCATCTTCAGCATGCCGGCCTCGATCTTGGAGAAATCGAGGATGTCGTTGACCACGCCCAGCAGCGACTGGCCCGCGCGGTAGACCTTTTCGACATAGTCGCGCTGGCGCGGCTGCAGTTCCGTGCCCAGGCACAACCTGGACATGCCGATCACGGCGTTCATGGGTGTGCGTATCTCATGGCTCATATTGGCCAGGAAATCGCTCTTGACGCGGGTGGCGGTCTCGGCCTGCTCGCGGGCTTGCTTGAGTGCGTCGTTCTGTTGCTGGATTTTCTCCAAGGCGAGATTGCGGTTGCGATCAAAGGTCAGGGCCACCAGGAACAAGATCATCACCAGGCCACCGACGCAGATGGTGGCGAACAGATCCGTGAATTCCAGCCGATACAGCAGCGGAAACTGAAAGCCCCGCACGGTTGCCAGGCCGTAGGCCAGGGGCACCGCGCAACTCAACACAAACCACGCCAAGGCATCCCGCCCATAACCCAGCAACAGCACNNGCCGTGGCGCGAAAGACCATCAATATCGCCCACAGCAGGGCGAAACAAACCAGCATCAGGATCGCGCCGACCGCATAGCCGATGGCCAGTGAGGTGAGCACATACAGCACGGAGAACGCCGTGGTGATCAGACAGACATAGACCAGCAAACGGTCCGCCGAGGCTTGCCGTTCAGTGCGCTCGGAACGTACCGGAGCGAACCAGCTGACCAAATGGTCCAACCGGCTCAGGGCGGCTGCAAGGATCGGGCCTATGGCAGGTTCTCCCGGCCAGGATAGGCGGATAGTGCCAACGCCGAAACAAGTCGCGGCTTCATGCGAAATCGAAACCGGAATTGCGGGTCGGGTCCTGCGGCTTGGTGCCTCCCAAGTGAAGCCAATGTCGCACCTCGTCAACCACCGACTCACCAACAAAAATCGCCGCCTCCTCGACCAGCAGCAAGTAGTCGTCGGGTTGCAGAATGCCAAAAAGCTCTTTCAGGTGGAACTCCTTGAGGATCGCGCCCAGCACCGTATGCACCTCGGCATTGGTGATGTCGAGCGTGAAGACCTTCTCGCAGTAAATCGGGTCGATGTGATTCGGGCTGTTGTCGTTGAAGAGGTTGATGAAGCGGTCCAGCATGGGTGCCGGCGCATTCGACAGAAAGTGCGTCATCAAGGCGTTGAGAACGATTTCGCCGCGCTCCCGGAATCGGAAGTGCGGGATCGCCGCCAAGTGCGCGCGGCCAAGCTGGTCGGTTTGCAGCGCCTGCTCCAAGCGGGCCGAGAAATCCCGGTAGTTGTTGAGGATGAAGGACATGCCCCAGCCACACGGTGTGGTCCAGCAAGCTGCGTCGCCGGCAAAGATCACCCGTTCGCGCGCCAACTCTTGCGACACGCTGGCAGACGGATACCAGCCGTACTTGAGCTCCTTGACCTTCATGCTGTGGAAAGCCGCGGTGGCCGCTTCCTCACGAATGATGCGGTTAAACACCGGTTCCATGAACTCGCGCGACATGATCTCCCGGCGCAAGTAGAGCACCAACGAGAACGAGGTGCGCTCGTCCAGGATTTCGTATTCAAACAGCGGGCGCCCCTGCTGCAGGGAGGTATCGGCGTTGAGGGTGGTGTCAGCGAAGGTCTGCCACAACATGTAGTCGCCCACCTGCATGCCGTCCAGGCCGTTGGAGTGCTCGCCAATGGCGCCAAACACCGACCACCAGTAGTAGCTGGCGCGGCTGATGCCGTACTGCTTGGCAATCTGGGAGTTGTAGCCGGTGCAGTCGATCAGTAGCCGCGCAGAGAACTTGCCGCGGGCGGTCTCGACACTCACGCCGTCGGCATTAACCTGGTGCGAGCGGTACTCACACTGGTCCACCACTTCGGAGCCATTGGCGCGGATGGTATCGACCCAAGCGGGAAGCAGACGCTTCTCGTCCACGTAGGGGTAGCGTGGGAACTGGCGCGCGTTCCAGGTTGCCTTGCCGCCAGAATAGGTATTGGCCAGAAAGCGCGTGACCCCGCCNNACCAGCGGGTCCACCGCCGATGATGATCGCGTCGTATTGCATGGGGATTCCTCGTTTAGGCGGCGCATGGAGTTAGCACGGGAGTATGCCCGAGCGGGCTGGCTGGCGCAGGGCACCATCGCGACCCCCATCTTGTTGAACGCAAACGCTCTCTTGCGTCACGCCGTGCTCGCCACGGGACGAACCGCGTGCGCCAGTGCCTGGAAATCCGACAAGTCGTTGTAGATCTGCGCCGAGATGCGCACCCACAGGCGCTGATTGAAGGCCAGCACGGGCACCTCGATACGGTGTTGCGCCCACAAGCGGTCATGCCAACGCTTGGCGTTTTCCTCCGTCGGTGGGTCGTCGGTCGGCAACGGCAAGGTGACCATGGCGCAGAACAGGCTTGCCGGCGCAGGCAGTTCAACCGACCAGTGCTGGCACAACAAGGCCGCCGCCGCCGCGGCTTGCTCGCGCAAGACCTGTCGGTAACGCACCGCGCCAAAGGCCTCCACAAAATCCAGCGCCGCCGTGACGGCCAGCCAGGCACTGTAGTCCCGCGTGCCCTGCCAGTCGAATTCAAGCGGAAAGCCGCTGTCATGAAAGTTCGACAGCACCGCCGGATGTAAGTCCTGAGCGGCCGAGTCCGAGGCATGCAAAAAGCCACACGCCTTGGGCGCCAGCAGCCACTTGTGGCAGTTGCCAACATACCAATCCGCCCCGAGTTCGTCCAGTGCCAGCGGCAGCAAACCCGGCGCGTGAGCGCCGTCGACAAGAACCCGAACGCCCAGCGGCTGGCACACGGCCACAATTTCGGCCACCGGCGAACGCACCGACAAGGTCGAGAAGATGTGGTCAACGATCACCAACCGGGTGTTGGGCGTGATGGCGCTCCAATAGGCCTCCAGCATCGACTCCTGGCCCGAGTGGGGGAACTCGACCTGCACCAGCCGCACCACCAGACCATGGCGCTCGGCCAGGTAATGGACGGTATGGCGCACCGCCAGGTAGGCATGATGGGCCAACACCAGTTCATCGCCGGCGCGCCACCTGATCGAGCGCAACACCGCATTGACCCCGGTGGTCGCGTTTTCAACCATGGCCAGTCGCTGCGGCCCAGTCCCCAAAAAATCGGCCAGGCGCGTGCGCGCCGCCAGCAGCGCGCTAGGCAGCTCATCCACCATGAACCGCACCGGCTGACGCTCCATGCGCTCACGCCATTGGTGTTGTGCAGCCAGCACGTGCCGGGGCGTGGCGCCATACGAGCCGTGATTGAGAAAGTGCATGGACGGCTCCAACCCCCAGAAGTGGCGCAGGGCGTGGCCGGGGACTGCCGAGGACAGTGCTTTGAGCTCAAAAGACATGACGCATTGTTCCGCAAGTTTCATCGCCTGAGACTTTGCGGGACAGACCGCAGCCGCGCAGCGGCAAGCTCTGTCCTCGACTGATCGTCGGATGTTGGCTTTTCTCCGAACTGGCGCCGGTAGGCCGAAGGCGAGGTTTTGAAGGCCAGCGCAAAGTGCTGCCGCAGTGAGGCGGCGCTGCCCAGGCCGGCAAGCGTCGCAACATCGTCCATCGACCGGTCGGTGGTCTCCAGCAAGCGTTGCGCCAGCGCCAGGCGCTGGTTGAGCAGCCATTGGCCCACCGTCACGCCGGTAAGCTGTCGAAAGTGCCGCGTGAAGGTGCGCCGCCCCATCGCGGCGCGCGCGGCCAGGTCGTCCAGGCTGTGTGGCTGATCCAGGCTCTGAAGCACGCCTTCAAGCACCGTCGACAGCCGGTGGCTGGCGCCGGAAACCGGCAACACGTGTTCAATGAACTGCGCCTGCCCGCCTTGCCGGTGTGGCGCCAGCACCATACGCCGCGCCACGCGGTTGGCCACTTCGGCGCCCCAATCGCTGCGCAGCAGGTGCAGGCAACAGTCCAGCCCGGCGGCGGTGCCCGCCGAGGTGACCACGTCGCCTTCGTCCACATACAAGACATCGCGGTCCAGCGTGACGGCGGGATACCGCGCGGCAAAACGGTCGGCACACTGCCAGTGGGTGGTGGCGGCGCGGCCGTCGAGCAGACCGGCGTCCGCCAGCACGAAGGCGCCCAGGCACAGGCCCACGATGCGCGCGCCGCCAGCGTGGGCATGGCGCAAGGCGTCCAACATGGGCTGTGGCGCGCGCCGCGCCGGGTCACGCCACGAGGGCACGATGACGGTACCCGCATCGTCCAGATCGTCCAGCCCAAACGGCACATGAAGACTCACGCCGGCCGTGCTGCGCAGAGGCCACGGCTCGGCGGCGCAGACCTTCAGCACCAAGGGCGGCAGGCCAGTCTCGCGCGTGTTTTCGCCAAACACCAGACACGGCACCGACAAGTGAAACAGGCTGATGGCGTCAAACGCCAGCACCGCCACCGTGGAGGTCTGGCGTGGGACTGAACGGCGTGTGCGTGGCATTGGCCCGATTCTATCGAATATTGTCATTCGGGCCACTTTTCAAACCGCATGTCAACCGGAACAATGGCAACACTGCGCGGCGCTGTTGCCGCGCACCTCCAGGAAAAGTGATGCCCAACACCGCTACCCCCACCCCCGCCCCGGTCCGCGCCCTGATCGTGGTCGACGTTCAGAACATCTATGCCGACGGCCCCTTGCTGATCGAGTACCCGCCGGTGCAGCAATCCCTGCAGCGCATCGGACAAGCCATGGACGCCGCCCGCGCCGCGGGCATTCCGATCGTGGTGGTGCAGGAAGACGGCTTTGGCAAGGGAACGCCGGGTTGGCAACTACATCCCGTCGTCAGTAGTCGCGCCTTTGACCACCAGGTCAACAAGACGCTGCCCAGCGCCTTTGCCCACACCGGTCTGGCCGAGTGGTTGGCCGAGCGTCACGTCGATACGCTGAGCGTGGTCGGTTACATGACGCACAACTGCAACGCCTCGACCCTGTTCGAGGCACGCCACCTGGGCCTGAATGCGGAGTTTCTGCATGATGCGACGGGTGCGGTGCCCTATGCCAACGCCGCGGGCCACGCCAGCGCCGAGGAAATCCACCGCGTCTTCAGCGTGGTGTTCGAGTCGAACTTCGCCGCCGTGGTCAGCACCGAGCAATGGATTGCGGCGGTGCAGGCCGGCCAGGCCCTGCCGCGCGACAGCGTGATGGCCAGCAACCGGCGCGCCAAAGGCGGCTGATGCCCGAGCGCATCACGCAAAGAAAAATGTCTGGCTACACGGCATGGGGCACACCAAAGTCACGGACAATTCACAGGATCCCCTGGACACGCGATTGCAGCAACTTGAGGAGCCTGGCCATGACTATGCAAATTGTTGATTTTTCCCAATGCCATGCCCGCATCTATGCGGAATTGAAGCGGTTTGGCGGATTGCCAGACTTGCTGGCGCAACCCACGATGGCCCGCGTTGTGGCGCAGGACGCACTTCACTTCTTTCCCACCATGGTGTTCGCGCACCACGCCGAGGAAGAGCAGGATTTGTTCCCCCTCGTGCTGGCCCGCGCGGCGCAGGGGGACGAATGGGAAAACATCCGGTCCATGACCCAACGCTTGACCCAGGAACATCGGCAGATCGAGTCGAAATGGACCCATCTTGAACCCGAGGTGGCCAAGCTGGCCCGCGGCGAAGCGGCCCACTTGGATGGCGCCACGGTGCAATCGCTGGTACAGGACTACGCCGCCCACGCAGCGTTTGAAGAGACCGAGTTTCTGCCCTTGTGCCGAGCCGTTTTGCAACGCACCCAAAAAGACGTGACCATGAGCCATTTGTCGCACCGCATGGCCTGGGCGCCGACCATGCCTGCCCCCCTTTGACTCGACGCACGTCTGGTCGGCGGGTGTTTTGTGCCACTGATTGGTGAACAAGGTTGGGCACCCTGATGGTTCGTTCGGCCATGGCAATGGCTGGCACGGCCTTGCTGGTAGGTGCCGTCCTGTACGCCAAGGCCGAGCACATCGTTCTGGGCGCCGAGGCCTACATCTTTGGCTATCCGCTGGTAATCATGGATGTGACTCGCGCCAATGCCGCGCTGACGCTGGCACCGGAGAACGCATTGCACCGCGTGCGCCAGTTCCCCGACGCCGACTTCAAAGAGGTGGTGCGCCCCAACGTCGACACCCTGTACACCACCGCCTTCATCGACATGGACAAAGGACCATGGGTGTTCGAGATGGCGCCCAACCCACAACGCTACGAGGTCATGCCCTTCATGGACGCTTGGACCAACGTCTTCGCAGCGCCCGGCACGCGGACCACCGGCACCAGCGGCGGCAGATTTCTGCTGGCGGGCCGCACCTGGCACGGGGCCACGCCCGAGGGCCTGACGCTGCTGCGCTCGCCCACGCAGATCGCGTGGCTGATCGGGCGCACCCAAACCAATGGCATCGGCGACTACGGCCTGGTACATCGCCTGCAAGACGGTCTCACCCTGCGCAGCCTGTCCGAGTGGCAAACCGGCCGGGCGGCTGAAGGCAAAGTCTCCCCNNGCCATGCCGGTGGAGGTGTTCTTTACACGGCTGGCCCTGCTGATGGTCAACAATCCGCCCAGCGCGGCCGACGGGCCGATGCTGGTCAAGCTCGCGCGCCTGGGGCTCGCACCGGGCCAGCCGCCGCAGTGGAGCGTACTGGACCGCTGGGCCGTTGCACTGGGCCGCTGGATTGCGGACTTCACGGTGGCCAAGGAACTGAAGAAGCCGCGCGACCTGGTGCGCGGCTGGTCCACGCCCCCGGCCATGTTGGGCAACTACGGCACCTTCTACAACACCCGCGCGGTGGTGGCCATGATCGGCTTGGGCGCCAACCTGCCAGCCGATGCCACCTACCCCAACACCCGTGTCGACGCCAGCGGCGCGCCGCTGCACGGCAGCCACCGCTACCGGCTGCACTTCAGCGCGGACCAACTGCCCCCGGTCAACGCCTTCTGGTCGCTGACCGCCTACGGGGCGGACGACTTCTTTCTGGCCAACCCGCTCAAGCGCTACGCACTCGGCAACCACGACGCACTGGTTTACAACCCCGACCGCTCGCTGGACCTGTGGGTGCAGGCCTCGGCCCCCGAAGGCGAGCGCCGTAGCAACTGGCTGCCCGTCAAGGCGGGCGCGCCGTTCCTGCTCAACGCTCGGCTCTACTGGCCCAAAGCGGCGGCACTGAACGGCGAGTGGGGCATGCCGGGGGTGGAACGCGTTGATTGACGGTATGGCGCGCAAGCTGAGGTTCAGCGCGGTCTGGCACGAAATGCGGCACACTGCGCGGATGATGAACCTCCTTCGCGCACTTGCCATCATGACTTGCCCCGTGCTGGCCGCGTCAGGTGCCTGGGCGCAGGGGCCAACCACCCCACCCTCGGTGCACCTCATCTGGATGGGTGGCAATGACTGTCCGCCCTGTGTCGCCTGGCGCCAGACGGAACTGCCAAAGCTTCAGGCCTCGTCGGAGTTCGGCGCCATCCGCTTCTCCTATGTCGTGAAGACCATCAAGTCGCCGGTTCCGCCAAGCCTCTTGTTGCCAAGCGAAGTCAAACCCTACAAGGACAAACTCGACTTCGCAAGCTCAGGTCGACACGGCTCGCCGCAGGCGGCGCTCATGGTCANNCATGTTAAGCGCCATTCGCACGGGTGGGCCTTACCCGTTTCAACGCTGCATCAAGGCGTCCCGGCAGTGGGGCCAGTGCGAGGTACCGGGCTAGGCCACAAAAGCGCCGCTCAACAGTTCGGGCAGGCGCTGCTGGGGCAGCTTGAAACCACAGGCCGCCGCGTGCCCGCCACCGCCCATGCTCTGAGCCAAGGGGATGCAATCAAATCCGCCCCGCGAGCGCAGGCCGACCTTGATCACGCCGCTCTTGCCCACCGCCCACATCAGCGCAAAGGTGCCGCTCTCTTTAGACAATAGGTCGCCCACCAGGCTGTGGAACACGCCCGGCGCATTAACCATCAGACCACGCTGGCCGTTGAAGTTGATCGGCTGCGCGTCGCGCGCCAGGTCGGTGGCGAGTTTGCTGAACTTCTCGTCCATCGCGCGTCCGCGCTCGATGAAAGCCTGCAAGCCCTCGCCCTGCAGTTGAGCCAACTCGTTCCAGCGTTCGAATTCAAAGGCCTCCATATCCAATGCCGCCAAGAAGCCGGCGCTCTCGGGGTACTGCCAGACCCAGATGTCGCGGTCTTCCACAAAACGCACCAGATCGGGCAAGGGGCGGTCGGCCTGGAAGAACTCCCACGCCAGGCGCGCGCCCGACTTGCTCATGTCAAAGTGCACCACGCCACAGCGGCAGGCAAAGCCGGTCAGGGATTCGGCGGCACTTTTGTGGTGATCCAGCAGCACCAGTTTGGCGGCCACTTGTTCGATCTGGCTCAGCAACTCGGTTGCGAACGAGAAATCCAGGATGTAGACGGCGCGCCCATCGACAGTGGGGAGGTCGGCCAGGGACTTAACATCGCCATGGTCCAAGCCCAGAAACTCGGCTTGGCCTTGGTAAAACAGCCAGGCCGCCAGTGCGGAGGCAAAGCCGTCCGGGCAACTGCGGCCGTGGTAAATGATGAGGGGGCGGGGGTCGCTCCGATCAGGTTTGACCAGGAGGCCGAGGGGCAATATTGAGCGCATGGGCGGCATTGTCGCCCAGAAGGCAGGCGCCGGTTTCGGGCTCACGGGCCTGCTGCCGCTGCCGCTGCCGCTGCCGCTGCCGCTGCCGCTGCCGCTGCCGCTGCCGNNAGCCAACTATAGACCTTTCCCAATTGCTTGACATCAAACCCCGTCATTGCGAGCGTAGCGCGGCAATCCACCGAGGCGTACCGCAGACATGGATTGCCGCGCTACGCTCGCAATGACGACGCGCCGTCACAAGTTCCGCAAGCCTCCTTAGGCCTCGGGAGCGGGTGTGCCTTTCTTCTTCTTTTTGGCTTTGCGCAACTCGTCCACGGCCTGCCCGTGTGCCAGCCATTGGGCAAACTCCGAGGGCGTTTCCAGCGTGATGCGCCCCAGCGTTGCACTGCGAAATTCGTGGATCACGATCTCCGCCGCCTTCTGCGTGTCGATGCGACCTTGCCCGCGCAGCCCACCGCGCTTGCGGCCAATTTCTTCCAACAGTTGTTCGTCGCGCATGGCGGTCACACCGTCAAGCTTGTAACGCGCCTCCAGTAGCGCCGGGTAATGCACTTTGAGGTAAGCCAGCAGTTCCACCGCCACTTCCTGCTCGTCGTAGGCATTGCGGCCAATGGCGCCACTAGCGGCCAGGTTGTAGCCGCTCTGCGCCACGATGATGCGCGGCCACAAAACACCGGGCGTGTCGTACAGATAGAAATCGTCGGCCAGGACGATACGCTGCTCGGCACGGGTGATACCGGCCTCGTCACCGGTTTTGGCGGCGCGTTTGCCGATCAGCGTGTTGATCAGCGTCGACTTGCCGACGTTGGGAATGCCACAGATCAGCACCCGCATCGGCTTGACCATGCCGCCCCGGTTGGGTGCCAGTTGTTGGCAGGCCTTGATCAGGCGCTGCGCCGGCGCAGTCTGCGACGCATCGAGCCCGATGGCCGCCGTGCCGCTTTGCCCCTGGTAATGCGCCAGCCACAGTTCGGTGCGGGCCGGGTCGGCCACATCCTGTTTGTTGAGCACCTTGAGCGAAGGCTTGCCATCGGTCAGGTCGGCCAGCATCGGGTTGGCACTGGAGCCGGGCAGCCGGGCGTCGAGCAGTTCGATCACCACGTCGATCTCCTTGATGCGCTCCTCAATTGCCTTGCGCGTCAGATGCATATGACCCGGGAACCACTGGATAGCCATTCAACAATTCTCACTTTGCCCGACGAACAACGACGGGGCTGGTTTTTAGGTAGCATCGGGACCAGCACACCAGTCCGATCACCAACACAACAGCCAACATCCGACAATCTGTTGAGGACAGAACTAAAGGCCTGTCCCGCAAAATATCAGGAAAGCCCATGCCAACCCTGGACGAGCATATCGCACAAAGCATCCGTCAAAGCGAACTCAGCGGCGAACTGCAAAGCGCCCGCGATTGGGGCAAGCCGCTGGACTTCGGCGATGGCTACGCCGAAACCCCTGAGGAGTTGCGCATGGGCTACAAGATTCTGAAGGACGCGGGTTACCTGCCACCCGAGGTCGAACTGATGAAGCGCCTGGCCGATGCCCGCAGCCGACTGGCTGCCATGCCCACCCACGGCATGGAGGCCGACAGCCTGCGGCGCGAGGTTGTCGACCTGCAATTGAAGGTCAGCTTGATCCGGGAACGTCAGCCCCGGGTGTGAGCGCAGGCCCCTAGCCTGCGCCGAGGCTTCAGCGCAAGAATTCAAGCGTATCTCCGTCAGCCGGAATCCGAAGGCGTGCCGCCACGCCGGCCCGCTGTGCCGCTGCGGCCAGATCGGTGCGTGTCACGGGGCAGTGGCTGAGAGCCTCCAGGTGGTTGGCCACCACCACACCGCGTGACTGGGTAGCGAACGCGATCACATCGTCGACGCCCATGATCACGTCCTGCCCCACGTCAAACCGCGCGCCACCCGCCGGCAACAGCGACACATCGGGCTGCTGCGCGGACACAAAGTCACGAATGCGCGGCGTCAAAATTGTGTCACCCGCCAGGTAGACGCTCGGTTCACCCGGCAGGGTGATGAAGTAGCCCACGCCGTGCTCCATCAGCCGGCCGATCAGGCCCTCGCCGTGGGTGCAACGCACCGTTTGAATGCTGCCCTCAAAGAAAGGGTTGGCTTGCCCATGGTCGACCGGCAGGGCTTGTACATTGAGGCCACGTTGACGCAAGCACGGGGCATCATGAGGCGTGCAAATGACCGGTATCTGCCGCTCGCGCAGCCATTTCTTTCCGGCTCGGTCCAGGTGGTCGAAGTGCCCTTTTTGGCAATGCGTGATCAGGCAGTGCGTCACGCTGTCGAGCGCCGCGGCGGCATTGTCCGGCAAGTCCACCAGCGGGTTGCGCAGCCTGTGCCCATCGAACAGGCGCAACGGTGGCAACACGCCTTGTGGCGCCAGCATCGGGTCGACCAGGATGCGGGTGTTACCGAATTGCAGGATCACGGTGGCGCTGCGTAACTGAGTGATTTTCATGGCTTGGTTTCTTGTACAGGGTTGCTCTGAAGCGCGCTGACTGGCTCGACGGCTGCTTGCCTGCGCCTTCGTATTGTGCAAAGAACGCGCCTTGACATACCATGTCGTTATCGACTGTTTTAATGTCAATATCGCCAAACACCATGACCCTACCGGCAAGCGCCAGATTGAAGCCGCGCCGCATCGGCATCCTGGCCTACGAAGGCTGCATGGGCACCGAAATCTTCGGCGTGGCCGACGTGCTGCGCATCGCCGGCCACATTGCCCGCGCGCTCGGTGACGCGGGACCTGCACCGTTTGATGTCCAGGTGATTGGCGTCACCGGCGGGCCCGTCCATATCGCCGGTGGTCATACGCTGCTTGCCAAGCGCGCCAGCGGCCGGTTCGACTTGCTGGTCGTGCCGGGCCTGGACATTGCCGGTCGCGACGAATGGGACAAGAAGCTGGCACCGTTGGTGCGCGAGTTGGCCTTTATCCGGCGCAGTTTCGCCCGCGGCACGCCTGTCGCCGCCGTTTGCGTCGGTACTTTTTTATTGGGCGAAGCTGGCCTATTGGACGGTCGAAGGGTCACCACCGCCTGGCTGTTTACCCGCGCTTTGGCCAGTCGGTACGGTGCCGCCAGAGTGGACCCGGACGCAGTGCTGGTGGAAGACGGCGCCGTCATCACCACCGGCGCAGTCAGTTCCACCTTCGACCTGGCCCTGCACATCGTCAAACAAACACTGGGCGCCAAGCTGGCAACAGCGACGGCCCGCATCGCCTTGTTGCCGGGGCCACGCGCCAGCCAGGCCCCCTATGTGGATGCGGCCCTGATCGAGCCCAGCCTGCCGTCGTTCTCTCAAAGCGTGGCGCTGTGGCTCAGCCAACGGCTGGCCGCACCCTACGACCTGCAACGCCTGGCGCTGGCGTTTCGGGTGAGCGCGCGCACCCTACTGCGCCGGGTCAAGGCGCAAACCAATCAATCACCCTTGACGCTGCTGCAGCACGCCCGTGTGGAAAAAGCCAAACGACTGCTGACCGGCACGACCCGCAGCCTGGCCCGGATCACCGAAGACGTGGGCTACTCGGACGTGGCCACGTTTTCGCGCCTGTTTGCCCGCCGCGTGGGCGAGACACCGGCGCGTTATCGGCGCCGGTGAATGGGGCTCGATCAGGGTTGCGCCAACCCGTCGATGCGGTCCAGGCGCACGATGATGCGGCCATATTGCTGGCTGCGCATTTCCACCCATTGGCCGGGCTCGATGCGCACCACGCCACCGCCAATCGTCTGGCCCTGTACGTAAAGCATGACGCCCTTCTTCTCTTGCTGCGCCTGGGCCAAGGCTTGCTCGATGCCCTTGACGGCGGCATCGGCCAGGGCGGCCCCGGCGCTGGCACAAATCAGCGCGGCGCACAGGCATTGGCGAATCAAGTTACGCTTGGTAATCATGAACGGAGTCCTTTCAGAATGGATAACATCTAACATCCGACAATCAGTTGAGGACAGTGCCAGAGGTCTGTCCCGCCGAGTATCAGAAGACGGGATGATGGCACAGGGCGGCCACCCCGCGCAGCGGCACCGATTACACTCGCAACGGCCCCTCCCTCCACGCACGCCCATGGCCTTTTCGCCCGCCTGAACCCTGCTGATGATTGCATCGTTGTCGCCAGCCCTGCCACCCCAGCGCCCATCCTGGCCCGCCGTCGCAACCACCGGCCTGCTGCACGTGGCGCTGGTCTGGATGGTGCTGCAGACCACGCCGGTGGCCAGGGTGACTGCTGAGGTGGTCTACCAGTTCATTGCACCAATCAGTCGATTGGTCGAAAAGCCGGTGATCACGCCGCCGACGCCCACACCCAAGCCCAAAGCTCCGGCCCCGACCCAAGCAATTGCACCCAAGGTCGAACAACCGGTCGCCAAACCCGCGCCGCCGGAACCGGTGACGCCCAAGGTGCCGCCACCCAAGACGCCGGTTGAAGAAGTCCAAGCGACCCGCGCCGAGCCGGTGCCCGAACCCAAGGCACCGCCACCTGCGCCGACGCCCCCAACACCGCAGCCGCAACCGCAACCCGCGCCAGAACTGCCACCGGCGCCAACGCCAGAACCTGCCCCAGCACCGGCGCCCGCGCCGACACCCGTGCCAACGCCGGCACCCGAACCCGCGCCCGCCCCTGCACCGGTGCCAAGCCCAACGCCGACGCCCGCGCAGACTGCCGTGCCGACTCCGGCCGCCACACCGGCACCCGCCCCACCGCCTGCCACCGTGGCCTTGCCAGGCCCCGCACCGGCTCCGCCAGCGCCATCCGCAACGCCAACACCCGCACGGCCGGCCGCCATCACACCCGCCGAGACGCCACCAGCAGCCGGTGGTTCAGGCTTGCGCCTGGGCCCGCTTACCGGGCCGGCCACCGCACCCAAGAGTTACCCTAATGTGATGGGCCGCCCGACCGGTCAGTCCGGTCAGCGCAGCCTGGCGGAAATGGCCGACGAACAGCTCAACGGCGGGCGCCGGCGCGACAAGCTGGCCGACTCGGTAAAAGAAGCCGGCAAGATGGACTGTTTTGGCAAAGAACCCGGCACAGCGTTTGGTCTATTCGCGGTGCCCATCGGGGTGGTGCAAGCCCTGCGCGACAAATGCAAATGACACACCCCTTTTTTCTCCCCTTCACTGGAACCCACACCATGATGTTTTCCAAACCACGCCGGTCCCACCGGGCTTCGTCGGTCAGGTTGATCGCAGTCGGGCTGGCACTTGTCCTCTCGCTCGCCATGGTGGCGCCAATGTCGGTCTCGGCGCAGACTGCGTCCAACGGGGCCGCAGCTTCATCTCCCGCCGCCAACCCGGCGGCCACCAAGGAGCTGCCCATCATCAAGCCCGCCGGCACCGAAGCCAACGCCAACCCCTATGGCATGCGCTCGGTCTGGGCGCAGGGCGACCTGGTGGCCAAGACCACCTTGATCACACTGGCCATCATGTCCCTGCTGAGCTGGTACGTAATCGTCGCCAAGGTCTTGTCGCAACGCCGCATGGGCCAACAGGCCAAGGCGGCACACCTTGCGTTCTCGGGCGCCGACTCGCTGCGCAAAGGCGCCGACTCGCTGGCCAAGGACAGCCCGTTTCGCCAGATCGTCGATTCGTCCCTGCAGTCGATGGGCAAACACGAGAGCCTGGCCAGTCAGGTCGACATGAACACCTGGCTCAGCCAGGACATCGTGCGCAACGTCGGCGCGCTGACGGTGCGCTCGCAAGACGGCTTGGCGGTGCTGGCCACGGTCGGCGCCACGGCGCCCTTCGTGGGCCTGTTTGGCACGGTCTGGGGTATCTACAACGCATTGGTCACGATTGGCATCTCGGGCCAGGCCTCGATTGACCGGGTCGCCGGTCCGGTGGGCGAGGCGTTGATCATGACGGCGCTGGGCCTGGCCGTGGCTGTGCCGGCCGTGCTGGGCTACAACTGGCTGGTGCGGCGCAACAAGCTGGCGCTGCATACCGTCAAGAGTTTTGGCTCCGATCTGCACACGTTGCTGCTGGTGGAAGTCGACAAGTCGCTGCGCAACCCGGTCGGCAAGAACACCGCAGGCTAAGCCGTGGCAATCGACTTTGAAGCCATCGGCGACGGTGACGAGGGCATGCTCTCGGACATCAATACCACGCCGCTGGTGGACGTGATGCTGGTGCTGTTGATCATCTTCCTGATCACCATTCCG
>CXWL01002984.1_pt1 | contig 16624 bp, 19 predicted proteins | sample 590931 | NCBI WGS metagenome assembly CXWL01 (sample SAMEA3498368, study PRJEB10139) | groundwater metagenome | biome: water well; material: biofilm material | place: Germany | collected 2015-04-27 | reverse complement strand
GCTGGCGGATTACGTCCTCATGAGCTACGGCACCGGCGCGATCATGGCGGTCCCGGCGCACGATGAGCGGGACTGGGCCTTTGCCAAGACCTATCAGTTGCCTATTCGTGAAGTCATTCAAGATGGCCAGGTCCAGGAGGCGCCGTTTGTGGCGACGGATCGTGGAACGGTCGTGAACTCGGCTATGCCGGACGGGTCCTTGTCGCTGGATGGTATGAAACCGGCTGAGGCGATTCCGGCAATCACGGCCTGGCTGGAGCAACAGGGCAAGGGAAAGAAGGCGATCAACTACAAGTTACGCGACTGGCTGTTTGCCCGGCAGCGCTACTGGGGAGAGCCGTTCCCGATTGTGTGGGTGGATGGGGAGTCACACCCGTTGCCGGAGGAACAGCTCCCGTTGATCTTGCCGGAGACCAGCAATTTCAAGCCGTCAGGCAGCGGAGAAAGCCCGCTTGCGAATCTGGAAGAGTGGCTGGTGACAACTGATCCCGCCACCGGGCGTTCGGCCCGGCGTGAAACGAATACCATGCCGCAGTGGGCCGGTTCCTGCTGGTACTATCTCCGCTTCGCCGATCCAAAGAATGCGAAGCAGCTGGTGGACCCGGCGATGGAGCGCTATTGGCTGCCGGTCGATCTCTACGTCGGCGGCAGCGAGCATGCCGTGCTGCATCTGCTCTATTCACGGTTCTGGCACAAGGTGCTCTACGACATCGGGGTGGTGAGCACGCCGGAACCGTTTAAGAAGCTTGTGCACCAAGGTATCGTACTAGGCGAGGACAATCAGAAGATGTCCAAGTCCCGCGGGAATGTCGTGAATCCCGACGATATGATGGATCAGTTCGGCGCCGATGCGGTGCGGCTCTATGAAATGTTCATGGGTCCGTTGGAGGCGATGAAGCCCTGGAGTACGCGCGGGGTTGAAGGGGTGACCCGTTTTTTAGAGCGGGCATGGCGGTTGATGGTGACGGAAGAGGGCGGGCTGTCTGCATCTGTGGTGTCGGCATTGCCCACTCTTGAGCAACAACGTCTGTTGCATCAGACCATCAAGAAGGTCTCGGAGGATATCGACGAACTCCGTTTCAACACCGCCATTGCTCAAATGATGGTGTTCACCAATGAGATGACCAAGGCCGAACAGCGCCCACGGGCCTTGCTCGAGCCGTTTGTTTTGCTGCTCTCCCCCTTTGCGCCGCATGTAGCGGAGGAACTCTGGGCTATTCTCGGTCATGCGCCAAGCGTGTCTCAGCAGCCGTGGCCGGTCTTTGACCCGGCGCTGACGGTCAGTGATCGGCTCACCATCCCGGTTCAGGTCAACGGCAAGCTTCGCGGGAAGATCGAGGTGGCNNACCCGAGCTATCTTTCCATGCTCAGCACTCAGCACTCAGCACTCGCAGCCATTCTCGCAATGGTTGCTCTGCTCTCTGCCTGCGGGTATCAGTTCCGTGTCGAAGGGGCCGGTCCTACTATCGGAGGAACCTCAGCCAAGGTTTCTGATGGTCCAACCCCGCGGCTGGTCATTCGCACGCTGGAGAATAAGAGTTTCGAGCCGAATCTGGAGACCCGTTACACGAACTATCTACGACGGGAATTTTCTTCGGGGAGCGGCGCGCAGGTCGTTCCGGATTCCGAGGCGGCGGATCTTGTATTGACGGGGCAAATCCTGTCAGTGGAGGTGCCGACCTTAAGTTTCAGTCTGACGCCGACTCCTGGGAGTCAGACGGGGTCAGCTACGACGTTGGAAAGCCGGGCCGAAGTGACGGTCGTCGTGAAAATCGAGGAAACGCGAACGAAAAAGCTGATTTGGACGCAAATTTCGAAAGGCTCGTCTGAGTTCTATATCACTCCCGACCTGCAATTTAACCGTGTCTTGCAAACCCGCGCGTTGGAGCAGGCCGGCCGGTTTGTGGCAGAAGACCTTGCATCTCGGTTTCTTCTGCACCTGGAGGCCGGCGGGACGACAAAGCCGGCGACGGATGTCACTCCCGTAGTGCCAGCCACCCAGTAGAAAATTTTCGAGGACGTCATGGGAACCGCGCTCAGTCCATTGCAACTCTCCGCTGCGTTGCGGCAGCAGCCTCCTGCACCCGTGTATTTGGTGGTAGGGGAGGAGGATCTCCTGCGCGATGAGGCCGTGGCCACACTCAAGACCGCGCTGCTCGGAGAAGGCGGAGATTTTAATTTCGACGTGTTCTATGGCGACGAGGCGGCCGGGACCGACATCCTGACCTGTGCGTTGGAAGTGCCGGTGTTTGCCGAGTGCCGGGTGGTCCTTGTGAAAGGCGCTGAAAAAATCTCTGCCCGTGAGGCCGAAGTCCTGCTTCCGTACCTCGCCGCCCCGGTGCAGGCGACCACCGTGATTTTTGTCAGCACCAAGTTGGACGGGCGGCTGAAGTTTTCCCAGGCGCTCGGGCGCGCCGCTGTGACGGTCGACTGCTCACCGTTACGGGATATGCACTTAGGGCCGTGGATAAACCGGGATGCGCAGCGGCTTGGATTGCGGTTGGACGAGAAGGCTGTGGAGGTGCTCAAGGAGACGTCAGGCGGATCGCTATACGCCGTCCGGCGGGAACTCGAAAAGCTCGCGTCCTATATCACGACCGACCGTGTGGCGACTGCTGTCGATGTTTATCAGCTGCGGGGAGTTGAACCCGGCGCGTCGGTGTTTGATCTGACCCTGGCAATTGCGGAGGGCCGACGTGGGCGGGTGCTGTCGATTCTTGCCAGGAATCTTGAGGCCGGTGAGGCGCCGTTGCGCATTCTCGGTTCCCTGGCCTGGCAGTATCGCCGGATTTGGAAAATGAAAGAACTGCTTCGTGAGGGGGGCCGTGAGGGGGAAGCTGCGCGGACTTTGCGCATGGATCCGATGCAGGTCAAGACGTTCCTGGGCCGTCTGTCAGATGAGCATGTGCGGGATGCGCTGCGATGGTTTTGGGAAGCCGACGGGCAACTCAAAGGAGGCAGCAGCGGGCAGCCCAAGATGACGATGGAGCGGGTATTGTTGAGGCTCTGCCAGTCTGTCCAGCAGGCGCACGCAGGCACCCCGCACCGACCACCGGCCCCGACAGGGCGGGGCTCGGCGCGAGTGGTTTCGAATGTCAGAACGATTACGAGCGGGAACCGGACAGGCCGTTGACGTGTTGGGTCAAGCGGGAGATACGGCGGGACGCGGTGTTGGGCTTCATGGCTCCCTTGGTCACGGCTTTGCCGAGGGCCGAGGTGGCCGCACGCAAGGCAGTCTTAGCGTCGTCCGCCTTCTTGTCGGCCACTGCCGACTGCACTTTCTTGACCAGGGTCTTGACCGCGCTCAACGTGGCTTTGTTCCGATCGCGGCGGCGTTCGGCCTGACGGGCACTCCGAAGGGTGGACTTGTGGATCACAGGCATTGTCTATTCCTCCAAAAAAAGAGCAAACTATGTAACATAGGGGACAGTGAGCCGTCAACAATCAGCCGACCCCTTCAAAAGGAATCCTATGGCAAAGATCATCGCGCGTGACCGTTTGATATTCGCTCTCGACGTTCCGTCGGTCGTCGAAGCCGAGCGCCTTCTGGATCGGCTCCAAGGGCATATCTCCTTCGTGAAGGTCGGACTGGAGCTCTATACCGCTGCCGGTCCGGACATGATCAAGCGGGTGCTCGATCGAAAGATGCGGGTGTTTCTCGATCTGAAATTTCTCGATATCGAAGAAACCGTTCGCCGGGCCACGGCCAAAGTCGCTGCCATGGGCGTCGACTTTCTCACGATCCATGCGAATCGCAAGGCACTGGCGGCGGCAGTGCAGGGGCGTGAAGGGTCGGCCTTGAAATTGTTGGCAGTCACCGTACTGACAAATTTCGACAGCCACGATCTCCGCGATATGGGGATTCAGCGAAGCGTGCAGGATCTTGTAACGGCGCGCGCGCTGTTAGCCTCAGAGGTTGGCTGTGACGGGGTCGTCGCGTCCGGAGAAGAGCCGGCGGCCATCCGGCAGAAGGTCGGGCCCCGGTTTCTGATTGTCACGCCCGGGGTGCGTCCGGCAGGAAAGGGAGTGGACGACCATGCCCGTGCGACGACGCCCACCCAGACGATCGCAGCCGGGGCCGACTATCTCGTCATCGGTCGGCCGATCCGGGATGCCGTCGATCCGGTGGCGACAGTGACCGAAATTGTGAACGAGATGCAAGCGGCGTTCGATGCACGCCCGTAGTCTTGGCCGGGTCGAGTTGCGGCCTGTCCCTGCTCTTTGCTAAGATCCCCCGGCGGCGTGCGAGAAGTCATTCCTTCCAGATGGTGGGTGTAGCTCAGTTGGTTAGAGCGCTGGATTGTGGATCCGGAGGTCGCGGGTTCGAAACCCGTCACTCACCCCATCTCGTGTTAGTTTCTTAAGTCGATGATCAAAGGTCTGATCTCCCAATAAAGCCTTTGGCTTCATCGCTTTCTGTCGGTGAGCTACGTTATATCGTTTCAGTGCAGGCGCCCTGTAGGCCATCGAAGCCGCGATCGAGCATTACACAGGACTCACAATCGGAAACGAGAACTCACGGTAGAGTCACTGATGTAGCAGGAGTTGGCCTCATGACGCCCCAGGTCTTCCTCTGCTCTTGACGTATCAAGAAATGTTGTTATAACATGAGGGTATGACGACTGCCATCAAACGGCAAGATCAAGGCGTGAGCCTCTTCCATGCGCTGTCAGACGAAACGCGGCTGGAGATCCTGGAGCGTCTGAAAGAGGGTGAGCAGTGTGTGTGCGACTTGACCGAGGCCCTCAAGACCGGGCAGTCGCGGCTGTCCTTTCATCTGAAAGTGCTCAAGGATGCAGGTCTGATCACGGATCGTCCTGAGGGCCGCTGGGTTCATTATTCGCTCAATTCAGACGCCCTCAAGGAATTAGAAGAGATCGTGCGGTCGTTACGGGACTTATCCCCTCGACGGGGCCCCTCAGCGAAGTGTTGCTAGTTTTTTTGGCGCTGATGAATCAACATTTGTTGATTAATAGAAGGAGTACGCGATGAACAGTCAAGAGATCAAGGAGTTTGTGAAGGCTGAGTATGGGCAGGCAGCGCTGCAAGCGAAACGAGGCGGCAGTTCCTGCTGTGGGTCGGTTCCGGAGCGAGTCGATTTCATCACCTCCAATCTCTACGCGAAGAATGAAACAGAGGCACTCCCGGCGGAAGCCGTCTTGGCCTCGTTAGGGTGTGGGAATCCGACGGCGTTGGCGGAACTCAATCCTGGCGAGACGGTCCTGGATCTCGGCTCCGGTGGCGGCATCGATGTCCTGCTGTCGGCCCGTCGGGTTGGACCGGCCGGTAAAGTGTTTGGCCTCGATATGACGGACGAGATGCTCGCCTTGGCGCGGGAGAACCAGGAGAAAGCAGGAGTCCGGAATGTGGAGTTTCTCAAGGGCGAGATCGAGGACATTCCATTGGGAGATCACGTCGTCGATGTGATCATCTCCAACTGTGTCATCAATCTCTCGTCCGACAAAGATCGCGTGCTGGCCGAGGCCTTCCGGGTTCTGAAGCCGGGCGGTCGGCTTGCCGTCTCCGATGTCGTCGTGCGCGGCGATGTCCCGGCTGAGATTCGCCACAGTGTTGAACTGTGGATGGGCTGTGTGGCGGGTGCCTTAGAAGAGTCCGCCTACCGGGACAAACTCGTCAAGGCGGGGTTTGACGAGATTGAGATCGTCCCCACGCGCATCTATCGCGCCGAGGATGCCAAAGACTTCTTGNNTGATGGATATCGCGATCACACCAGTTGTTCACGCGAAGCCAAGCGAGAAACGACTGAACCTTTTTGAGCGGTACCTAACCGTGTGGGTCGGACTCTGTATGGTCGCAGGAATTCTCCTGGGCCAATGGGCTCCAACGACGGTACAAGTTCTTAGAAGCCTTGAGTTTGGCCAAGGGAGTCACGTCAATTTCCCTATTGCGGTCCTGATTTGGCTCATGATCACCCCGATGATGATGAAGGTCGATTTCGCTGCAGTGCGCAATGTCGGGAAGCGGCCGCGGGGCTTGATGGTGACCCTGTTCGTGAATTGGATTGTAAAGCCCTTTTCCATGGCGTTCTTCGCCTGGCTCTTTTTCCGGTTCGTGTTCTCAAGCTGGATCACACCAGCCGATGCGGATCAATACATCGCCGGCGCGATCATCTTGGCGGCAGCACCCTGTACGGCGATGGTGTTTGTCTGGAGCTATCTCACGGATGGCGATCCGGCCTATACCCTGGTGCAAGTCAGCGTGAACGATCTCATTATGCTGGTGCTGTTTGCTCCGCTTGTCGGGTTTCTGGTCAGTGGCGCGTCCTCGTTACACGTCCCATTCGAGGTTCTATTGTATTCAGTCATTGTCTTTATTGTGATTCCCTTAACCCTTGGGGTGCTACTCCGGCACTGGCTCATTCGCAACCATGGGAAGATCTGGTTTGAGGACGTTCTCCTCCCACGATTTGCCCCCGTGACCATTGGAGCACTCCTCGCCACGCTCGTCTTGATCTTTGCCTTTCAAGCCGAGAATATTCTGGGGAAGACGTTTCATGTGTTCTTGATCGCCATCCCGATTCTTTTCCAGGTCTATTTCAATTCGTCGCTGGCGTACGGACTCATGAAATTGCTCAAGGTGCCCTACTCTGTGGCCGCACCGGGAGCGCTCATTGGGGCGAGCAACTTCTTTGAACTCGCGGTGGCCACAGCAATCGCGCTGTTCGGACCCGAGTCAGGAGCTGCGTTGGTCACAGTGGTGGGTGTGTTGGTGGAAGTCCCGGTCATGCTGTCTGTCTGTGCTGTGTGCAATCGAACCCGTGACTGGTTCCCAGCGGAGGGCTCCGCATGAAACGATTCGTCCTGTTTCTCTGTACCGGCAACTCCTGCCGCTCTGTGTTAGCTGAGGCCACGTTCAATGCCCTGGCAGGCCCTGAATGGCGTGCCATGAGTGCGGGTAGCCATCCGACCGGCACGGTCCATCCGCGGTCCCTGGCGCTCCTGCGGCGCGAAGGCATTTCGACCGAGGGCTTATACAGTAAGTCGTGGACTGGCCTTCCGGCCATTCCGGATATCGTTATCACGGTGTGTGGCAACGCAGCCGGGGAAACCTGTCCGGCCTATCTTGGTCCCGTGTTGCGTGCTCATTGGGGTGTGGAAGATCCGGCCAAAGCGACCGGGAGCGACGCCGAAATTGACGCGAAGTTCGAGCAGGCCTATCGCATCTTGCGCGCCCGCATCGAAGCATTCTTAGAATTGCCGCTCGACCAGCTCCGAAAGGATCGGGAGCAGTTCACGGTTGAACTCGACCGCATTGCACAGCTGTCATAACAGGTATTTCTGTTCACTCGTGTTTCACGATTTCATGGAGGTCAACATGACGAAGATTGAAGTGTACGACGGGGCGATGTGCTGCAGTACGGGTGTGTGTGGAGTCGATGTGGATCAGGCGTTGGTAAACTTTGCGGCCGATGTTGAGTGGGCGAAGCAGCAAGGCGTCAAGATCGAACGCTCTAACCTGGGGCAACAACCGTTGCAGTTCGCGAACAATCCAAGAGTCAAAAGCTTCTTAGAGCGCTCGGGGGAGGGTTCGCTCCCGCTGATTCTCGTGGACGGCGAAGTGGCCCTGGCCGGGCGATATCCCAGCCGGGCTGAGTTGACCCGTTGGGCCCGTTTAGTCGCTGTCCCAACGGTAAGTCAGGCAGAAGGTAGCTGCTGCAGTGGCGACTCCTGCTGCTGAGTTCATCCTGTGAAAGGAGCGCATCATGCGGTTTTTAGACCACGCACCCACCTTCCTGTTTTTTGCCGGCAAGGGTGGCGTGGGGAAAACATCGCTCTCCTGCGCCACCGCGATCCGTCTGGCTCGACAGGGCAAGAAGGTCTTGCTCGTCAGCACCGATCCGGCGTCCAACGTCGGCCAGGTGTTCAGCCAGACCATCGGCAACAGCATCACCGTGATTGCCAACGTCGCCGGACTCTCCGCCCTGGAAATTGATCCGCAATTGGCGGCGCAGCAATACCGCGAGCGCATCGTTGGTCCAGTGCGCGGCCTGTTGCCGGACTCCGCGGTCAAGAGCATTGAGGAACAGCTTTCCGGGGCCTGTACTACCGAAATTGCGGCCTTCGACGAATTCACCGCGTTGCTGACCGATGGGGCCCTGATAGCCGCCTACGACCACATCATCTTCGACACGGCACCAACCGGGCATACCATCCGCCTGTTACAGCTCCCTGGCGCCTGGAGCAGCTTTATTGAAGCGAACCCGGGGGGCGCGTCCTGTCTCGGCCCGCTGTCGGGGCTGGACAAGCAACGCCAGCAGTACGCGGACGCGGTCAAGGCGCTATCTGATCCCGACCATACCCGCTTGATCCTGGTGTCCCGTGCGCAGAAAACCACGCTGGATGAGGTCGCGCGCACGCATCAGGAACTCGCCGCCATCGGCCTGTCCAGGCAGTATCTCGTCATCAACGGGGTCCTGCCGGAACGAGAAGCGCTGCATGACGCACTGGCCGCCGCCATCTATCGGCATGAGCAAGAGGCGATCGTCGCGATGCCTGCGGTGCTGCGAGATCTGCCCATCGATTATCTGCCGCTCAAGGCTGCCAACCTCGTTGGGGTTGAGGCGCTGAGCAGTCTCTTCTCTGATCGAGACGAAGCGATCCCTGTGGCCGCTAGTACAGTCGCCGACGTAATGGACCTTCCACGGCTGTCGACGCTGGTTGACGAGATCGCCAAGACCGGCCACGGCCTCGTCATGATGATGGGCAAGGGCGGTGTCGGCAAAACCACGCTCGCCGCTGCTGTGGCGGTGGCACTGGCCAAACGCGGGCTTCCCGTACATTTGACTACCTCCGATCCTGCCGCCCACCTGACCGACACGCTCTTGGGTACCTTGGACAACCTGGACGTCAGTCGAATTGACCCGCACACCGAGATCGCTCGCTATCGGGAACATGTCCTCGACACCAAAGGCAAGGACCTCGATGCCCAGGGACGTGCCATGCTGGAAGAAGACTTGCGTTCGCCCTGCACGGAAGAAATCGCAGTGTTCCAGGCGTTCTCCCGCATCATCCGCGAGGCCGGCAAAAAATTCATCGTGATGGACACGGCGCCGACCGGGCACACCCTGCTGCTGCTCGACGCCACCGGCGCCTTTCACCGCGAAGCGACCCGCCATATCGATCCGCTTCTGCACCACACCACTCCGATGATGCGGCTACAGGACCCTGAACGGACGAAAGTGATGATTGTGACCTTGGCAGAAACCACACCGGTGCTGGAGGCCGCAGGGTTACAGGAAGAGCTGCGCCGTGCTGGAATCGAGCCGTGGGCCTGGCTCATCAACAACAGCCTCTCCGCAACATCTACGTCGTCACGCTTATTGAAGCAGCGTGCGGCGTTTGAGTTGGCCCAGATTGAGGCAGTACGCACCAGCCATGCCAAACGCGTCGCGCTCGTGCCAATGCAAATTGACGAGCCTGTAGGCATCGAACGGTTGCTCAATCTCGTCGAGCTGTAGGACGCGTTGCCCCCCGCAGTATAGAAAGAGGCCCCGCCTCAACCTCCATGAACGCAGGTTGGCCAGGAGCGCTGGTCTGCGCGGCATGTTGTTGATGCGGTCGGACGGAGCGCTTCACCTTGGCTATGCGGGTTCGAAACCCGTCACTCACCCCATCTCCCTCAATTGAATAAGATGATGATCAAAGGTCTGGTCTCCCAATAAAGCCTTTGTCTTCATCGCTTTCCGCAGGCGAATCACTTTTATATCTCTTCTAAGTTTTCTATTGTTTCCCGCCGTTCCTCCCTTCTCCTGACACAATTCCAGCACAGCGTAGTTTCTGAAAACGAGTTCCCCAGTCTTTGATTCCGTGTTGTAGCCTCGCCTACGACTTCCCCCTGGAGGAGGCTAATTTCTATCCGGTATACGTCGCAGTCTTGTAGAGCGCTTCAAGCTAATAGGACTGGGGCCACTCGCCAACTTCGACGCTCCCGGAAACCTTGATACTTTCCCATTAGCACGTAAGCCGATTTCACCTTGAAGCCCTTTCTGTGTGCAAGGTATGTATTTCTCTAGGCGTATCTTGCGCCATTTTCAGCACCACCCTACAATACGCCATCCTGTGAGGCCTTCATGATTCGTCCCTACCATCGCGCTCCTGTGCAATGCTCCGTCTCCTATACGTCGGGCCGATTCAACTCCAAAACACTATATCGAACCGTTCGGTATCAGATGGATGTCTCTCGGGTAACTTACCGGTGCTCGCCTTCAAAACTATGTAAACCGGATTGCTTCAAATCTTCATGAGGGCCACATGTTCCATTGGTTAAGAAATACCGTCGTCATTCCGATGTTATTCATGATTGTTTCCCTATCGGGTTGTCATACAACAACGATTCCAACCTTTGATAACATTCCCGTTCCGCCAGGCCTGACGCTGAACCAGGTAGAGGTTGCCATTCTTGCTGCATTGGCGAAACAACCTGTGCCTAAGGAGCTCTCAGAGGGAGCGGACATTGCCGATAGGGCCATGGCAGCTTATTTTGGGCCACTTCGATATCAGAGTGCACGTTCATCCCGGAGCCAAGAATGGTATCCAGAATCTCGGCAGTCTGGTCAGATAGTAGCGGGGTTGAATGTACGTTCACATTACCTTCAAGTTCGCTTAGACTTTGACGCAGCGGAAATTAGGCCGTCTATTTCAAACAGTAGAAACCTAAGTCAAAGTGAGACGCGGATTCATTCGAACGCAATAGAATGGGTTCATCGACTGGAGGATCAGATTCGCCGCTCTGTCGGTTTCATGTCTGCCTATGGAGCAAAGACGGAACCGAAGCAATAATGAGTATCGAGCGCTCCAAGCGCGACACCATGTCCCTCGAAAAAGCGACGATCTCGAACATGTGGGAGACGGCGGCTATTGTGGAACTTCTCGAACGCAAGGGCTTTTCCCCAGAGCCTTCCCCGAGCCGTACCTCTTGACCGAAACCGAAAACAAGATCATCGACGGTATTCTGGAATTTTCGAACAAGAACGCTTGATCGCGCATCAGTCGAGGGGACCTGCTGGATCGGGTGGGCCGAATCATTGAGATGGGGCAACGGCTGGCGAAGGGGAGTACGCACTAAAGAGACCTGTGATGGACTTCAAGGAACAATTAGAAGACATAGTTTCTCGCAGTTTACAGATTGACATTATTGAGGCAGAGGAGGCCATTGCTTTAAATATGTCAATTGGCAGCAACGCTGACGCCATAAATAATGCGACCTTTGGAGCCTACTTTGGGAGCATGCAGAGGATTTTGAGCCGCTATGCGATTCTGTCTGTGACAAAGCTCTTTGAGAGAGCTAGCAAGCAATATCCAACGCGAAGTATTCCCGCAGCTCTTAAAGTATTAAGTCTTGCAAAGAACTCACTCCCAATCTCACAAAGACTTATCGTTTTGGAGAAGCTGGCAGAATTTGGCTATCGAAAGACTGATCTAGAGTCATATGTAGACTCACAGATTACAGAGCTAATCGCGAAAGAATTTGAGAGCCGACTGCCCCAAGTAGAACTTCCTGATCCGATGTCGCGATCACTTGATGCATTGAGAACTGTAAGAGATAAATCTATTGCTCATCATGAATCGATCGATACCTCCATATTCCCCAAGGCAACATATGGGGAAATGCAAGAACTGCTGAGCTACGCCAAGGATTTTGTCTCTGTGATAGGGTTTGGATACTTGAACATAGTGTATAGGATTAATGGAGATTACTTTCTTACCTCCGATGCTGAAACTTCGAGTAGATGTCTGAAACGATTATTGCGGAAGGCGGAAATCACCGAGGCAACGAGTTGAAGCTATTTCCCACTTTACTGATTTCCTTTCTGCTTACGTTATTTTCGCAAGTCGCCGCGTCTACCTTATCCGGGGAAATAATATCTGTCCTAGACGGCGACACTATCGAAGTCCTCCACAACCAACACCCTGAACATATCCGACTCAACGGAATCGACTGCCAAGAGAAAGGCCAGGCTTACGGGCAGAAGGCCAGGTATGCCGCCTCAGCCTTCGCTAAAGAAGTAACGCTTCAGACCCACAGCAAGGACAAGTACGAACTCACCGTTGCCATGTGCTTCTCGTGAGTGAGCATCCTGGATGCCGTGTCGTCGGCAGCATAAGAAATAATTTCTGCTCGGTGACCATTTCCTCTTCCTAAGCGAGCTCTCGATCAACTTCATTCGTTCTAAGCCAAGCCAGTCGCCATTTTGCCGGGATTGGCCGCGCAAGCCCTTGTTCGTGAGAGACGGAACTTCAAGCTCTTACTGACCACTCCTGCCCTCTCGAGTCCTATCCTGCTCCCCTTGAAATTGAGACCACTCCTACGACATGGTCCTGAGCGGACCGAGGAGGTGGCAAGATGGCAACAGAAGCAAGCGAACCGATTGAACGGTGGACGGCCAAACGGCGCGTGGCGCTGGTGGTCAGCATCTTGAAGGGCGAGACGTCCGTCGCCGAAACCGCTCGGACCCACGGGCTGACCGTCGCGGAGGTGGAGGCCTGGCGGGAGAAGTTTCTGCTGGGGGCCGAGAACGCGCTCCGGAGTCGCCCGAGGGATGAAGAGGCCGTGAAGGACGAGCAGATTAAGAAGCTGAAACAGAAGATTGGGGACCTCGTCCTCGATAACGACATTTTACGGGAGGCCTTGAAACCGTACCCTTTAGACCGGCAGACATCCGACGCGTGAGAGCCACGCTGCCGGGTGTCTCCGAGCGGCGGAGTTGCCAGGTGCTTGGGGTGAGCCGAGCCGGCCTTCATCGGACTGACGTGACGGAGGGGCGCCGGAGGGCGGCTGACCCGCCGTGGACGGAGCGGTTGCGCGAGTGGATTCAGCAGCATCCCACATTTGGGTATCGGCGATTGTGGGTACTGTTGCGCTTCCGGGATGGGTTCGTGGTCAATCGGAAGGCGGTCTATCGTGTGCTGAAACAGAAGAGGTGGTTCGTGCATCAACGCGTCTCCACCCCACGCCCTCGCGTGCGCGGCTGGACAAGTCGAGCGAGTCGAAGCAATGAACGGTGGGCGATGGATGTGACGCATATCCCCTGTGGGCAGGACGGCTGGGCCCATCTCGCCGCCGTGATTGATTGCCATGATCGGGAAATCGTGGGCTACGAGTTCGCGTTACGGAGTCGGGCAAAGGAAGCCGAGCGCGCCGTCGAAGCCGCCTGCCTCCAGCGCTTCGGGACCCTCCGGCCTGCGCACGCGCCGGTCTTACGCAGCGATAACGGGCTGATTTTCCAGAGTCGCCGGTTTCGCCAGGCCTGTCGAGACTATCGGTTGCAACAGGAGTTCATCACGCCGTATACGCCCGAGCAGAATGGGCTGATTGAGCGGTTCTTTCGCAGTCTCAAAGAAGAGTGTGTCTGGCAGCAGACGTTCCAGACGTTTGAGGAGGCGCGGCAGATCATTCGAGACTGGATGCAGTGGTACAACCACGAGCGCCCGCATCAGGCCCTCGGGTATCGAAGCCCGGTCCAATACCGAGCACAACAATCAACTCAGGTGGCTTGATTTCAGGGGAGCACTACAGTCCCTTCCTGCCTAATTTCTTTTGGTGGCCCGCTGCTCTACCGTAGTGAAGGTGCCGAACGGGGGCCGTTGCTGGGGAAGTTCGACAGCATGATCACTGCAGCGCACACCTGGATACATCTGACTACATCTGCCTAATCCCTAACAGCGGGGCAGTCGGGTAGCGTGAACCAGGTTGAGAGAGGAGAACGAGCATGAACATGAAGAAGGACGACAACCGAATTTCAGTCAAAGAACTCGCCGAGTTCATCGGGGTCAGTACCGACACGATCCGCCGGGCATTCCGGAAGAGTGAGATCCCGGCCATTCGCGTGAAGACCGCGCTTCGGTTCGATCTCGACGAAGTGCTCCGCTATATGCAACGCAACGCCGAAGTTCGTTATGGCACAAAAGCCTGTGCCGCGGACGGCATCCGCCGGCCGCGCACAGGAACTCTCAGCCCCCGGACTGGTAACACGGGGGCGCAAACCACAGAGATCATTCCAGGAGGTCTACAGAGTCGATGAGTGCTCCCTTCACCCTCACAATCGATTGGCTCGCCTTTACGTTGCCCTCCTGTTCGCTCCAAGACACCCTCCAGGTGCTGGGAGGGGACTGGATTCAGAGCGAGAGCGGCTTTCGGCGCTATCCCGTGTCGTGGATTACCACAGGATCAGACCGAGGGATCGGCAAACTCGGCACAGGGGCGGCACGGAATCCCCTTGAAGTGCATGTGGATCTTTCCGCCGGGATTGTCGCCCCTTGGGAGGCTGGCAAGGTCCGGACGGTCATCCAATGGATCTTAGCGCAACAAGGCCATCTGACACGCCTCGACTGCGCCTTGGATGATCGCGCTAGCCTGGTCCCTCTCGCGACCATCAGCCACGCTGTGGAGGCCGGTCAGTGCGTGACACGAGCGCGTCAGATCCAGCGCATTTCTTCGGCCTTCATCCATACCGGCACTGCAAGCGGGGAGACCATCTACTTCGGGAGTCCGCAGAGTCAAACCAAGCTCCGAGTCTATGACAAACGTCTGGAGAGTCAGGCCAAACAACGGGAGGACTGGCAGGAGTACGGCATCCGGTGGGAATTGGAATTGAAACAGGAGCGGGCGCAGGTCTGCGGCCAGGTCTTGTCGTATCTCGAAGAAGCGGACTGGTTGGAATTCATTGTCGGAGTCCTACGGGGCTATGTCGATTTTCGAGATACTACCCGAGAGGAAGAGGATGAGTCTCGGTATCGGGCACCGCTCCTGGAGTGGTGGCTACAGCTCACCGACGGCTTGAAGAAGGGCCGCTTGGTCGTGGAGAAAGATGCGCAGACCCTCCTCAAAGTGAAGCGCTGGGTGAGTCAGTCCGTCGCGCCGATGTTGGCCGTCATCTATGAGGCCGATCCCGCTGGGCAGGCCTGGTTGGATCGGCAAATCATTGCGGGCAAACGCCGATGGAAAGATAAACATCGAGGGCTGTTGAAGAACCAGAACCCATCAAGTGCTAAGCAGGACGCCGGCGGTGACGCGGGCGCACCGTTCCAGGGGGGTGCGGGGGTGTCGTAAGACTCCCCCTGCTATGACGGCATGCTCTTGACGGTGAAAGATCTCTCGGCCTGGCTCAATATCAAACCGACCACGCTCTATGCCTGGGCGAACCAAGCAAAGATTCCTTGTCGAAAGATTCATGGACTCATTCGCTTTGACCAGGACGAGATTCATCAGTGGTTAGCTTCCTGTGCTCCCGCTCGCAGCACGGTCGGTATTCTTTCCTCACCGCTTCCGCCTCAAACCTATGTGGAGCGTCTCATTGCGGCGGCCCAGCGGGATGTTTATACTCCGCCCCGGGAGACCAGACCCTGGGAAAGAAAGGAGTAACACCCATGGGTCTGTATAAACGAGGCCCGGTCTGGTGGATGCGATTCACCTACAATGGGTCGTTGATGCGGAAATCAACGGAAACCCTGGACCGGAAGTTAGCAGAGCGGATTTACCACAGTGTCTTGGGAAAGATCGCTGAAGGCAAATGGTTTGATCACTTGCCGGGTGAGGACACGACGTTTCGTGAAATGATGGAGCGGTATCTGACAGAACACACGGATCGAAATAAGGCGCTGAGTTCGCAGCGTCGGGACCGTGGAATGAACGAACATCTGTCAGGGTTTTTTGGAGACATGCCGTTGACCGCAATCAGGCCGAGGCTGATCGCGGACTATAAGTCTAAGCGGCGTTTAGACGGGGTCTCCCCGAAAACCATCAATAACGAACTGACCCTGATGAGCCATGCTTTTACCCTCTGTGTGAAAGAATGGGAGCTGGTCAGGGACAATCCCGTGAAGCGAGTCTCCAGAGAAAAGGTGCGGAACCACATGGAACGGTGGCTGACGGTGGAGGAAGAAACTAAATTGCTTGAGGCGTCTCCTCCATGGTTGCAACAGCTCATTGTATTTGCTGTTAGTACGGGCCTGCGTCATCGGGAGGTTCTGCATCTCCAGTGGCCTGAAGTCGATTTTTCCAGGAAGACGATTACGATCCTGGAGCAGAAGAACCGGAGTATCGATACGCTGCCGTTAAATGTTCGAGCGCTGGACGTGTTGAAGGAGAGGGCGAAGGTCAGGCATCTCACGTCCAAGTATGTCTTCTTTACCGCTACAGGAAATGCCATCCTCATCAATAACGTGCTCCGAGGACTGTACGCGGCCATTCAGAAGGCAAATATTGGACACCTGCGCTTTCATGACCTTCGGCACACCTTTGCGACTCGCTTAGTACAAGCCGGGGTAGATCTGTACACGGTGCAGAAGCTCGGCCGGTGGAAGACACTTTCCATGGTCATGCGTTACGCGCATCATCACTCGGAAAGTCTAAGAGCGGGCACAGAGGTACTGGATCGAGTAACAAGGCGCGAAAACACGGTTGCAGCACAATCAGGGATAGGGGAATTATCGGCGGTATGCTAAGTGCCCGATTCTACAAAGGGCATTTGGCTGAAGAAGGGTAACAAAATCCCCCCTTCGAAACCCGTCACTCACCCCATCTCGTTTTCTCCTAACTGCTGGAATTTATCTGCCGGTTTAGCCGTACCGCTCCTGGGGGTCGTGTCGTTCAGGACCTGGCTTGG
>CXWL01109508.1_pt1 | contig 16625 bp, 17 predicted proteins | sample 590931 | NCBI WGS metagenome assembly CXWL01 (sample SAMEA3498368, study PRJEB10139) | groundwater metagenome | biome: water well; material: biofilm material | place: Germany | collected 2015-04-27 | reverse complement strand
ACTCCAATGGCTGCGTACTTTAGCAACGGGCGGGGGCGTGTCAACTGCCGGAAGTAGGATTAAGGAATCAATTCCCGCCAGATTACCCGTTTCTTTGTGAAGCTGGCTTGCCCCCCCGGAAATGTTGGCTGTTCAGCAGGTTTTGTTGGGGTTGGGTCGGTCGAGGTTACAACCTCAACCAAGGGTTTTCCTGCGATGAAAATAACGTTAAGCCCAACGATGGTCGAGTCAAATTTAACTGAAGTAACTCCCCCTGTTTTGTAATTGAAATAGTTGAGCCAACTATATCCCCCGGGCGAACAGATCGTATTGGTAGGCACAATCGATGGAACCAGCAGCATGCCTTGCACAAGGGTGCCGTCGACATTTACCCTCTCACCGGCGTCCGGAAAATCGGCGAACCAACCACGACCCGAGTAAAAATCGGGTGCGGTGCCCGTGCTCTGACGGTTTGTAGTGGCGCTCAACGTTTGTTGGGTAAGGGTGTTACGTGGATTGACGAATGTGCTATTGGAATTATCATCTTTGATTGCATATTGGGTGTGTTTTTGGGTCGTCGTCAGATCGCTTGTTTCCAGATATTTCCCGGTGCCGATAAATACCACACGCTTTTCCGCAATTTTGCCGAGCAGAGGCGTGGTCGTGATCGGTTGGGCTGAAGTGCCTGCCGCATCCGAGAACAAAGTGGCGAACTGCAAAACATCGCCGTTACCAATCGTCGCGGCAGCCGTGCTGTTGATGTCAAAGCGCCAGACATTGCCCAGCAGATCTCCGCCATAGACATATCCCGCCTTGTTCCCTGCGGGTTCATCATTCCAAGCGGCAATCTTGGCCAATCCGCTGGGTGAACTGGGGGTTCCGACATTTGCACCAGCACTGGTAACGGTGGCAATTTTGCTGATGATAGCCCCGGTTCCCGCATCCAGGACGTACAAGTAACCTATGCCATTCCCCGCCGGGTTGTTGGCGGCAAGAGGGTCATCACTGAGGGTTCCATTGTCATAGCCTGAAGTCACTAGTACCACCCAAGTCCCATCATTCTTTCGGGTGACGATGGGCTGTCCATAACTGTATCCAAGATCGTTATCCATTACGGAACCGATTCCAGATGAGGGAGTGAATTCCCACAACAAGACGGGGACGTCAGGGTTGGTGATGTCCAAAGCGAAATAACCGCGCCCCCCCGCATTCAGACCGGATACCAAGATGGTTTTCCATACGGCGTTAATAGGATCGTTGCAATTGGCCACACAAACATCTGAAGTGTCAGGGTCTCCGTTCATGAAGTTGTGGTGCTTGGTAGCGTAACTGGTATCCGCCAATCTCCACATATCCGGTATCACCATACTGGGCACGTAGGCCCAACGTTCTATACCAGTGTCTGCTGCGAACGCGTGCAACATACCATCGTTAGCCCCCAGATAGACGGTTCCAGCCCTGCCCGCTTTTAATGTTTTGAAGCTGCTATAACCGGGGTAGGGGTAACTGAATACGGGTTTGCTGATATAGGTTGGTTGCGATTCCAAGGCGTCACCCAGCACGGCTTCGCGGGTGCGATACAGCCGGTCAGTGGCGTTGTTGGCGGCACGGTCCTCAAAACCATTCTGGCCGCGCAGATAATTGATCAGGCTGATTCCATTGGATGATGCGGTAGGATTCAAAACAGAAATCAACGGCCACTGAGTGAGTGTATTGATATGTGCGGCCGAGAAATATGCGGGGTTGGCAGTCGCATAAGCGGCATCGAAGTGAACAAGGTTTTGTCCCGATAAAGGAACCAAGCCACCCGCAGGGGCGGTGTAAATAGTTCTGTTGTCGGAACTTGCACCTACTCTGGACGGCATGGTACCGATGCATGTGTTGGCAACTGGCGTCGTACAAGTAGAAGTTCCATCGAACACCCCCGGTGCGGTACAGGTCGTGGAAGTGGCAGTTGTATCGACGCAGTTGTAGGTAGTGCTTGAGCCGCTGGTATCAGCGACTAGTGCGGTTGCACAGGTTCCGGCCACCACGTTTTCCACACACCAAGTTGCGGTGTCGCTAATCACGCCTGCATTGACATTGGTAATGCCGTCCGGGCATTGCGGAGTAATGCTCCCGGGAGGCGTACATTCTCCCGTGTTGATGCTGCGGGATTCAAGGTTGCCCTTCCATTTCACCGTGGTGTAACTTGCCACAAAGGAAAAATTATTGCCGGCAACCGGATTGAGCGTGCTGGTGGCGGCGGAGGATGCAGACCCCAGTTTATTGGTAATTTCTGAAAGGGCCTTATTGAGACCGGTGATGATTTGGTCGGGATCTTTGGCNNAATCTCCGGATACTGCGTTTTCATAGTCGGACGTAAAGTTTAAAGTCCCCTCCGCCCCCAATCCCATTGTGAAAGAGGTCATGTGCTGTTTGACGTTATTGTCGGAACTGCTGACATAAACATTATTCGTACACACATCGGGATTGCCCGTTGGGAAGTCAGTACTAATGCCGCCGTTGCAGTTGCCCAAGGTGCTAGTGCGCAAATCGGTATCGTAATAATACTTGGCGATGTCAGCCAAAGTGTCGGGAACGGCGGTGGTGCCTTCCTTCATCGGCCGCGCAGTGGTTCCGCCATCCAGGTTGCCAACGTTGCCCCCGGTCAGGTTAAAGGGGCCGTAACTGCCTGATTCAAGACCGGTGTTCCAGTATCCGTCCGTGGAAAGAATGGTGAAATTTTGCTGGCAGGAATATTGCACCGGATCCACTGTTTGGCCGCTGATTTTCTTTGCATACAGCCTCCCCGCATTGGAAAGCGCGCCGCGCAGTGGGGTAGAGCTGGTGGGGTCGCTGGCGAACAGCTTGGTAAACCAACTGTTCTTGTGTGCCAATTCAAAGGTGTCATGGTGGAGGAATTTTGTGCCATCGGTGGCCCCGGTATAGCTGATAGAGTTGAAGCCCACCCGAAAACGATGGTCGATCGTTTTGAAAGCACGGCTTACCGAGGTTTTCATGGCTTGCATCCGGGTGTGGTAATACGTCCACCAGTTGGCGTAATTGGTCATTTCTTCGGTGTATGTGCAAGTCGTGCCGGCACAGTCGCTGCGGGTTGCTGCCTTGGCGTAACTGGTCGTGGTGGGAACGATGTGGGTCAGTATGTTTGAACCGAGAATCGTAGAACTGCCTCCCGGTGAACCGGCATTACCCCCAGCACTGGAAATCAAGGTGACACCCAAGCTGCCTGGATTGCTTATTGTGCCAAGGGTGACGCTGCTTCCATTGGTATAGGTTGAATTGTCAACAAGACACACTCTAGTATTGTTAGTGGCTGCGCAGGTTGGAGTGATGTTGTTACCCCCAACATAGGCCGCCACCGTGCCACCTGTACCGATGGCAGCAGCCACCGCACTTGCAGTCTGCGCTGCACTTCTGCCCTTGCCTATCGTGATGTTGATCGATTTAACCACCGTCGCTCCAAGTTTCACACTCGCAGGTCCGGGTACTAAATTGGCAGTGATGACGCTGCCGACACCAGTGTTGGAACTGGTGCCAGTAAATCTGATCAACGCGGTTGGCCGCGTTGCCGGTGCGGCTGCCACGGTGACAGTGAGTCCGGGGTAGCGCGGGTATTTGAAGGTTGTATTGTTGATACTCTGGCAATTGCTCAGTGCGGTGCTATCGCACCAGCGCAAACCAGCAGCATAAGGATAGGCAGTCGAAAACGCCGTTGCTGCCACGCAGCTGTTCATCTTCGGTGTGGAGCAATATTCACCTGGTACAAAAACGTAATAAGAAGCATTGCCCACCAGATTGCTGATGGTAGTTGCTTGGACTCCGTAAGCATCATCTTTGACGGTTTTCCAATTCGGTTTTGCAGTGGCATCGGCACCCGTCGCGGCAGTTTGACCATTCTGGCTGGGATAAGTGGTCGTGTTAATGACACCACTCGCATCGTAATGTACCGGCGGTTTGTAGGTAATGGCCGGATTGTAAGCAAGTCCGTTAAATCCATTATTTTTGAAAAGCTCAGGCATGTTGCTGTAATTTGTGCCTGAAACCGGATGGTTGTCGTTCGCCCAGTCCGGCAGGTAATCCCACCCCATGCTGCCCGAATCGTCGAGGATGAACAGCACGTTGGGCTTCACGCTGGAAGTGGTGGAGGTTGCCAGGGGGGCCTTGGCCAAGGACACCCAAGCAGCCAAAGCGTGCAACGGAAGGGTGATGCCGAAAGCGAATGTGACTAACTGAATGAGACGATACGAATCAGTGCAGTTGACAGGATTTTTCATCTTCACCTCCTAATAAACAAATGCTTGCACGTAGCTGACGGAATTGCGGGGCCCCTGAATTCTGGTGGTAATGCGGTACTGCGGTGGTAGTTCCTGTTTAGAGCAACCTGACCCTTCGCATTTTTCTTGATACCGGACAATTGCCTGAGAATTTTTATCCTCCGTCTTGTCGCCAAACAGGCAATCTGTTGTGGGTGGCACCAATGCGGGTTGTTCCAGCGTGGAGGGTAACGCACCTGCCGTGCGACACATGCGTTGGATGACATAACGCACCGTGTTGCCACTGGCATCGATACTATCGGTGCAATTGGGGCCGATGCCACAACTATCATTGTTGTCCCATTGGATGCCAGTGCCGTCGGTAAGATTTATATTCGGGTTGAGGTTGGAGTAATAGCCCGGGTTTTGAAACCCGCCGATCCCGCCGGTTCTATTGAAAGGATGGGCGGTGTTTGTGGCAGCACTCAAGGCGTTGTTGGCCACATTGGTAATGTCCAGCCAGTTCAAGGCAGCCTCCGTGCCTGCATCACCTGAGGTGGTTGCCGCCTGCTTGAACGCCAGATTGCCGGAAATCATGGTGCTGGTGTCGACCGAACGGATCAACGCGACGGCTGCGAGTGACATGGCAAGCAACGCCATAAGCGCGAAAAAGAGCACAACACCTCGTTGTTTCAAGCTGGGCGGCTGGTCAATACTGGATTTAATTCTGGGAGTCATAGTGTGCCTTTTGCCCAGATCACATTACGTAAAGGAATAATGGTTTCAAATACCCGATAGCGGTAGCGCTGCCAATTGGGGTCGGAGGCGCTTAAATCAATCACAGGCCCGCCTTGCCATGCATTCAAGGCGGTGGTGGTGACATTTTCCGGTTCGGTTTTTGAATTGCGTGCGACGACCGCGATGCGGATGGCTTTGATGCGGTTACGGTCGGCCACGGTGGGTGCACCCCATGTGCCGCCGCTCGCATCGACCCATTGGGTTACTTGGTTCGAGTTAGCGGTAGCGGAAATTCCATATTGCGCCTGCAGGTTAACGACGCCTGCCACGCTGGGCACACCATCGCGTTCCAAATTGCCATTGTTTGCGGTGTAGGTCACTTCATTCCAGTTGCCCAAACACGAAAAATTGGCATTCGCAACAGCTCCGGTAGTATCTGTTACGTTAACTGTTTGCGGCAATATCCCCGAGGGTGACACGGCACTTGCAAATTGCGGGATCGACGACATGGAGCAATTTGCCCCATTAAGAACCAGAGTGACATCGCCCGGTTGACATCCAAAATTGGAGCCCAATGTCAAATCGTTTGCTGTGGGATTTCCCACGCCAGTAATGAGAGTAGGAATACCTCCAATGAGTGAATTGCCATAACGGATGATGACAGTGTCGCTCCCTGCGTTGGTGATCGTCACGGGTGAAAGGCGGTTGGGGGTGTCTGCAATCCCGTTAATGGTCAACGTCGTACATTCGATCGCCGAATCGGCCACATTGGGTTCACCGTTGGCTACCAACGGATAACCTGCAAGTTGCAACTCGCGTCCTATGTTGTACAGCGCGATGTTTCCATTCGTTTGAGCATCCGCAGTGCCCGTGGTGGTGCGTTTCTGCGCTTCGAACACGGAAAAGACTTGCATGATGACGATTGAGGCAAGCATGCCGATCGTCAAGCCGACCATGATCTCGACCAGAGTGAAACCGTCTTGGAGGATGTCGGGGTTTTGATATCTCGATTTCATTTGTTAATTTCCCCCGGCAATGCTGGCAACGGCAGTGAAGGTATGCGCGCCTTCCCCGGGCTGTTGCCAATTGACCGTGACGACAAATTGCCCCGCGACGGGCTGGGTAACCGTCCTCGTCCCATTGGGTAATAGATTTGAAATATCGGTATTCATTTCAAGGTATGTGACCAGATTATCCGGGTCGGTCCACATCTGCCCGATGCGCTGTTGGGCGATGTTGCTCGCATCGGCGCGGAATTTCGAATCGGCGGTGTTTTTGATCATGTTGGCCTGCATGCCCACGATACCCAGCACACCTACGGAAAAAATCAGGATGGCGATCATGGCCTCGACCAGCACAACACCTTGTTGGGCGGATATTGCAGGCGGAGTTATTTTCATGAGCATGATTTTTCTCCGATTAAGGGCATGGGTTCTGATCAGGACATGCGCGCGGACTGGAGTTTGGTGCCAGGCTGTTATCGCACATTCTGGCATTACCACCCACACCGATCATTACCCTCAGAATTTGGTTGCTGCCGGGTGCTGACAAATAAAATTGGGAGATAGGTAAAGAGCCATCTTGTGGATTGGTTGCAGTCACGCTCCCAAAATTATTAAAGGTAACGGCAGTTGCGCCTGCGGGAAATAAGCAGAGAGTGGCGTTCCTGGAACCTTCATTACTTGACCTTGATTCAATCAACGTTGCTGGGGCAACCTGGCTGACAGTCCAAGACGAGCCAGCCCCTAAACCAAAAGTAACATTGGCATTGCGCGAAACCGCTTCTCCCCTTGCCTTTTGCAATCCATTAACAACCGATTCAGCCGCGTTACGGACTTCTGAATTTCTGAGCATGGTTTGCAAACTGGGAAACGCTACTGCCGCCAATATTCCCATGATGGCAACCGCCACCATCATTTCGATCAGCGTGAAGCCGGATGCCTTCGATTTTGGAAACGCGTTCAACACGCCCCCCCTTTGCTGGTGATCCAACAATTCACCGGAGCAGTACCCCAACCGGCTTTCAGCGATGCAGTCTGTTTGGTGTTGGTCTCGTTGATGGAGTAACTGAAATCCGCAAGGCCATTTTTGCCGGTTGCGGTGATGGTGTAGGTTGTTGCGGTAAGGTTGTCGCAGACGTAAGTGAAATTGGTCGTCGCGGCCGGGCAGGTGCCGCCTACATATCCGGCGGTGGGGTTGTCCTGGAAGAACTGTTCCATCTTGACACGTCCATCGGATAACGCTGAGGTGGCTTCGACCAATTTGCCGCGCGTGACATAGTCGTTGTAGGCGGGAACGGCAACCGCTGCCAAAATGCCAATAATCGCGACGACGATCATCAATTCGATTAGAGTAAAACCTTTGCTGGATTTCATATAACGCTCCGTAATTGCAGTGATGGAAAATCAGTAATGGGGAAAATATTACAAGGAATATCGGTGTGGCTAGCCAAAACCGACAGATGGCAATTTTGCCGGACTAACGGCGATGAAGGTAGGTAAATTTTGCAAACTAAAAATATAGTGATCGGAGCAGGCGCACTCGGACTGGCCAGCGCGGAAGCGCTGCTGCAGCAAGGCGGCGAGGTAACGTTGATCGAGCGTATCCGGGTTGGTCAGGAATCTTCCTGGGCAGGCGGTGGCATTCTTTCCCCGCTGTGTCCCTGGGATTATCCCGACGAGGTGACACGGCTGGCTTTGCGCGGGGCGGCTTTGTTCGGGGATTGGGCGCAGGCTTTGCATCAGGCGACCGGCATTGATCCCGAATATCAACGCTGCGGCATGTTGGTGATGCCGCCGTTCGACGCGCAGCTTGCGCGCCAATGGTGTGCCGCGCGTGGGGTGCGGGTAGAGAACTTCGCGTTGTCGGCCGAGGACTTCCCCCACCCTCAATCCCTCCCCCGAAGGGAGAGGGAAGACAAGCCCTTCTCCCCCCGGGGGAAGGGTTGGGAAGGGGGTGAAGCACTGTTTCTTCCGGATGTCGCACAAGTGCGCAACCCGCGTTTGTTGCAAGCCTTGCGCGCCAGGGTCGAACAACTCGGCGGTCGCATCATCGAGGAATGCGAGGTCAAGGAAATTGTCTCGACGGCGGGGAAGGTAAAACATCTGGCAACTTCACACGGCGAATTTGAGGCGGACAACTACATCGTGACAGCGGGTGCCTGGAGCAACAATCTGCTCGGCGCTTTTGCTTTGCAGACCGTCATCAAACCGATACGCGGGCAGATGCTGCTGTTCAAATTCGAGACGCCTCCTTTACCCCACATCGTGTTGCAAAAAGACTTGTATCTAATTCCCCGTCGCGACGGCCATTTGCTGGTGGGCAGTACTTTGGAAGATGTAGGCTTCGATAAAAGCACCACCGATGACGCTTGCGAAATGTTGCGGCAGCGGGCGGTTGCCTTGTTGCCGTCATTGCACGGAATGTGCGTCATGAAACATTGGGCGGGGTTGCGTCCGGCTTCGCCGGGTAACATCCCCACCATCGGGCGGCATCCCCATCTGCAAAATCTGTTCATCAACAGCGGTCATTTTCGCTATGGCGTAACCATGGCAACGGCGAGCGTTGAAGTGCTGTTAAACGAGATGAACGGCACGCCGCAACAACTCGATGTATCTCCCTACCAGTGGCGCTGAAAATTAGCTCGTCATTCTGCCACCCACTGTTGCGGATTGGGAATTGACACCGCTGGTGCGATGAGCTTCGCATCACTCCGCTTTCTGAATATACAAAATTATGTATAATCATCACATGCGCAAGCAACCCAAACCGGTTGAGTTCCTCGGCAGCGCATTAGACGAACTACGCAACTTCCCGCTTTCTGCCCGACGTGAAGCTGGGTATCAGATCGACAAGGTGCAATTCGGCGATGAGCCTGACGACTGGAAACCGATGAAAACCATTGGTGCTGGCGTGCAGGAAATTAGGATTCAAGATGAGGCAGGTGCGTTCCGAGTGATCTATATCGCCAAATTCAAAGATGCTGTTTATGTGCTGCACTGCTTTCAGAAGAAAACACAAAGGACTTCCGCGCAGGACATCGCGCTGGCAAGCAAGCACTATAACGAACTTACGCGAGGTGTGAAATGAGCAAGCAACGATTCAATAGTGTGTGGGATGCCATCGAAGACACTCCCGGCGATGCCGCCAACATGAAGGCCCGATCCAGCCTTATGCGCGCCATTACCGAATACATTCGCAACAGTGGCATGACACAAGCTGAAGCCGCCAAAACTCTCGGCGTTACCCAACCCCGTATCTCCGATCTGATGCGAGGCAAGATCGAAGTGTTCTCGCTCGACACGCTGGTCAACATGCTGGCGGCAGCAGAAATTGTGCTGGAGATGCGACTGAAGCGGGCAGCGTGAGGCGCCACTTTGAGGCGGAGCACTCATCACTGTTTATTGATCAGGCATCAAAAAGTGAAGCCATTCGTGTTGAGCTTGTCGAAACATGAATGGGTTCAAGCTTTCGAATTTCAGGTCGAACGGATTAGAAAGTTGATTCGTGCCAGAACGATAATGAGCAAATCGTGTTTGTGCATTGCCGCTATATAATCTATCCGCATATAATCCGCGCCGGTATTGCCGATGTAGCTCAGTTGGTAGAGCAACGCACTCGTAACGCGTAGGTCAGAGGTTCGATTCCCCTCATCGGCACCAATTCCTCGCGCTTTGTTAGAGGTAATCACAGATGTCACACGCATCAGCATTGATTCAACAGCGCATCGTGTTCCAACGCCGCGTCGAATCCGAGTCTCGATTGGACTTTGCGCGTGCAACTGCACCTGTTTTGGCTAACGCATTCAACGCGCAGAGAGTTTGGGTGTTTGGTTCGGCAGCGCGAGGTGTCGCATCAAACGGTTCGGATGTTGATCTCATGGTGGAAGGTGGAGAAGGCATGTCGGCTAAAGAAAGGCTCGCCATCGCTTACGAAGCCATCGTCAATCTGGATTCGAAATACAGTTGTGACGTCATTGTTCTGACCGAAGAGGAAGTATTTCAGAAGTCATCGCTTGCATTTTTCAAGCAACTGATTGCCGATAGAAAGCTGGTCTATGGAAAATAACGACAGCCTTATCAATGCCGCCGCATGGTTCGCGTATGCAGTAGAGGACATTAAATCGGCGCGGGTGTTGAATAATTCCGGGCAATATCCTGCCGCATGTTTTCACGCACAGCAGGCGGCAGAAAAATCCTTCAAAGGATTGTTGTCTGCAACCGGCGACTTGGAGAAAAGTCATTCGGTATCGCAATTGTCGAAGAAAGTTCGCGAATTGAAATACGATGAGGTTGAGCAACTGCCACAAGCCGGAAGACTGGATCGGTTTTATATTGCGACACGCTATCCGGATGCCTTACCGGGCTCTTCAGCGATTGATATTGCCGAGCAGACATTTTTGCTGCTGGCAAAGTGGGCAGTTGATGCGGGTATCCCAGTTAAAGAGAAATTGATTTTGCTTGTCCGTGAAGGAAATCAATTCAACCGTAACGCGTAGGTCAGAGGTTCGATTCCCCTCATCTGCACCATGTCCCCCCGTCATACTTCAGCGATCAGTCAGGAGATTCAATGACTTTCCCGCAACTCCGCAACACTCCTTCCAAATGGAAAAAAATCGCAGTTTTGGTGCTTCTCGCCACTGTGCTCGGCGTTGTGTTTAGTTATCTCACCCGCAGCAAACCGCTTGCCGTCGTGCTGCAAACCGTCGAGCGCGGTGATGTCGAGGCCTCGGTCAGCAATACACGGGCGGGCACGGTGAAGGCGTGTCGCCGCGCCAAGATGTCGCCTTCCGCAGGCGGGCAGATCGCGCATCTGCGTGTGAAAAAAGGCCAGCGCGTGCGCAAAGGACAGGTGTTGCTGGAGTTGTGGCACGACGATCTGCACGCGCAGGAACAGTTGTCGCAGGACCAATTGATGGTTTCGCAGAGCAGAGTACAGGAGGTCTGCGGTTTGGCCGACGCCGCGCAGCGTGATGCGATGCGCTCGCAGGAATTACGCGACAAGGGATTTATCTCCGCGCAGATGCTGGATCGGGCTTTGACCGATGCGGCCGCGCGCAAGGCGTCGTGTGCTTCGGCACGCGGCGATATCGAGCAGAGCCGTTCGCGCATCAACATGGCGCGCAGCACACTGGAACGCATGACCCTGCGCGCTCCGTTCGACGGCGTGGTGGCCGACATCAGCGGCGAGTTGGGCGAATATGCCACGCCTTCGCCCCCCGGAATTCTGACCATCCCCGCCATTGATTTGATCGACGACAGTTGCCTGTATGTGAGCGCACCCATCGACGAAGTGGACGCGGCAAAACTCAAAATCGGACAGCACAGCCGCATCACACTGGACGCAATAAAGGGTCGCACCTACGCAGGCAAGGTACGGCGCATCGCGCCTTATGTGCTTGATCTGGAGAAGCAGGCGCGCACGGTGGAAGTGGAAGTGGAATTCAGCGGATTGAACAAGGGCGAAAATCTGCTGGTCGGCTACAGCGCCGATGTCGAGATTGTGTATGAGACACGTGCAGGCGTGTTGCGTTTGCCCACGCAAACATTGATGGAAGGCAATCGTGTTTTGTTGTTCGCCAACGATGGAATTCTGGAAGAACGCAAGGTCGATACCGGACTTTCCAATTGGGAGTTTGCCGAAGTCACGGCGGGTTTGAATGAAGGCGAGCGCATTGTTTCTTCGCTGGATCGAACAGGTGTGAAAGCGGGCGTTCGTGTCGAGCCGGAAGTAGCCCAAGCCGCTCCATGATCGACCTGCAAAACGTCAGCCGCAGATTCACCGTCGGCGACCAACAGGTTGCGGCATTACGCGACGTCAATTTGAAAATTGGTGTGGCGGAATATCTTTCCATCATGGGGCCGTCCGGCTCCGGCAAATCCACACTGCTCAATCTGCTTGGCCTGCTCGACCGCCCAACCTCGGGCAGCTATCTGCTGGACGGTGGCAACGTCACCGACTTGAGCGATGAACAGCAGGCGCGCGTGCGACGCGAAAAGATTGGTTTTGTGTTCCAGTCGTTCCATTTGGTACCCAGACTTACTGCCGCACAGAACGTCGAGTTGCCGATGATCTTGGCGGGAATTCCCGCCGCTGAACGCAAGTCACGCGAGCAAGTCCTGATGCAGAACTACGGTCTGGCGCAACGTGCCGACCACCGGCCGGACCAACTTTCCGGCGGCCAACGCCAACGCGTGGCAATCGCCCGCGCCACAGTGATGAATCCCCGCGTGTTGCTGGCGGATGAGCCGACCGGCAATCTGGACCGCACCACCGGCTGGGAAGTATTAAAGCTGTTGGAAGGATTATTGGAACAGGGCATCACACTGGTCGTGGTCACCCATGACGCCGAAATCGGTGCACGCGCCAAACGTCAATTGCACATGCTGGATGGTGCGATACTTTCCGATGAGTCGAAGTGAAATGAAGCGCGAAACACTTAAATTCCCTCCTGCCCCCCTTTTACAAAGTGGGGTAAAAACAATTGCCGGTTTTGATTCCCCACTTTGTAAAAGGGGGGCAGGGGGGATTTGCGGGGTTCAAACATGAAATTCACCGACACGCTGCTTTTCGCTTCCGGCAGCTTGCGCGGCAGTCCGACGCGAACCTTTCTGATGATGCTGGCCATGTCCATCGGTGTCGCGGCGGTGGTGGTGCTCACCGCATTGGGCGAGGGGGCGCGCCTCTACGTTATCAATCAATTCGCTTCGCTGGGTACCAATCTGGTCATCGTGCTGCCGGGGCGCACCGAGACGGCGGGCATTGGCCCCGGCATGTTGCTGGGACAGATTCCGCGTGAGATATCGCTCGACGATGCCGAGGCGATCTTGCGCAGTCGCGCGGTGAAACGCATCGCTCCGTTGACCGTTGGATCGGCCAGTCTTTCACGCGATGCATTGAACCGCGAGGTGGTGGTGCTGGGTTCAACCTCCGACTTGCTTGAGGTGCGCCACATGAGTATGGCAGTGGGCAAATTCCTGCCGGTAGGCAACATCCACGAAAGTGCTTCGGTGTGTGTCCTGGGCAGCCAGATGAAGCGTGAACTGTTCGGAAATGAGCAGGCCGTGGGACAGTGGGTGCGGCTGGGAGATCGGCGCTTCCGTGTCATCGGCGTGTTGTCGTCGCAGGGCGAATCGATGGGCATGCGCACCGACGAACTGGTCATCATTCCGGTCGCGTCGGCGCATCAACTTTTCAACACTTCAGGTTTGTTCCGCATTCTCATCGAGGCCAAGAATCGTGACGCCATCGAACAGGCGAAACACGATGCCGAGCAGATCATGTTCCAGCGCCACAGCGGCGAGAAAGATGTGACCGTCATCACGCAGGATGCGGTGCTCGCCACGTTCGACCGTATCCTCACCGCGCTCACTATGGCCGTGGGCGGCATCGCTTCGATCAGTCTGGCGGTGGCCGGCGTACTCATCATGAATGTGATGTTGATCGCCGTGGCGCAACGAGTGAAAGAAATCGGTTTGCTCAAAGCCTTGGGCGCACCACCCAAACAGATTCGTTCCCTGTTTTTCGCAGAAGCTGCATTGCTCTCCATCATAGGTAGCGTGGCGGGTCTGGTGTTGGGTTATGCGGGCAGCATGCTCATCGGGCAGGTTTATCCCAGCCTGCCCGTTTCGCCACCGTGGTGGGCAGTGATTGCAGCGTGTGGTACGGCTTTGGGAACCGGCATTCTGTTCAGCGTGTGGCCGGCACGACGCGCGGCGCAGCTGGATCCGGTTGCGGCGTTGGCAGGGCGGTGAAACGACCATGTTTTTTCGCGATTTTATAACCCTCACCACTTCCAGCTTCCTGGCTTCCCGCATGCGCAGTTTCCTCACCGGGCTAGGTATCGCCATCGGTATCGCGGCCGTTATTCTGTTGACTTCAATTGGCGAAGGATTGCACCAGTTCGTGCTCAACGAGTTTTCGCAGTTCGGCACCAACATCGTGTCCGTGCAACCCGGCAAGACGCAAACGCAGGGTGGAAACATTGGTGTGCTGGGTTCGGTGCGGCAGATTTCCCTGGCCGATGCGGATGCGTTGCGGCACCTGCCTTTCGTTGAGAACGTCAACCCGAGCGTGATGGGCAACGCCGAGTTGCGCTTCAACGGCAAGACGCGGCGCACCACGATCTTTGGTGAAGGCAGAGATTTCGCCAAAGCGTTCACCATGAAGGTGCAGAGCGGTGCCTTCTGGCCCGACGATGACAACGAGCAGGCGCGCGCCTTTGTCGTGCTCGGCGCGAAAGTGCGGCAAGAGTTATTTGCCGGTGAAAATCCGCTTGGAAACTATCTGCGTGTTGGCGGGCAGCGTTACCGTGTCATCGGTGTGATGGAACCGAAGGGACAAGTGCTGGGACTTGACCTGGATGACGCCGTATTTATTCCCGCCGCGCGCGCCATGGAATTGCTCAACCGCCCGGGCCTGATGGAAGTGCAAGTGAGTTATCGCGGCGGCGCCGATGTGAACGCGGTGATACGCCTCATCACCGAACGCCTGAAAGAACGCCACGGACGCGAAGATTTCACCATCATCTCGCAAGAACAGGCGCTGGAAGTGTTGGGCTCGGTGCTCAATGTCATCACCTTCGCCGTGGGCGCTCTGGGCGGGATTTCACTGCTGGTCGGCGCCGTCGGCATTCTCACCATCATGACCATGGCTGTCACCGAACGCACCGCTGAGATCGGCTTGCTGCGGGCGTTGGGCGCGCGTGAACAACAAGTGCTGATGCTGTTTCTGGGTGAAGCTATCCTGCTCTCCGCGCTGGGTGGCGTGATGGGACTGCTGATCGGAATTGGCATCGCGCAAGGATTGCATCTGTTGGCCCCCGCGCTTCCGGTGCATACACCTTGGCTTTACGCCGTGCTCGCGGAACTCACTGCCATCAGCATCGGCTTGGCGGCGGGCGTTGCACCCGCGTTACGTGCCTCAAGACTGGATCCGGTTGAGGCGTTGCATGCTGAGTAAAAACAAGTCCGTTCGTGGTGAGTAGGCGGCAGGCCGTATCGAACCATCCGATGCGGTACGCGAGGGCATCCCTCGATACACCGCGCTGTGCGCGGCACTCGGGACGAACGGAAGTGCTGGTTATCGGAGCGAATGGTTTCGCTCCAAAATAAAGGAAGATCCTATGCTGAGTTATCGCCACGCTTTTCACGCCGGCAACCATGCCGATGTGCTCAAGCATTTTGTCGAGTTGCAACTGCTGCGTTATCTGACGCAAAAAGACAAACCGTTCTGGTACATCGACACCCATGCGGGTGCGGGATGTTACGAGCTGGATAGCGAATACGCCGAAAAAAATGCCGAATACGAAAGCGGCATCGCGCGCCTGTGGGATGCCACCGATCTGCCGACCTCGCTGGCGGAATATGTGGCGATGGTCAAATATTTCAATCCCGATGGCGTGCTGCATCTGTACCCCGGCTCACCGTTGGTCGCGCTGGATTCCATGCGCGAACAGGATCGATTGCGCTTGTACGAATTGCATCCGACTGACCACGAAATCCTCGAACAGAACTTCGCCGAACACAGCAGACATGTGCTGATACAAAAGGCCGACGGATTTGGTGCAATCAAAGCCCTGCTGCCACCGCCGCCACGCCGTGCGCTGGTGCTCATCGATCCGCCCTACGAAGAGAAACTGGATTACCAGCGCGTGGTTACTGCCTTGCAGGAAGGGCTGAAACGTTTCGCCACCGGCACCTACGCCGTGTGGTATCCGCAGTTGCAGCGCAGTGAATCCGTGCAACTTCCAGAAAAATTAAAACAACTCGACGTGAAGAGTTGGTTACATGTCGCTCTAAGTGTGCAGGCTCCCTCCGCCGACGGATTTGGCATGCACGGCAGCGGCATGTTCGTCATCAATCCGCCGTGGACCTTACACGCCACCTTGCAGGAAGTGATGCCCGTGTTGGCGGCTCGGCTGGGACAGGACGGGCAGGGAAGTTTCGTGTTGGAACAGCAGGCGGTTTGAGTGATGTCTAGGCGTTCAAGTAGGGATGCACGGAAGGAAATATGAAATGGATAAACTTTATGTCGTTGAGATAACGAATGAACACCAAAGTCTGATATTCAAGGAGCAATCAAAAGCACCTGATATCGTTGGGCAAATTAATCGGTCCCCCTTGCTACCATCTTGGTCTGCACCAGAATTGGTTTTGAGGGCTGTTGATAAGCGGCAAGAAAATCGACCGGATATTAGTGCAGTTGTGAATTTGATTGTAATGAGAGCAGATGCGCAGTCGTTGTTATTTCCAACTCCCAATAGTGATTTTGAGTTTTTGCCAGCACTAGTGGATGGTGAAAATTGGGTGGTTTTGAACTGTTTACGTTCTATAGAATCGTTTGTTGAAGGTAAATCAGATGTTGCCAGAGATGCACCTAATGGGCAGATATTTTTTATCTCCAAGCTGTATGTACTTAGTTCAGTAGTTAATGAATATGAGGCATTTACATTGGCCGACTCCAATCGTGCGTGGCTGTTTGTGCGCGCATCATTTCGAGAGCGCCTATTGAAATCAAAATTGCATGGGCTGGTTTTGAGGGAAATTGGTGCCATTATTGACGTTGCTGAATAACTAAAGGGGGCAGGCTCTCATGCCACTCGGTTAAGGAAATAATCCGCTAAAAAAAGGAGGGCTGAGCACTTCAAAATGG
>CXWL01016420.1_pt1 | contig 16629 bp, 18 predicted proteins | sample 590931 | NCBI WGS metagenome assembly CXWL01 (sample SAMEA3498368, study PRJEB10139) | groundwater metagenome | biome: water well; material: biofilm material | place: Germany | collected 2015-04-27 | reverse complement strand
GGGAATTACCCGCCGCCGTATCCGCGTGGAGCCCGGACTTTCCTCGAACGCGTCCTTTCGAACCTGCGCCCGCGGCCGTCCGGCCGACTGGCGGGGGAAACATAAGGGGCCGCCACAACAATGGAAAGGCCCGCAGACCGTCGCTGCAAACGCGCGCTTCGGCAGAGTCCCACTGGCGCCGGGCCGCCCCGACCAGCTAAACACCGGCCAAGGAAAGGCTCGCCTCTCATGACCCACCGTCTCCTCGCCACCGCTTTCGCCGTCACTATGGTTGCACTCCTTGGGCCAATCGGCTGCGCGCCCAAGCCGAAATCCATCGGCCTCGATCTCGCGGCCATGGACACGAGCGCCAAGCCTGGGGACGATTTCTACGGCTACGCTAACGGCGCCTGGCAGCGCTCGACGGAGATTCCGGCGGACCGCTCCAGCGTTGGCTCGTTCTACCGCGCCTTCCTGACTACCGAGGCGCAGACGCGCGAATTGCTCGACGGCATACTCAGCTCCCATCCCGAGGCCGGAACCGACGCGGCGCGCATCGCCAATTTCTACAACGCCTTCGTCAATACAGCCGCCATCGACGCCGCCGGCATGGCGCCGATCCAGGCCGACCTCGCCCGCTTCGATGCCATCGCCGACAAGAGCGCGCTCTCGCGCGTGCTCGGCGAGCAGGTCCTCGCCGACGTCGACCCGTTGAACTCGACCAATTTCTTCACCGAGAATTTGTTCGGCATTTTCGTTACCCAGGGCCTCGCAACGCCAGGTGAAGTGCTCCCTTATCTTCTGCAGGGCGGCTTGGGATTGCCGGAACGCGAATATTATCTCTCGAACGATCCAGCGATGGCGACCATTCGCGGCCAGTATCGCACCTACATCGAGCAGGTGCTGAATTTGGCTGGCGTCACTGACGCGCGCGCCAAGGCGCAGCGCATCTACAATTTGGAAATGGCGATCGCGCGCGCGCACGCCACCCGGGCGCAGAGCGAGGATTTCGCCAATTCAGCAGCGGTGTGGACCCGCGCCGATTTCGCGCGGCGCGCGCCCGGAATTGACTGGGACACGTTCTTTGCGGGCGCCCAACTCCCCAACCAGCAACGTTTCGGCGCCTATCACGCAGGCACCATCACTGGCCTCTCCGCGCTGGTCGCCTCCCAGCCTCTACAGGCCTGGAAGGATTGGCTCGCTTTCCACCAGATCAATTCCAACGCGAGCGTGCTGCCCTCGCCGATCGATCAAGCCTCGTTCGCCTTCTACGGCACCACGCTGTCAGGCACGCCGCAGCAGCGCGAGCGCGCCAAACGCGGGCTCGACGCGTTGAACGCCAATCTCGGCGACGCGGTCGGACGCGCCTATGCCGAGCGTTACTTTCCGGCGTCGGCGCGCGCGGAAGTGCAGTCGATGGTGGACAACATCAAGGCCGCCTTCGCCGAACGCGTGAACGACCTCGAGTGGATGGCGGCGGAAACGCGCCAGGAAGCTCTGCGCAAGGTGGAGAGCATCGTGGTCGGCGTCGGTTTTCCCGATTCCTGGCGCGATTATTCGCGTTTCGAGGTTTCACCCGGCAATCCCTACGCCAACGCCATCGTCGGCGCGCGCGCGGAATACGCCCATCAGCTCGCCAAGCTTGGCCATCCGATAGACCGCAACGAATGGTGGATGACGCCGCAGACCGTCAACGCCGTGAACCTGCCGGTGCAAAATGCGTTGAACTTCCCGGCCGCGATCCTGCAGCCTCCGTTCTTCGATGCGAGCGCCGATCCCGCCTACAATTACGGCGCCATCGGCGCGGTCATCGGCCACGAGATCAGCCACAGCTTCGACAATAACGGCGCGGCGTTCGATTCAACCGGGGCGCTGCGTAATTGGTGGACGCCCGCCGACCTCGCCGCTTTCCGCACCCAAGGCGAAGCGCTCGCACGCCAATATGATGCCTACACGCCGCTCCCTGATCTGCACGTCAACGGCACATTGACCTTGGGCGAAAACATCGCCGATGTCGCCGGCTTGCAAGCGGCGTATATGGCTTATCGCGCTTCGCTCAACGGACGCGAAGCCCCGGTGATCGAGGGCCTCACCGGCGACCAGCGCTTCTTCATCGCCTACGCCCAAACCTGGGCCACCAAGATGCGCGATGAAGCCATGCGCCAGCGTATCGCCACCGATGGTCACGCGCCCGGCATGTACCGCGCGCTGACCGTGCGCAATCTCGACGCTTGGTATGCGGCGTTCAACGTGCAGCCGGGAGATGCGCTCTATCTTGCGCCGGAGGCGCGGGTGCGGGTTTGGTAGCTGCGAGTCGTTCAGCGCAACGACGCGGCGCCCGCCGCGGAGAGTTTCATCCACGGAAACTTCTCGCCCGGATCGCGCTTGCGGCCAGGCGCGACATCAGAATGGCCGACCACGCGTGACGGATCGAAACCGTAGCGCGCCAAGATCTCGCGCAACAACAGAATCACAGCATCGATCTGCACATCAGGAAAATCCGGTAGCCCGAAATCATGGCCGCCATTGACGATCTCGATGCCGATCGAGCGGGAGTTCACGTCGTTCTCGCCTTCCCAGCTTGAGACACCAGCGTGCCAAGCGCGGTTTTCCTCCGCCACCAGGCGATAGATAAAGCCCGTTTCATCGACGACATAGTGCGCGCTGGCGCGCCCAAGCGGGGTCACGGGATCGATGTCGCGCGTTTGCCACGGCCCGGGATATTTGCCCGCGACCGGCGCGGGATCGCACAACCGCGTCAGCGCGATCTCGGCGTTCTGCATGCCGGTGTAGTGCAGCACGACAAGGTCAATGGCGCGGGTGCGCGCGTCGAAATTGGGAGAGGGTCGCTCGATCACGCGCCCAGCATCGGCCGCAGAACTTAAGACTTCGGCCACGCCGCGGTTTCGACCACCCAGCCATTTGGCGTCCGCCGCGCTTCCAGCACGCCATCCGCGCGGGCGCGCCGCTTCGGGGCGAAGTGCATGGCCAACGCGGCCGCCAAGACGATGAGCCCGATCACCGCCGCCGCGGCGAAGGCGAACATCAGGGCAAGCGCCAGTCCCGCCGCCAACAGCACCGCGCCGAGCGCACGCGCCAAAGTGCTCATTACCGAAGCGCCGAAATCAGCCGTCACACTCATCCAGAGGGCTCCTCAATCCGATGATATGGGCGCCAAGCCTGATTGATCAATGCGGCGCCCGTTAGGCGCGCTTTAACCATACTCAGTTCGCCGCAACGCTTAGCTCGCTTTGGATCGCGGCATAGGCGGCGTTGATCGCAGCGGTTTTTTCATGCGCGATGGCCACGAATTCCGGGGCGGCGCCGCGGGCGAGCATAGTGTCGGGGTGGTTATCGGCGGCGAGCCTCCTCCAAGCAGTGCGCACCTCCTCCATGCCAGCGCCCGGCATGAGCCCAAGTACGGCATAAGGATCGCCCGCCTCGGGGCCTAGATTGGTGGCCTTGATGCGGCGAAAATCCAGGTCGCTGAAACCGAAATGGCGAGCCACGCGCGCCAAGAAATCAAGCTCGTCATCGGTCACCATCCCGTCTGCGGCGGCGATATGGAAGAGCCCGTCGAGCACGTCCTCCAGCAGGCAAGGCCGCGCCCGATATTTCCGCCCCACCTGGGCGGCGTAGGAATCAAATCCAAGGACAGTCTCTTGCGCCAGCATGAAGGCGCGGCGGAAGTTCGCTTCCTCCCCTGGCGGGGGCCGGAACACCTGGGCTGCGGCGGCGAGTTCCTTGTCCGTGGTGATCCCGTCGGCCTTCGCCATTTTGGCGGCGAGCCCGATCACGGCGGCGGTGAAGCCGACATCGTTGGGCTGTGGCGCGCATTCCTCAAACGGCGCGGGATCGTCCGGCTCGAAGGCGCGGCTCGCGAGNNTCGCGGCTCGCGAGTGCGACAATGCGTGACCAGACCGACATGCGGGCATTGTCGCCGATGCTGCCGCGCGGGGAAAGCGCGAACGGGCGGAATTTTTCTACACGTTGTCGCGGGACGGCCTAAAGTCATCGTCGATGAACAGCTCGCCCCTCACAGCCCCTGCATCCTGGTATTCCGACCCTTCCCGCTGGCCTCGCGAACGCGCCGGCGTGTTCGCCAAGGCTTGGCAATTTGTGACCCATGAAAGCGCGCTCCCCGAACCGCGATCCTGGCGCGCCGAGACGCTCGCCGGCTACCCGGTGCTGCTCGTGCGCGGTGAGGATGGGGAGGTGCGCGGCTTCCACAATGTCTGCCGCCATCGCGCCGGGCCGCTTGTGCGCGCCGAGCAAGGCGTATGCGACGGCGCTCTGGTTTGTCCCTACCACGGTTGGCGTTATGCGCTTGACGGCCGCCTGCGCGCCGCCCGCGATTTCGGCGCCGCCGCCGATTTCGATCCGCGCGAATACGGCTTGTTTCCGCTGAACATCGCTTCATGGCGCGGGCTGTGGTTCGCCAGCGTCGCGGAAAATCCGGCGCCGCTTGCGGCTCTGCTCGCGCCGCTGGAACAACGACTCGCCGGCGCCGACTGGTCCAATCTGCGCATCGCGGCGCGCCGCACGCACACGCTCGCCTGCAATTGGAAAACCTATGTCGAGAATTATCTCGAAGGCTATCATGTGCCGTTGCTGCACCCCACGCTCGACGCCGAAGTGCATTCGGACCAGTACACAGTCACCGTCGAAGGACGCACCGCGCTGCACTATGCACCGCCGCGCGATCCAATGGGTGTGTATGACGGATTATGGGCCTGGGTTTGGCCTAATATTGGCGTCAATGTTTATCGGCGTGGACTGATGATCGAGCGGATGTCGCCGCTTGGCGCGGATCGGACACAGCTGGATTATCTCTATCTCATGCCTGAGGGCGAAGCGGTTCCCGCAGAAACTCTTGCTATGGCCAACCAGGTCACCGCCGAAGACAAATGGATCGTCGAGCGGGTACAGGAAAACCTCAATTCTGGAATCTACGAACACGGCCGGCTCTCGCCCAAGCACGAGGGCGCAATCGCGGCGTTCCAGACTTGGCTGCGGGAAGCGTAGGGCTGCGCAGCGGGATTGAATGAAACAAACGTTACGTGTCCAATCAAAGCTGCGCGTGCTAGGCTCGCTAAAGCACGCCGAAACAGGAGATGCGCCATGCTGCAACGCCCCCGCCCGCGTTGGGCCACTGCCGCCGCCTTGAGCGCCTTGTTCTGCCTGGGAGCTTCGTGCGCCCCCACCGCCACCACGACGCCTGACATCTGCCCGCCAATCCAAGCCGACGCCGGCGCTCCCGATCTCGCAGCACTTCGCGCCAAGGCGGAAGCGGAAGGCTCGGTACGCGTAATCGTGCAGATCACGGCGCCGGCTGGCGTGCAGCCCGCGATGAGGACGACGCAAGCCGATGCCGTAGCCGCCTTTCAGCGCGCTGGCGTCGCCAACGTATCCCCACTTAACGACCGCCTCCCCTACCTTGTCGCCGAGGTCACGCTGCCGCAGCTTGATGAGCTCTACCGCGATCCGCGCTTTGGCGCCTGGAGCGAGGACCGCATCCTACAGGCAACGCTTTCAGACAGTGGCCCGCTGGTTCAGGCGCCAGAAATCTGGGCGTTGGGCGGACGCGGCGCGGGCCAAAGCGTCGCCATTCTCGACACCGGAATTGACGCCGCTCACCCGTTCCTGGCCGAACGCGTTGTCGCCGAGGCGTGCTTCTCCACAACGTCCGCCGTCAATTCTTCCACCAGCGTCTGCCCCAATGGCCAAGGCGAACAGATCGAGGCTGGCGCGGCGCGGCCATGTGCAGCACCAGGGTGCGAGCACGGCACGCACGTAGCGGGCATCGCGGCGGGGCGCGGCGAAAACTTCTCCGGCGTCGCGCCCGACGCCGACATCATCGCTGTGCAGGTGTTCAGCCAGTTTTCCGGCGCCGGCTGCGGCGGGCGTCCGCGCTGCGTGGCGTCGTTCACCTCCGACCAGATCTGCGCGCTGGATTTCGTGCTGCAACTGGCGGGAGAGCGCCACGTCGCGGCGGTGAACATGAGCCTCGGCGGCGGACGCTCAACGACCGCGTGCGACACCGACATGACCAAACCGGTGATCGATCAGCTCCGCGCCGCGGGCGTCGCCACCGCAATCGCATCCGGCAATGACGGGTTCCGGGATTCGGTGAGCTTTCCGGGCTGCATATCGACCGCAGTCACCGTCGGGGCCACGTCGAAGGAAGATCAGGTGGCGGACTTCTCCAATTGCGGCCCGCAAGTCGATGTGCATGCGCCGGGCGTCAACATCAATTCGTCCGTGCCCGGAGGCGGCTTCGCCTCTTTCAGCGGCACCTCGATGGCCACGCCGCACGTCGCTGGCGCATTCGCCGCGCTACGTTCGGCGCGCCCGGCAGCCACCATCGATGAGATCGAAACGGCGTTGAAAGAGAGCGGGCTCAATGTGGGCGGACGCCCGCGCATTCGGCTTCTCGATGCGCTCAACAAGATGGGAGGCGCTGCGAAAGCGGCGCAGGATGCTATGGTCGAGCCGACCTCAGACGCCGCAAACACGCGCGCGCTGGCGCAATTGGCGGCGCTGCCCGCCGATCGCCCTGCCCGCTTCATCGTCAGCGTGCGGGGACCGCTCGATCGCGCAGAGAGTGCAGCGCGAGGGACGGGCGCGGCCTATGTCTGGCGCATGGGCAGCCAGCCCATGCTGGTTGTTGAAGCCACGCCCAACCAAGTGCGCGCGCTGATCGCCAGCGGCGTCGTTGTTTCAATTCAACCCGACCGCGTCGCGCGCCCGCAATAGGCTCAGGCGCCACTGATCGTGCAGGTCATGGTTTGACGCATGCGCATGGCCAATTGGCGCTCGCCATTGAGGCTCATCGACATCTCGCCTTCGGTTGTGGTGTCGCGCAGAAGGCCGGTGGCGCCGTCAAAGTTGAAGGTGACGTTGGTCGGCATCGTCATGACGACCGGCTGACCACCCTGGTCGCCCGTGCCGTTCACGTTCATGACGCCCTGGAACAGGAGCACTTGGCGGCCCTCGACGGCGCTCGCGCCTCTGTAGGGTATCTGCGCTGTCACATTTAGGGTGAAGCCAGGCGGCAGGCCCATCTGTGCGCTCATGGTGTCGGTAAGCTCTTGCATCAGCGCGGCAGGGTAGAGTTCGTCGCCAAGCTTGAGCGTGCGCCCCATAACCGCGCGCTCAGGCACGCTGCGCGCCGCAACCATCGCCAATCTGTTGGTGTCTCCGCCGGGGTTCATGAAGGCGCCAAGCCCGCCGCCGTTCAACTCCGCGGTGCGAACTTCGCCGGTGTCGGAAACCGTCGCGCGCAGCATCACGTCGCCCATTTGCGAATTGCCGCTCTGTTCGAACAGATAGCCGTCAGCAACCTCGGTGGCGGTGAAGTTCTGTGTGAGCGCATTGGTCTGCGCCGGCGGCGCCTGCGGCACGTCCTTCATGAACACGGGCGTGACCGTCACTTCGCCTGTGCACTCGCGCTTGGCGCCATTGGCTAGCGAGACGCGGACATCTGGCTTCGCACAACCGGCGACGATCGAGACGGCAAGCGCCGCACAGCAAATCAATAGGCGCATGACCCCCCCATGTTCGAAATTTTGCCGCGCCCGCTCGGGCTGCCACTTCAGCCCTAACGATTGCAGTTAGTATGGTCAATCAGGCGCGCGAGCCGCGGGACCGTGTCGCGACCCGGTCAGGGCGTGATTTCGAGAGCAAGCCGCACCTGCCCTTCCGCCCGCGCATCGTCAAAGCCGGCGAGGTAGGCGCCCGATAAAGTGATAGCGCCAAGCGCCGCCGAGATGCGCGGGCCTAGATAATGCGCGCTTGCTTCAGGTTCGCCGAACGCTTCAGCTCCGAACGACCAGCGCTCGCCTGCGCGCCACATCGCACGGGCAGCGTAAATATGTTCCCACTCCTCGGACGCGCCGGCGCCGACATCGCGCGAGCCGTTGAGATTGAGCCTGAGATTGAGGGGGCCGTCGCGGCGCTCGAACAACGCCTTGATCTCGATTTCGTCAGCCGCGCCATTGAGGCCGAACTTGTACTCGAATTGGCCGCCCACCTGTATCGGCCACGCGCGCGAGGCAGTCAGAAAAAACACGTTCTCTAGGCCGACAGAGCGCAGTTCGGCGCCGGCCCCGTCGGGTTGAGAGGCGCGCAGCACCAAAGTCGAGCGCCACCACTCCGTAAACGAGTAACCGAATTGCGCGCGATGGGCCCAATCGCCCCCCAATGCGTCGCCATTCCATGCGGCCGTACGGAACTCGAGCTTCGGCGCGCCTTCGGTTACGATCGCGCCGGTGACGCCGGAAGTCCCGCCAGGTTCCGCTTGAGCCGGCGCGGCGCACAGCATTGCAAGCGCAAGGATCGAGGCAATTCGCATGGATCTATCTTATCCCGGCGGCGAAGCGCTGCGCAAGGCCGCCACCTCAGCACGCAATGCGCGAACTTCATCCAGGATGCGCTGCTGCACCATGGCGGCGTCTTCCTGGGCTTCTTGAATCTCCTCGACGTCCTCCTGCACTTCGTCGAGTTCTTCCTTGATCACTTCCTGCGGCGCCTGCTGCACTGCTTCGACGATCACGCCCACAAACAGATTGAGCACGGCGAAAGCCGCCACAATCGTGAATCCGAGCACGAACGCCCACGCATAGGGGTAGCGCGCATCGAGCCGGGTGATGGTTTCGCCCCAGCCGTCGAATTGCGTAAGCGCAAACAGCGAGAGCGCGCTTTCGCCGAGATTACGGAAGCCGGGCTCGTCGTGGAACAAGGTCGTTCCCACCACAGCGCCGATATAGAAGACGATGGCGAGAATGGCGAAGGTCGCCAAGATCCCTGGCAAGGCGCTGAACAAAGCTTCCACCACGCGGCGCATTTGCGGCACGGCGCTGATGAGGCGAAACACGCGCACGACCCGCAAGGTCCGCAACGCCGAGATCGCCGGACTTACCGCCACATAAGAAACGCCGACGACAAAAACGTCGAACAGGTTCCAGCCGCTGCGGAAATACTTGGCCGGCCCCTGCGCCCAGAACTCGAGCAGCAATTCGGCGGTGAATATGTACAAGAAGACCATATTCCATTGCTCGATCGCGCCCTCATAGCGATTGCCCTGCCCTAGATGGGCGTCGACGCCAAGGATCACCGCATTGGCGACGATGCAGAGGAGAATGAACATCTCCCAGGCGATGTGTTGCGTGATGCGCCGAAAGAAAAGATTTCCCGCATAAGCGGCATTCTTACGAACGGAGCGCGCCCGCGCATTGGCGACGGCCTCTGGCATGAAATTCTATCCCCAGCGATTCCCACTGGGTGGCGAGCCTAAAGCGGCGAACCGGAAATTCGCAAGCTCGCGGTCTGGCGGGACCGTCTGGCCTAGCCTAGCGGAACGTCTGCGCTGGCGTGTTGCACGGTTTCAACGGGCTGGTTGAGGATGAAGCCCTGCACGTTGTACACGCGCCCGCCCCAATGACGGCCGACGACGTTCCATACCTGGACCTGGCTCCAATCGCCGGCCTCGGAAACGTCGCGTACCGGAACGTCGCGGGTGATCTCGCCATTGTTCAGCCAATTGGCGTGATCGACGACAATCAAGCGCGGCGACACGCGCTCGCGCACCAAAGCAACATGCCCACGGTTGGCGTCGGCATAACCGCGCAGTACGAGCACCGCGCCCTCTTCGGGCGAGCGCGTCTGCTCGAAGCGCCCGCGCGCCTGCTCCCACCAAGTGTGCGCATCGCCATAGATGGCCACGCCGGATTCCTGGCGTGCGAACGGCACGCATTGCAGCCGCGCTGCGCCATTGGCGATGCGCGCAGTGGGCTCATAAGCTTCGTCAGGCGCGCGCTCGAACGCACGCGGCGCCATGGTCGCGTGCTCGGCGGGACCATCAATGACCGATGGGTCGATTGCGAGGTCGAGCGACAGCGGCGTCAACGCGTTCGCGTCGCTCGCTGCGAAACCTGCCGCGGCGGCGGCGGCCATCAGAAGTGCGCGCGTGTCTAACATGCCCTGTTAGCCCAGGCGGGGTTTGCCCCAAACTGGGACAAGAAACGCGCGAAGCCACTTAAAGAACACTTAAGCGCAGAGCGATCGTGCTGTCTAAGTTGGCGTTTCTATGGTAAATAACGCTCACCTAGACTAGATGTAGCGCTATCTTATTTGTCATGGTGATTAATGACGCGGCTAGCTGCTCAGGCCGCGCAGCGAAAATGGGTGGATGAAACCTTGCGGGTGATAGATTCGCCCACCCCAGTGCCGGCCGGGTATGTGCCACACGCGCACCGCACTCCAATCGCCGCCCGTTGAAACATCCATGACCGGAACCGCGACGCTGATTTCGCCGCCGTTCATCCAATTGGCGTGATCGATGGTGATGATCCGTGACGACAGCACGTTGCGTACGACCGCGACGTGCCCGCGGCGAGGATTGTTGTACCCTTGGACCACCAGCACCGACCCCGGCGCAGGAATCGCCGAGCGCGGATACCGGCCGGCGGCCTGGCGCCACCAAGTCACCGCGTCGCCATAGATGTCGACGCCGGAGAGCTCGCGCGCATAGGGCACGCATTGCAGCCGGGCACGCGGATCGGCGATCCTGGGCGGGCCGGCGGGGTCCCAATCGGGCGCCGGCAAATATATCGGGTTGCGCGCGGGCTCGATCGGCGCAGGCATAGAAGCGCAGGCGCTCAGCGCCAACGCCGCCAGCCCGAAACCCGTAAGCCGGGCCGGCCCCCATGCTCCACGCATCACCATTGCGGCGCCGATCTTATGCCAGGAGTGTTCCAATCCGGTGAATTAAGAGCTTGACGCAGCGCACAAAAATGCGCCACCGCGCGATCATGCCCGCCGCCGCCCGCCCCTCCCTGATAGCCCGCCCGTGCTTCCAGCAGGACCTCGAGGCGGTCCAGCTGATCTATGCTCACCATGTGTTAACCGGGTTTGGCTCGTTCGAGGTCGAACCGCCGACGCTGGAAGAAATAACCACGCGCTGGAGCGCCGTCGTCTCGAGCAACTGGCCGTTCGTGGTGGCTTCGCCCATCGACGACATGAGCCGGGTGATGGGCTTTGCCTACGCCGCGCAATATCGCGATCGCGCCGCGTATTCGCGGACTTTCGAGGTTTCCGTCTATTCGGCGCCGACGACGCTGCGCCAAGGCGCGGGGGCGTTGGCGTTGAGCGAGGTGCTCGCGAGTTTGCGCGCTGACGGCGCCCGCGAAGCCCTCGCCTTTATCGGCGACAGCGGCAATGCCGCGTCCATCGCGCTCCACCAGAAACTCGGCTTCGCTTATGTCGGCACGTTGCAGAATGTCGGCGAGAAATTCGGCCGCACGCTTGACGTCGTGATGATGGAGCGCCGGCTCGCACCTGCAGCAACAGCCTGAACCTACTGCAAAATTTAGCCTCCAACGCAGTTTCGCCAATTGACATGGAGCGCCATCAACACTTCGCTAACCACCCTTACGACATTCTCATCGCGCAATAGGAGGGATCGCGATGCTGATACGCAAGCTCGTGGTCGTTGGTTTGGCGGGATTTGCCACTCTCGCCGCTTCGTTCGCCACCGCCGAAGACGCGGGACTGAACGGCGCGGCACTGAACGGGGTCAGCTTCGTCGACCCCGACAATGCGCTCGATGAAGATCGCTTCGCGCTCAACATAGGGGGCGGCGAACCCAACCGCTTCACCGCTCTTGAAACGAGACGCGCCGTGGGCGAACGCAATTACGAGGTCGAAGTCGTCGCACGTGCGGCGGGTTTTGACGTTGCATTCGCGCAGCGCGGCGGCGTCGGCTTCAACAATGACGGCGACATCGCTAGTCAAAGTCGCGCGTCCGAACTGCGCTTGGGCCGCGGCCTTCGCGGCGTTCGCCGAGACGCGCCCTCGGCCACGCCCAAATGGTACATTTTCGCGGCCAGCGAAGACGAAGCGCTGATCTGGCAGCCGGGTGCACCTAGCGAATTCGGCGGCTCAACATCCTCGTTGGCGCTGCAGGATCGCGTCGAGATCGGCGACATGCAGGCAGGCGTCACTTACGAAATGAACGGCTTGCAGGCTTCTCTGGCGTACGTTCAACGCGAAGTGAATGTTCGTGCAGGCGGCCGGTCGCTCTCCCGCGATGAAGAATTCACGGGCTTAACATTGACAATGCGCCATTAAGCACCCCGCTTTTCGAAAACGTCATTCTGTGCTTTGATTCCGGAATCGTCCGCGATGAGGAAAGCTTTGCCGCGCATTTGGATTGCCCTTCTGGCGAACGTTGTTCTGAGCTCCGGCGCAATTGCTTTTGCGCAGGAGGTTTCGATTGGGGCGTTTGGCATCAATGGCGAGCCGCTGCAGATGCGCGACCACGAGCTCAACGCATTGTCCCTCGGAGAGGGAGCGCCTGAGCGTCGTTTGCCAGTTGACGGCAACGCTCGCCGGCTGGAGCTTGAAGTCGCCGCGAACGCCGGTCCCGTGGACGTGTCGATCGCCCAGCGTGCGCACCTCAACGATTCAGCGACCGAGCGAAGCGGTGCTGGAACTGAAATCCGCATCGGCCGTGGCTTGGTTGAACGGCGCGAAGGCGGCGGGGATTCCGTTTATGTCTTCGTCGCATCGGATGATGAAGCCCTGACCTGGGCGCCTGGGAGCAGCGCTAGCGCGCCGCTCGCACTGCAGCAACAAGTGGAGATCGGGGATCGCTCCGCCGGCGTCACGCTGGAGCGTGGCGGCGTCCAGGCCTCGGTAGCCTATGTGGAACGCGAATCGTCGACGCGCGTTGGCGCACAAACGATCAGCCGGGATCAGAGCTTTACCGGCGTCACGGTCGCGCTGCGGCGCTGATAGGGTCGCGTCTCTATCCCGCCGCCTTTATCCACCGCGACTCACGCCACTATTGCTTTGCCCCGGGCTGAATCGCTGCATGGTCGGCGACGGTAACCTTTCTTAAACCGGACTCGGGCCCAAATACTCCAGATATGGTGGCTTGGGGGTCGCCAGTTCCCAATATCTAGAGTACATTTCGAGTGCGAAAGGGAGAATTGCGCATGGGCGCTGAGAACGGATCGAAGCTGACGGGCCTCAGGACCCCGTCCATCGGCTATAAGCCGTTCCGTTATCCATGGGCTTACGAGTTTTGGCGCAAGCAGCAGCAAGTGCATTGGATGCCTGAGGAAGTCCCGCTCGGCGAGGACGTGAAGGATTGGGCCTCCAAGCTCAACGACCAGGAGCGCAATCTGCTGACGCAGATATTCCGCTTCTTCACCCAGGCCGACGTCGAGGTGAACGACAATTACATGGAGCGCTATTCGCGCGTGTTCAAACCGACCGAGATCAAGATGATGCTCGCGTCGTTCTCCAACATCGAGACCATCCACATCGCCGCTTATGCACTGCTGCTCGAAACTATCGGCATGCCCGAGACCGAGTTCGCGGCGTTCCTCGACTACCAGGCGATGCGCGACAAGCACGATTACATGCAGAAATTCGGGGTCGAGAGCGACGAAGACATTCTCCGCACGCTGGCCATGTTCGGCGCCTTCACCGAGGGCCTGCAGCTTTTCGCCTCATTCGCCATGCTGATGAACTTCCCCCGCTTCAACAAGATGAAGGGCATGGGTCAGATCGTGACCTGGTCGGTGCGCGACGAGAGCCTGCATTGCGAAGGCATGATCAAGCTGTTCCACGCCTACGCGAAAGAAACCAACGCGCTCACACAGAGCGTGAAGGACGACATCGCGGAATGCTGCAGGACAGTGGTTGAAATCGAGGACCGCTTCATCGAACTCGCGTTCGAGATGGGCCCGGTCCAGGGTATGACCGCCGACGATATCAAGCAATACATCCGCTACATCGCCGATTGGCGCTTGGGGCAGTTGGGCCTGCCGAAAATCTACGGCGTCACCGAACACCCAATCCCCTGGCTCACCGCCATCCTCAACGGCGTCGAGCACGCAAACTTCTTCGAAGCCCGCGCGACGGAATACTCAAAAGCCGCCACCAAGGGCGATTGGCACGGCGGCGCCGGCGTCTGGGACAATTTCGACGCGATGATGGAGAAGCGCAAAGCGGCGGGGTGAGGCGATGAGGTATCGCCTACGGTTCCGGTCGGCGCGCCATCGCGAGGAGGCGGCGAAACTCGCCGCCAGCGTTCTGAACGGCGTCGCCATCGCTTGCCTAATTGGCGCTACATTCGGCCCATGGCTCAATCCAGCTCTGAATTGGAGCGTTTCGAGCATTGTCCTTTTCGGCGCTAGCGCTATATTTCACCTATTAGCCCAGGTGGTGTTGCGCGCCGGCTTTGACGAGAATCTTTGATGGACCCTCTCGTTCAGTTCCTCATCGGTGGGATTTGGACCATCGTCGTCGCGTTTGGCGGCTTCTGGTTCGCGGGCGGCTTCGAGCGCCCCAAGAGACCTGTAGCGCCGCCGCATATCGCCGCCGAATAGCGCTACGCCGGCCTTCAACTTAACCAATCCTATTAGCCGCGGCCTTAACGAGACTCGGCGCATACTCGCCCCCCATGCGCACTTTCCTCGCCGCCGCGACCTCGTTCGCATTACTCGCCACCCCCGCCTTCGCCGACGAGGTGCATGAGGCGTTGCAGGCCTATGCGCTTTACCAGAGCGATGTCAGCGCCCTGCTCGATTCCGAGATCGACAGCGCGCGGGCGGTTGATGCCGCGCTCGCGCGGCTGCAGCGCCACAGTCCACGCAATGTCGCCCGCGGCTGGATTGCTTATGGGGCGCTGACGGCCGCGCAATCGCAGGATTTCGCCTCCGGGATCACGCGCGTGGCCGATGAAGGCGGCCGCGCGCCGTTTTTGTCGCAGCTGCGCGGCGACATCAGCTTCGCCCGGCGCACGCCGCGAGGCTCAAGCGACGCCGTCCAGCTCGTTCTTAACGCCGCCAGCGCCGATGGCGCGCGCGTAGCGATGGCGGGCGTGCGCTATGAACGTTTCGCGCGCTCGCCAGCAGCGTCACAACGCGCATCCGCCAGCGAAAGCACAAACGCAAACGTCCGGCTCTCAGCAGAGATGCAAGGCCGACTGCGCGTGACGGCCGTCTCCGCGCGGCCGATGAGCGAGATCAGCGATTTTGGCGGCCGAGGCTTTTGGGATGCGATGGCCGGGCGCGATGCAAGCGCGCCCCGCGGGCGCCGCCGACGCGAGAACGCGCCTTACGCCGCCGTCACCGACCACATGCTGACTTTAGGCGCACTTGTCGTCACCGAGTCGACTGGGCGCGAGCGCCGACGCGTCTCGGCGCTGCTCAACGAACCGCTGACGCAGCACTGCCTCGCCATGGAGCGCCAGCAGCTGCGCCAATGCGTCGGCGTCTCGGTGGACGCTAGCGAGCGGGCGTATTGCCTCGCACGCCACGGACTGAGCGGCCCTGGCGCGTGTTTTTCCGCGATTGCGCGCTAGGGAGCTCGAGCGCTGGTCTTCAAACCCGCCTTCCCTCACTGACCGTCGCGCAGCAGTTTTCAAACTCCAGCGCGCCCCGCCCGCATTGGCGGACGTGCAGCCCAAACGCCTGTAAATCCGGCCTGGCCTCAGTCGCAAATTCAGGCGGAGGCTCGCTCCCCCCCGTGAGAATGTCACCCACATCGGTGCGCTGTGCCCACTGACGCATCCGCGATGCGAATTCGGCTAAGGCAGCGTCAAAGCGCTGCAACCGGTCCGCCGGCCATTCGGCCTCAACCGCGCGCGCCGCGCAGGAGCAGGCGCGCATGACCTGATTGTCGGCTTGAGCGGAATCCCCCAGCGGCGTGAGAATCCATGGACACGATCGCGCGATCGTGGTCCTGGCGGCGCCGGGGTTTGAGGCGCACGCTGCGAGCAAGATGGCGGTCACCAGAGCGAACAATTTCATGGCGGATCCCCTACGATCTCTCCGCTCCCCTTGCGCTGCTTCCATCACGTCCGCGCATGCGCCGCATCCCACATCGACACAGCCTCCGCATCGCGCGGCGTTATGTCGGGGTAGCGCGGATCGGCGGTGGCGGGGTCGAAATATTTCCATGAGCGCGCGCACTTCACGCCGGGCGCTTTTTCGATCGTCACCACCACAGGCGCCTTACCGCCGCCGAGTCCGACCTCCGGCCCTCCCCGCACGTCGATCGCGCTGGTAATGCACAATTCGGCGAAGTCCACGCTTTGCACGAGCGCGCGCAATTCTTCGTCGAAAATGTGAACCACGGGCGCGGCCTCAAGCGATGAGCCGATCTGCTTGGCGGCGCGCGCTTCTTCGAGCGCTTGCGTCACCGCGCTGCGGGCTTCGCGGAGCTTGGCCATTTGCTCGGCCGCAGCTTCATCCCGCCAGGCCGCGGGCATCTCTGGAAATTGCCGCAGGTGAACGGATTCTCCCTCAGGATAGCGGATGAGCCAAGCCTCTTCCGTCGTGAACGGCAGAACTGGAGCAAGCCAGGCGGTCAGCCGCGAGAATGTCTCGTCAATCGCGGTGCGGCAGGCGCGGCGGCGCAGTGAATTCGGCGCGTCGCAGTAGAGCGCGTCCTTGCGCACATCGAGGTAGAAGGCCGAGAAATCGACATTGCAGAATTCCACGATGGCGGAAAGCGCGTCGCGAAACTGATAGGTCTTGTACGCCACGCGCACCGTCGCGTCGAGTTGCCAGAGGCGGTGGAGAAGCCAACGCTCGAGCAGCGGCACATCTTGGACCGCCGGCGTCCCCGCCGGCG
>CXWL01101068.1_pt1 | contig 16630 bp, 15 predicted proteins | sample 590931 | NCBI WGS metagenome assembly CXWL01 (sample SAMEA3498368, study PRJEB10139) | groundwater metagenome | biome: water well; material: biofilm material | place: Germany | collected 2015-04-27 | reverse complement strand
GTCACCGTGTGGATAGGCGAAATCCAGTGGATGCTCAAGAACGGCTACCCGATCCGCAAGAACCCCATCCTGCAGCCGCTAGACCACATCGAGAACCGGGATGCGCTTCTTGCCGTCATACCCGCGCAGAGCCTGCCCCCGCGAAGGCGTGGGGTGGGCATCCAGCCAATTGAAAAACTGGATTCCCGTTTTTGCGGGAATGACAAAACCGTTGTTGAACCAGATTGGCCCACCGCCGATGCCATCATCGGCAACCCGCCGTTNNCCCGCCGTTTTTGGGCGGCTCCAGGATGCGCGGCGAATTGGGTGATGACTACACCGAAGCCCTGCGCAATGTGTATGACGGTCGTGTACCCGGCGGCGCCGATCTGGTGACGTACTGGTTCGAGAAGGCGCGCGCGCAAATCGAAGCGGGCAAATGCCGGCGCGCCGGACTGGTTGCCACCAACTCGATACGCGGCGGCGCGAACCAGCAAGTGCTGGCGCGCATCATCAACGCTGCCGTCATACCCGCGCAGAGCCTGCCCCCGCGAAGGCGTGGGGCGGGTATCCAGCCAATTGAGAAACTGGATTCCCGCTTTCGCGGGAATGACGAAGTGCTGCGAATCTTCAATGCGTGGAGCGACGAAGAGTGGATCAACGAAGGCGCAGCAGTGCGAGTGTCGCTGGTGTGCTTCGGTGAAACCCAAATCCCCCCTATCCCCCCTTTTACAAAGGGGGGGACTGAAGGCGGTGCGCAGGAATCTTCCCCCTTTGCAAAAGGGGGAGTGAGGGGGATTTATCTAAACGGCCAGCCCGTTGCAGCCATCCACGCCGACCTCACCGCAGGCGAAGGGCTGAATCTCACCCAAGCCCGGCCACTGAAAGAGAATGCTGGGGCATGCTTCATGGGCGCATCGAAAAAAGCGCCTTTCGACATTCCCGGCGAGTTGGCGCGGCAATGGCTCAAGCTGCCCAATCCGAACGGCAGGCCGAACAGTGATGTGGTGCGCCCGTGGGCGAATGGAATGGATATTACCCGCCGCGCTTCCGATACCTGGATTATTGATTTCGGCACAACGATGAGCGAGGCCGATGCCGCGCTGTATGAAACCCCGTTCGAATATGTGGTGCAATACGTCAAGCCGGAGCGCGAGCAAAATAACCGCGAGGCTTACCGGAAATACTGGTGGCGCCACGCCGAAGCACGTCCGGGCATGCGCGCCGCCCTCGAAGGTTTGCCGCGTTATATCGCTACGCCCCACGTTTCCAAGCATCGAATCTTCGTATGGGTTGATACCGCTGTTTTGCCCGATCAAATGCTGATCGTAACCGCGCGCTCCGACGATACCACCTTCGGCATCCTCCATTCGCGTTTTCACGAGCTGTGGGCGTTGCGCATGGGCACGTGGATGGGGGTAGGCAACGATCCGCGCTACACCCCGACCACCACCTTCGAGACCTTCCCGTTTCCCGAAGGGCTGACGCCGAAAGATACCTCACCCCAAACCCCCTCTAACTCCCCCTTGTCAGGGGGAGAACTGCGCGGCGACCCCTCCCCTGACAAGGGGAGGTTGGGAGGGGTTATTGCCGCCGCCGCAAAGGCTCTCAACCAACTGCGCGAAAACTGGCTCAACCCGCCGGAGTGGACAGATTGGGTGCGCGCCTCCGACACGTTAGCCGATAGGCCAGATTGCGGGAGGAGGCGCGATGCGGTCGCTCCCGCACCCGTCGGCTCCGCCGCACCGTGTCGCGACCGCACCCCCGAAGAAGAAAAAGCGGGCTATCCCGCCCGCCCGGTCGCCAAACCTGGCTTTGAAAACGAGTTGAAAAAGCGCACCCTGACCAACCTCTACAACGCCCGCCCCGCCTGGCTGGACAACGCGCACAAAACGCTGGATGCCGCCGTCGCTAATGCCTACGGCTGGAACGACTACACACCCGACATGCCGGATGAAGAGATATTGCGGCGGTTGCTGGCGTTGAATTTGGCGCAGCAGATACTTTCGTGAAAGGTGTCCCTATGAGAACTCTGCTCAACGTGTTGTTCGGTTTTATATTGTTGATGATCTTCACGACAGTTCTGCGCCGTTATGGTGTGGGAGTGTTCAACGATATATTTGATCTTGCCGAAGATGACGCAAACGCCCTTTCTTTCGGGTTTTGCATCGTGGTGATATTGGTTTTTGCGGGCTGTTGGGTTTGGTCTTCGAAGCGTGCGCCATGACTGAGCCGGAACCAATGTGCGAGCCGGAAGAGGTGACATTGGTTAGTCTTGCAGGATGTGGTCAAATGTGTCGAAGTTGAATTATTCGGAAGCAATATGTCGATGACCGAACAGCTTAATCAAAACTTGGCAGTAAAGTTTGGCGATTGCGATGCCGGATGGATCAGCATGCTGCTGACTTCTGGGGAAAGCTCTCTATCAGTCAGCTTGAGCCATGTTTACGATCCGCTGCCGGATATGCTGGCATGGCTGGAAGCTATTACGATTGGTGTTGAAGAGCCCGCGTAGGGCGCAATCATTATTGCGCCGAATGAAATGGGGTTCGCAGGAATGGGCGACTTGTCGCCCAACTCGCAAAACATCCGGTGCAATGCGCTTCGCTTATTGGCACCCTACATTATTACGCCTTACGCGAGTTAACATCGAGGCCGATGCGCCACCTCTCTATGAAGGTGAACTCCCATCTTGGATAAGGAGCAGGTAAGCCGTGCTGACCATTTCCAGAGAAGCGCCGGTTAAAGTTGGAAAACATGGGTTGTAACTCACTTATACGATGTTCAATAGTAGCCATTGGATATTTCATCACTTGGCCGGATCAATAATCTTTTTCGAGTACCACGAACGCGATGGCGGCATCGCGCTCGTCGCTGATGCTGAGATGATGGCGCGTCACGCCCAATTGCTTGAGGTGCGCGGCCAGTTCGTCATCAAATTCAAGAGCCGGTTTGCCTAGCGCATCGTGCGCCACACTGATGCGTTGCAGAGTAACCGGATAACGCATGCCGCTGCCCACCGCCTTGGCCAGCGCTTCCTTGGCGGCAAAGCGCTTCATCAGCAGCCGCGCAGGGTCTGCATGGGCGCCGTACTCCGGGAATTCGATGGGGCTCAATATGCGCTGCGCAAAACGGCTGCCATAGCGGGTATGCAGCGCCTCGATGCGCGCATGGGCGACAATGTCCGTGCCGATGCCGAAAATCATATGCCGTCCAATCCCCGTTCGGCCTGANNCCGATATTGAGTTCGCGAATATTGGGGATGGCGACGATGGGTTGCACGTTATGGTAATTGAGGCCGTGCCCGGCGTTCACCTGCAAGCCCGAGGCATGCCCGTGCGCCACCGCCTGCCGGATGCGTTCCAGTTCGTGGCCCCGCTCCGGTACGCTATCGGCGTCGGCATATTTGCCGGTGTGGATCTCCACCACCGGCGCGCCGATTTTCCTGGCCGCATCCAGTTGCCGCTCATCCGCATCAATGAACAGCGATACGCGGATGCCCGCATCAAGGCAGCGCTCGGTGGCGCGCTTCACGGCATCATGATGCCGCGCCACATCCAGGCCGCCCTCGGTGGTCAGTTCCTCCCGCCGCTCCGGCACCAGGCAGATGTCATGCGGCTTGATGCGCAGCGCGTTCTCTATCATTTCATCGGTCACCGCGCATTCCAGGTTCATGCGCGTCTGCAGCATGCCGCGAAGTATCTCCACGTCCGCATCCTGAATGTGGCGGCGATCCTCGCGCAGGTGCAGGGTGATCGCATCCGCTCCCGCCTCCTCGCAAATCAATGCCGCGCGGACCACATTCGGGTAACGCGCGCCGCGCACCTGGCGCAGGGTGGCGACATGGTCTATGTTTAATCCGAGTTTTATCATCTTCTGGTCCAATGCCTGTTCAAACAAGGCCGCAACGTAGCAGAGGCCGCATCAGGATGCAACATGCGGGAGGGTTTTGCCGCTTGATCGAAGATTGAAAAACGGGGAAACTGAGCTTTGGGGCGCCTCTAAAAATTCAAAGTTCTGGTGAAACTACTAGCCATTCCACTAGGCCGCCAAAGAACGGCAGCCAAGTGGCTGGTTATAAGCAAGACAAGGCGCGAGCAAAAAATTGCGACGCGGCATGTGTTGGATATGTGAGGAGTAATTTTTTGTGAGCAACGCAGTATTGCGACGAGATTTGGATTTTTAGAGATGCCCTTTGGTTAACCTGGCTGCGGCGTCCCCCTTGCCGGGGTTTTACCCGCCCGTGTTGGCCGAAAATTTATCCTATAAAAAGCAGTTCAGCCACGGATTAGCCTTGCATAGCCATTCGGCTAAACAACAAGTTGCAAGTCGCTGGCTAACACGGATGTACACGGATTATCAATGAGTTGGTTTTCTCATCCGTGCCACCTTTTTGGTGGATGGCGAACCTTAAGGAGCCGAGAAACAACAACTTGAACATTCTGGCTGCACTGGTAGGCGCGCTGCTGCGTTGCCGGTCGCTTGCAGGGAATAGCCATGCGGCGCGCCCGGCGCCTTGTATCGCATCCCACCAGCACACCCATAATTGTCCAAGTTATTATTTCTCGGCTCCTAAGCAACGCGTTGCTTTATCTGTGTTAATCGGTGTTCATCCGTGGCTGAGCCGTTTTTAGGTTTATTACTGCCGCTGCAACAGCGGCCCCAGTTTCTGCATCACGTTGCGCAGGATAAGCGGCTGCGCCGGTGCGGTGGGATGCAGGTTATCGGCCTGGAACTGTTCCGGCGCGATGCCTGCCAGCATGAACGGAACCAGCGCCACGCGGTGCCGTTGCGCCAGTTTCTGGTGCAGCGCCTTGAAGCGGGCGGTATAGTCCGCGCCGTAATTGGGCGGCAGTTGCATGCCCAGCAACAGCACCTTGGCGTTTTTGCGCGATTGCAGGATAAGGGCGGCGAGGCTGGCTTCAATGTCCGCGATGGGTGCGCCGCGCAGGCCGTCATTCGCGCCGAGTTCGAGGATAAGGATATCGGGCCGGTGCTGGCGTAGCGCCGCAGCGATGCGCTGGCGTCCGCCGACAGCGGTTTCGCCGCTGATGCTGGCGTTGATGACCCGATATTGCGGGTGCGTGCGCTGCAACTCCTGCTGCAACAGGTTCACCCAGCCCGCTTCGCGCGGGATACCATAGGCCGCCGACAGGCTGTCGCCGAATACCAGTATGGTTTCTGCGCTGCCGGTCAAGGGCAGCAGGCAACAGATGCAAAATATAACCGATCGAAAGAAAGCGGAAGGTTTCATGGCTCACATTGTGCAGGCAGTGAATCTCGGCAAGCAAGTGGAAAGCGGCGGTCGGTCGCTGGTCATCCTGCACGACATCAGTTTTGCCGTCGAGGCTGGCGACAGCCTTGCTATTTCGGGCGCTTCCGGTTCCGGAAAATCCACTTTGCTGGGGTTGCTGGCCGGGTTGGATGTGCCCAGCAGCGGCACGGTGCGGCTCGATGGCGTGGATATTTTTTCCTTCGATGAAGACAGCCGCGCACGCTTGCGCGGACGCCTGGCGGGCTTTGTGTTCCAGTCGTTCCAGTTGCTGCCCGCCCTGACCGCGCTGGAAAATGTGATGTTGCCGCTGGAGCTGCGAGCCGCACCGGATGCGCGCGAGCGCGCCATGGAAGCCCTGCGGCGCGTTGGGTTGACGCAACGCACCGGGCATCTGCCCAGGCATCTTTCCGGCGGCGAGCAGCAGCGCGCGGCCATTGCGCGCGCTTTCGTCGTGCAACCGAAGATATTGTTCGCCGACGAACCCACCGGCAATCTCGACGCCGCCACCGGCGCGCAGATTATCGAGCTGATGCTGGAACTGAACCGCGCGCAGGGCACGACCCTCATCATGGTCACCCACGACGAAGCGCTGGCGCATCGCTGTAACGGGCAGCTACGTTTGGCGGCGGGGAGGGTGGAGCATCAATCGCAGGGCTTCGGCAGAGCCCCTCTCGCGGGTGGCCGCGAGGATTGAAAGTCATATCCAGCCCTGTAGTGGTAACATGAAACGTTTACGAAATGACGTTTGAACATGCTTACGCTAAAGGCTTCACTCTCCGGCTGGGGGCGACATCCGGTGCAACCCTGCGAACTGGAGCGCCCGGAACGCTACGCTGATCTCCGCCCCGGTGTTGCCAGCCTGATCGCGCGCGGGCAGGGGCGCAGCTATGGCGATGCGGCGCTGAACGAGAATGGCCGCGTGCTGCTGACCGGGCGCGTCAACCGCCTGCTGGAATTCGATGCGGAGAATGGCGTCCTGCGCGCTGAAGCGGGCGTGACGCTGGCGGAAATTCTGGAAGTGATCGCACCCAGGGGCTGGTTCCTGCCGGTCACGCCGGGGACAAAATTTGTTTCCCTGGGCGGCTGCGTGGCGGCGGATGTGCATGGCAAGAACCACCATCACGACGGCTCTTTCGGCAACCATGTTCTCTCCATCGAACTGATATTGGCCGATGGTGGCCGCGTGTTGTGTTCTCCCTCGGAAAATCCGGAATTATTCTGGGCGACGGTGGGCGGCATGGGGCTGACCGGCATCATCGGCGAAGTGGCGGTCAAGCTTGCCCCCATTCAGAGCGATTACGTGATGGTGCGGCATCACGCCGCCGGTAATCTGGAGCAGCTTTTTCAGCATCTGCAAAACCCGGCTCTGGATGATCGCTATACCGTCGCCTGGATAGACAGCCTGGCAACCGGACAGAAACTGGGCCGCGGCATTGCCATGTGCGGCCATCACGCGGCGGCAGAAGAATTGCCGGCGGGTTTCACCGGCGCTGTTCAATCAAAACGCAGCCGCTCGATTCCATTTGATTTCCCGGCATGGGCGTTGAATCCGCTGAGCATAGGCGCATTCAATGCGCTGTATTACCAACGTGAGGGCGGGAAGCGCGAACCCTTCCTGAGCGGCTACGATCCTTATTTTTATCCGTTGGATGCAATCGGTGACTGGAACCGCATGTACGGCAAGCGCGGGTTCGTGCAATACCAGTGCGTGATTCCGGAGCGGGCCGCATTCGAGGGCATCAAGGCCTTGCTGGAAGAGATTACCGGCAGCCGCCGCCCGTCCTTCCTGGCAGTGTTAAAACGTTTCGGCGCGCAGGGCAGGGGGCTGCTGTCCTTCCCGGTGGCGGGTTATACCCTGGCGCTGGATTTGCCGATCCGCGACGAAGGATTGTTTGCGCTGCTGGACAGGCTGGACCGGATAGTCCTGCAACACGGCGGGCGCGTGTATCTGGCCAAGGATGCGCGGCTTTCCGCCGCGTCGTTCCGCGCCATGTATCCGCGTTACGAAGAATGGCTCAAGATCAAGAACGCGGTTGATCCGCAAAACAGGTTCAGTTCCAGCTTGTCGCGCCGGCTGGAGATCGGGGGCAGTGCAACATGAGTGAATGTGTGCTGATCCTCGGCGCTACTTCTGCCATTGCGCGCGCCACCGCCGCCGCTTTTGCCGCGCGCGGTGCTGCCCTGTACCTGGCCTCGCGCGACGAGGATGAATTGCGCCGCATCGCGGCGGATTTGCGCCTGCGCCACGGTGTCGAGGTGCAATACGGCTTGTTCGATGCGGAAGCGACCGAAAGTCATGAGGCATTTTTCAAATCGGTGGTCGAAACAATGCCGCAACTCTCCGGCGTGGTGCTGGCCTTCGGCTATCTCGGCGACCAGCAGGCGGCGCGCGATTTCGGCGTCGGCGAAAAAGTCATCGCCAGCAATTTCACCGGCGCTGCTTCCATCCTCAGTTACTGCGCGAATTATTTCGAGCCGCTGAAGCGCGGCTTCATCATCGGCATTTCCTCGGTGGCGGGCGACCGCGGCAGGCAGAGCAATTATGTGTACGGTGCCGCGAAAGGCGCATTGAGCCTGTATCTGCAAGGCTTGCGCAACCGCCTCTACACCAGCGGCGTGCGGGTTATCACCGTCAAGCCGGGATTCGTGGACACCGCCATGACCTACGGCATGCCCGGCCTGTTCCTGGTGGCCACACCGCAAAGCATCGGCGAGCGCATCGTGCGCGCCTTGGGTAAATCGGCGGACGTGGTTTACCTGCCCTGGTTCTGGCGCTACATCATGCTCATCATCCAGCACATCCCGGAACCCGTATTCAAGCGGCTGAAATTGTGAGCGCGGAACAGGCGGGCAAGCCGGTCGTTGCGGCATTCGATTTCGACGGCACGCTGACGCGCCGCGACACCCTGCTGCCGTTCCTGCTGCATACGCTCGGCGCGGCGGCGGTTGCGCGCCATGCGCTCATCCTCTCGCCGACGCTGGCGGGATACGCCCTGGGCTTGATCCACAATGGTATCGCGAAGGAGCGGGTATTCGTTCAATGCCTGGCCGGGATGCCTATTGATGAGCTGCAACGGGAGGCAGCGCAGTTTGCGGAACATGAATTGCCGTCACTGATGCGCAGCGAGGCGCTGCAACGCTTGGGCTGGCACAAGCAGCAGGGCCATCGCTGCGTGGTGATCAGCGCCTCGCTGGAGCTCTACGTGCAACCCTGGGCGCAGAAGGCGGGCTTCGACGATGTGATCGCCACGCATCTGGAAACACGGAAGGATGGGCGTATCACCGGCAAACTGGCGGGCGCGAATTGTTTCGGGGCCGAGAAAGTGCGGCGGCTGGAAGCCTTGCTTGGCCCGAGGAGCGGGTACATGTTGTATGCTTACGGTGACAGCAGAGGGGACAGAGAATTGTTGTCATACGCTGACCATGCTTATTATCGGCAAATGCCCAACTAACCGTATCTCGTACCATTGTGAACGCTTTAACAAGTAAATATTTTTTACCGATGGCGATGCTGGTTGCGGCACTAATGCTGCTGGGTACGGCATGGATGGGCGACGATGCTTTTATCACCTTGCGCATAATCGACAACTTCGTTAACGGATACGGGTTGCGCTATAACGTGATAGAACGGGTACAAGTGTTCACCCACCCGTTATGGCTTTTGTTTCTCACCCCTTTCTATGCGTTGACTCGGGAGGCTCTGGTGACAACCATGCTTGTCTCCGTGATTCTCTCGCTCGCTGCGTTATGGGTGCTGGCCACCAGAATTGCCGGGCATCTTGCATGGGGCTGCTTTCTTGCCTTGATTGCTGTGATGTCACGGTCCATATGCCAATATTCAACCTCAGGGCTTGAAAACCCCCTGACATTTTTCTTGCTGGCGTTGTTCATGGTGCAGCTTCGCCGTTCCGAAAAGGTCTGGATTCCTGCCGGTATTGCCGGGTTGCTGCTGCTTAACCGTTTGGACTTGGCCGTCCTTCTTGGGCCGACGGTGGGATATCTCCTGTTTCAGGCGCATGGAGGAGATCGGGTAAAAGTTGCTTTTGCAGCGCTGCTCCCTGTGTCGGTGTGGATGGGGTTTTCACTCATTTATTATGGGTCTCCTTTTCCCAATACGGCTTATGCCAAGCTTGGAATCGGGTATGGCGCTGCAATGCTGTTCCTGCGGGGGCTGGAATACGCAAAAGATTTTGTATTCACCGATCCGCTTCTTGCCTTGGTCATCGGCAAGGCTGCTATAGATACTTTACGCTCACGGCATTGGCCGACAATCATGCCGGGTATCGGCATTCTTATGTATATTGCTTACACGATCATGATCGGTGGCGATTATATGTCAGGGCGGTTTTTTACGGCGCCTGGCTTCATGGCGCTTTGTTTGCTTGCACAAGCACCAGTTCCACGCTGGTGGGTATATGCAAAAAAAATAGTTGGCTTCAGCATCGTTGTGATTCTTGGAGCACTATTGTTTTCGAGAGTTACGGAACAGCAGAATTTAATTGTCCCGAGCAACGGTATTTCTGATGAGTGGCGCATCTATTACGCTGATACAGGGTTTTTTCCGATATTGAAAAGATGGCGAATGACAGGGTATGCGCCGACCCATCTCTGGGAGATTGCCGGATGGCCTCAAGGGCGGATTACCGGAGAACCTGTTGTTATAGGGTCTAATGGTGCTGGATTGACCGGCTACTATGGCGGACCCAATGTCCACATTGTGGAAAATTTTGCGATAACAGACGCATTTCTTGCGCGCCTGCCCGCCCTTCCGGGATCAAGGGCGGGTCATTACAGGCGTGAATTGCCGCCAGGCTATCTGGAAACGGCGCGCGATGCATTCCCGGGAACGGACATCGAAGAATTGCGCCCATTGCTGCGGGATGTAACGCTTGCCACGCGAGCCCCGCTGTTTGCCGAAAACCGGTGGGGAGCCACCTGGCGGCTGCTTTCCGGGCACTATAACTGGATACTGAAATCGTATGCATTTGGCGCGGCAATTTTTGATCAGGTGTCGCAGAAGCTGTATAAAAATGCAGAAGAAACGGCAAACGGCATAGCGGATACAGAAGCCAGAAATATTGCGGTCAAGCTGATTCAGGCAGATCGTGCTGTTCACAATTCGGTGCCGGCTGGTAAATCACAAGAAGCGATGGGTCTTCTTCTGGATTTGGGTTCCGCACTGGATCAATCGCCTGAGGTTCAGGATAAGTGGAACCCCGCCATGGTTGGTATAGTATATGCTGGCCTGAATATCCTGGTGACTGACTGGGAGTTCCTGGCCGGGCATTTTCCTGACGATGAAATGGTGCGTTATAACGCTGGGTTGTATCTGGTGAATGTGGGAAAGCATGAATACGCGGTGAATCACCTGCGCGCTGCAACTGAGTCACAACGCCTGCCAAAGATCGTGCGTGGAACAGCCTTCAAGACTCTTGGTATTGCTTTGATGAATTCCCGGCATATCGCCGAAGCAGAAACACCATTGCGTGCCGCACTGGAGCAGTCGCCACCCGATACGCAGGCGTACTGCCTGCTTTCGGAAGTGTATAAACAGACCATGCGGCTCGGTGAAGCCGCGCGTGCTGGAGCCGAATGCCGTTAAAAAAACCATGACCTCATTTACTACGCCCCAAATAATTAATCTTGCCATCCTGATTGCCGCATTGGTGACGGTTTCGTCCGGACTATATTTGAAAAAACGTAACGGCGAGCCCCGATCAGTGAAGGCCGGCAACTACATCCTGATAGGTTTGGGGGCTATAGCGTTGCTGTCCTATGTTAATTTCAAGCCGTTTTCCACACAGCCGAACAACTGGGATTTGTTTCATTACTACGTCGGATCGAAATATTTCCCCGAGATCGGCTACACCCGGCTTTACGCGTGCGTGGCAAGGGCTGAAGCGGAAAGCGACGATCCTGCGGCAAGCCACGCGGCAAAAAGGCGCACCATCCGGGATCTTGAAACCAACGATCTCGTTCCTGCGCGCAAATATTTCTTTGATGAGGTCTTCTGCAAAGAACGGTTTTCCGCCTCTCGCTGGGACTCCTTCAAGAACGATGTGGGATTTTTCCGCACCCGCCTGGAAGGCTTGTGGGATCTGGCCCAGATTGACCATGGGTTCAACCCATCGCCGGTGTGGATTCTTGCGGGAGGATTCGTTTCCGGCATGGTTCCATTATCCGATACCGCAGTGACGGGGATGGTGCTGATTGACGTTGCCCTTCTGCTCGGAAGCATTATCTGCCTGGCTTGGGCTTTCGGTTTGCCGACGGCCGCCTTTGCCGTCATTGCGAGTACCGCTTCGGGGGGGATTGATTGGGCGTGGGCGGGCGGCGGGGTATTGCGTCTAGATTGGTTCTTCATGTCAGCCCTTTCGGTTTGCGCGATGAAGCGCGAGCATTACGTGCTCGCTGGCGCGGCTTTGGGCTATGCGGCCGCGCTGCGGGTTTTTCCGGCAATATTTGCGCTGGGACCCTTCGTCGGACTGCTCTACGCGATTCATAAACGGCAGCACGATCAAAAGATGGCATACGGGAAATTCTTTGCCGGAATGGTGGTATCGGTGGCGGTTCTGCTGGCTTCCGTCTCTGCCATCTATGGGGCGGACTCGTTACGTGCGTTTATTGATAACACCAAAAAACACTCGGCGGTGGTTAGCACCAACAATGTCGGGCTGCGTACGGTATTGACCTATAGACCTGATACAGCAGTCCGTAATACGATTGATGTCCGCGCCGAAGAAGCCTACATATACTGGAAATGGGAGGCGGCAAAGGCTGAGGCCAAGCGGAAGGCGGTACCCGCCTACATCGCCGTCGTTGCAATCTGCCTGCCGTTTTTTGTTCTGGCAGTCATATCGGGCGGAGCCTGGCAGGCTATTGCTTTGGGGGCGACATTTGTCCCATTTGCGTGGTCTGAGCTATCCAATTACTACTACATGTTTCTAATGGTCGTGGCAACGCTTTTTGCCGCCAACCGGAAAGTAGCTTTCCCGTTGCTCGGAATTGGCATTGCAACGGGGATTGGAAAACTCTTTGAAATTGATGTAAATAAATATTTTGAACAGCCTGTGTTGCATGGCACGGTGCCCGGCATTGGACTGGATGAGGTTTATACCCTCTTCTCCGCCGCTGTTTGTATCGGATTTCTGGTTATATGGTGGCAGGTTAATTCCAGGGCGACGTTTTGGAAAAATGCTCTTTCAGCGGCCACCAAGGGGAAGAACACGGCTGCCTGAGCAATGTATCTGTTTCTTACCTGCGTGACCTGTTATGGCACTTCATGTTTGGTTGAAGCCTGAAGCCTGAAACCTGAAACCTGAAACCACCAGTTCAATGAATAAACTATTCGAGTTATTGCGTCTGATGCGCCCCCACCAGTGGGTGAAGAACGCTTTCGTGTTCACCGGTCTGTTGTTCGGCCATGCATGGCATGACGCGAGCCTCGTCACCGGTGCGGTGATGGCTTTCGCCGCATTCTGCCTGGTGTCCAGTGCCGTCTATGTGTTCAACGACATCGTTGACATGGAGCAGGATCGCCATCACCCCAAAAAAAGCCAGCGGCCATTGGCCGCCGGGCGGGTGGGCATATCTGCCGCCGTCATGCTCACGGTGTTGCTGGGAGCGCTCGGTTTAGTGCTGGCCCATAGCGCATCGCACACGGTGCTTATCATCATGGTCGGCTATGCGCTGATGAACGCCGCCTACACCCTGCGGCTCAAGCATGTGGTGATCCTGGATATTTTCATTATCGCCACCGGCTTCATGCTGCGCATCCTGGCCGGTACGCTGGGGGTCGGCATCCCGCCTTCACAATGGCTGCTGCTGTGCGGCCTGATGGTGACGCTGTTTCTGGGATTCACCAAGCGCCGCGCGGAAATCATTGCGCTGGCCGAAGACAAGGCCGCCCACCGCAAGGTGCTGGCGCATTACAGCCCGGTGCTGCTGGATAAGATGATAGGGGTGACCGCCGCCGGGCTGATCATGAGCTACAGCCTCTACACCATGAACGCCGACACCATACGCATCCACGGCACGGCCAACCTGATCTATACCGTGCCGTTCGTGATGTATGGGGTATTCCGCTATATCTATCTGTTGCACCACCAGAGCCGGGGCGGCGACCCGTCGCATGATCTGGTGCGCGACACGCATCTGTTCATCGTTGTCGGCGCGTGGCTGGCGGCGACCATCCTGCTGATCGCATGACGCATACCGCCCTGAGCGGCTGGCGCTTCCGTGTGCTGCTGCTGATCGTGCTGCTGAGCGCTATCGGCTACCTGGCGTTTTCCCTGTGGGGCGGCTGGCGGGAAGTGGTGGCGGCCATCGTCCGCGTGGGTTTCATCGGCACGGCCATCGCGCTCGCGCTTTCGCTGGTCAACTACGGGCTGCGCTTCCTGCGCTGGCAAAAATACCTTGCCCTGCTGGGCCATCATGTCTATTGGCCGGAAAGCCTGCGCATTTATATTGCGGGGTTCGGCTTGACCATCCTGCCGGCCAAGGTGGGCGAGACGGTTCGCTGCGTGTTCCTCAAGCGGCATGGGGTTCCTTATCCGGAAAGCCTGGCGGCATATTTTTCGGAACAGTTTTCCAATCTCATCAGCATCCTGTTGCTGGCAACTATAGGTCTGTGGGTTTATCCGCAGGCCAAACCGCTGGTGGTGATTCTTGCCGTGCTGATTTTTGCAGTCTTGATCGTTCTTCAGCAAAGCAAATGGCTGCAAGTGATCGAGGTCTTTGCGCAAAACCGGTTGCCTGCCCGGATCGGCAAACTGGCTGCACACGGCATCGAAATCGTCCTGCATTCCGGGCGATGTTTTCGCCTGCCCATATTGCTGTATGGCCTCGCGTTCGGGCTGGTTGCGTGGGGTGCGGAAGGGGTGGCTTTCTACTACATCATGCGCCTCCTCGGCAGCGACCTCTCGCTGCAAACCGCCCTGTTCATCTATGCCTTTTCCATGCTGGTCGGCGCGTTGAGCTTTCTTCCCGGCGGCCTGGGCGGAACCGAAGCCACCATGGTCGCATTGCTCATGCTGAACCATGTCGCGCAACCGCAGGCTGTGGCCGCAACCGTGCTGATCCGCCTGGCGACGCTGTGGTTCGCGGTGGCGCTGGGCGTGCTTGCGCTAACCTCGCCGGAGCGGGGGAAAGTTGGCGGGGTGGATTCCCCCTGACGGGGGCAAGAATCACAACGGCGAGATAAATACGCTCTCGCGCAGTTTCTTCAGTTGGTCGCGCAATTCCGCCGCCTTCTCAAATTCCAGGTTCCGCGCGGCTTGCAGCATATCCTTTTCCAGCCGCTTGATCTCCCTGGCAACATCCTTCTCGCTCATCGCCAGGTACTTGGCCTGGGTTTGCGCGGCCTTCAGCGTCTTGCGCTCGGCATCCATGTCATACGTGCCTTCGATGATGTCCTTGATGCGCTTGACCACCCCCTGTGGCGTGATGCCGTGTTCTTCGTTGTGTAGCTGCTGCTTGTGCCGCCTGCGCTCGGTCTCGTCTATGGCGCGGCGCATGGAGTTGGTGATTTTGTCGCCATACAGAATCGCTTTGCCGTTGATGTGGCGCGCGGCGCGGCCCATGGTCTGGATCAGCGAGCGCTCGGAGCGCAGGAAGCCTTCCTTGTCGGCATCGAGTATCGCCACCAGCGACACCTCTGGAATATCCAGCCCCTCGCGCAGCAGGTTGATGCCGACCAGCACGTCGAACATGCCGAGGCGCAGGTCGCGGATGATCTCGACGCGCTCCACGGTCTCGATGTCCGAGTGCAGGTAGCGCACCTTGATGCCGTGCTCGGAAAAATAATCGGTCAGGTCTTCCGCCATGCGCTTGGTCAGCGTGGTGGCCAGCACGCGCTCGCCCTGCTTCACGCGCAAGTTGACCTCGGACATCAGGTCATCCACCTGGTGCGTGGCGGGGCGCACTTCGACCTGCGGATCAACCAGCCCGGTCGGGCGCACCAACTGCTCCACCACCTGCCCGGTGTGCTCGGCTTCATACACCGAGGGCGTGGCGGAAACAAAAATGGCCTGGCGCATCACGCGCTCGAATTCGTCGAAGCGCAGTGGGCGGTTATCCAGCGCGGAAGGCAGGCGGAAACCGTAGTTGACCAGATTTTCTTTCCTTGCGCGGTCGCCCTTGTACATGCCGCCGATCTGCGGGATGGTGACGTGGCTCTCGTCGATGAACATCAGCGCATCTGGCGGCAGATAATCCAGCAGCGTCGGCGGCGGCTCGCCCGGCTTGCGCCCGGAAAGGTGGCGCGAATAATTCTCGATGCCCTTGGTGAAGCCAATCTCGTTGAGCATCTCCAGATCGTGGCGCGTGCGCTGTTCGATGCGCTGCGCCTCGACCAGTTTATTTTCCTTCTGGAAAAACGCGATGCGTTCGGCCAGTTCCAGCTTGATGGTTTCGATTGCATCCAGCACCGTGCTGCGCGGCGTGACGTAATGGCTGGAAGGGTAAACGGTAAAGCGCGGCACGCGGGTGAGGATGTGGCCGGTGAGCGGGTCGAACAGCGACATGCTCTCCACTTCATCGTCGAACAGGGACAGACGCAACGCATGTTCGCTGTTTTCCGCCGGGAAGATGTCTATCACATCGCCGCGCACGCGGAAATTACCGCGTGTGAAATCCATGTCGTTGCGGTCATACTGCATCTCGGTGAGGCGCTTGATCGCGTCCTGCCGCGCCACTTTTTCATGCTCGCGCAAATGCAGGATCATGCCGTGGTAATCCACAGGATCGCCGATGCCGTAGATCGCCGACACCGTCGCCACGATGATGGAATCTTCGCGCTCCAGCAGAGACTTGGTGGCCGACAGGCGCATCTGCTCGATCTGGTCGTTGATGCTGGAATCCTTCTCGATATACACATCGCGCGACGGCACATAAGCCTCGGGCTGGTAATAGTCGTAATAGGAAACGAAGTACTCCACCGCGTTCTCTGGAAAGAAATCGCGCAACTCGGAATACAACTGCGCCGCCAGCGTCTTGTTTGGCGCCATGACAATGGCAGGCCGCCCGGTGCGCGCGATCACATTCGCCATCGTGAACGTCTTGCCGGAGCCGGTCACGCCGAGCAGCGTCTGGAACGCCAGCCCGTCGTTAAGCCCCTCCACCAGTTGCGCGATAGCCGTGGGCTGATCGCCCGCTGGTTCAAAAGGCTGGTGCAGGCGGTAGGGGCTGTCGGGGAAGGTGATGATGTTCATGGTGAGGGGTGTATTGTACGGGGAATGGGGCGATTGCTAAATGGGAATGGTTCGGTTGCGCAGGGCTAATTTGTTCTTCAAATAATTATGTTTAAAATCAATAAAGGGCACCTCTAATAATTGCTCAAATTGTAATCAAAAAAACGTAAACTCTGATCCACCGAAA
>CXWL01090666.1_pt1 | contig 16630 bp, 15 predicted proteins | sample 590931 | NCBI WGS metagenome assembly CXWL01 (sample SAMEA3498368, study PRJEB10139) | groundwater metagenome | biome: water well; material: biofilm material | place: Germany | collected 2015-04-27 | reverse complement strand
CTTGTTCACCACCAGCATGACCTTGCGGCCAGACTTGCGCAGGAAGTCGGTGATGGTCTTGTCATGCGGCGTCATGCCCTGGCGGCCGTCGACGATGAAGATGACGACGTCCGCTTCGGCCACCGCCTGCTTGGTCTGCAGCGCCATCTGGTGCATGATGCCTTCCTTGGCGACCGGCTCGAAACCGCCGGTGTCGATGACCAGGAATGGGCGTTCGCCTACGCGGCCCTCGCCGTAGTGACGATCGCGCGTCAGGCCGGGCAAGTCCGCCACCAGCGCATCGCGCGAGCGGGTGAGACGATTGAATAAGGTCGATTTCCCGACGTTGGGGCGACCAACTAATGCTATTACCGGCTTCATGGTGTTATTCGACCGCGATTGCGGTCACAGTCCCAGATTGTGTTTGAAAAATCAGATTCGAACCAGCGACCAGCGGGGTGGCCATTACCGGGCTCCCGTCAGTTGCCGCTCGTGCTAAAAAGGCGCCATCTTCCCGTGACAGGAAGTGGATGAAACCCTGGTAATCGCCGACCGCGACTGCGCGGCCGTACGAGACCGGCGTCGACAGGCGGCGATAGCCGAGCTTGTCGTTCTTCCAGGCGCTGGTGCCGCCGTCGCGGTTGAACGCGAGCAGCGCGCCCTTGTCGTCGGCGGCCAGCACGAAGCGCTGGTCGACGGCGACGCCGACGTCGGACGACAGTTCCTTGGTCCAGCGCGCGGTGCCGGTGACCAGGTCGAAGCAGCCGACCCGGCCCTGGTAGGCGACGGTGCAGACTTCGCTCTCGATCACGACCGGGGTGCCGCCGATGTCGGTGACGCGCTCCAGTTCGGTGGCGCCGCGCGCTTCGCCGACCGCCACTTCCCAGCGCGGCGCGCCGGTAGCGAGCACCAGCGCGAGCAGCTTGCCGCCCGGCTGGGCCACGATGACGTCCTTGCCGGCGATGACCATGCCGGGCGCGTTGCGCAGCGTCAGCGGCGGCGCGACGCGCTGCACGGTCCATTTCTTGGCGCCGGTCCTGGCGTCGAAGCCGACGATCCGGTTGTCGATCGAGCGCACCACCACCACGCCCTGTCCCACCACCGGCGACGACAGCACTTCGCTGGACGCCTGCGCGGTCCACAGCGGCTTGCCGTCCATGTCGTAGGTCATGATCATGCCCTTGACGCCGCCCACCACCAGCATGGTGCCGTCGGAGCCGACGCCGGCCGACAGCGGCGAAGCGGCCTTGATGCGCCACAGCTGGCGACCGCTGGCCGCGTCGATGCGCGCGATGGCGCCGTCGCCGCCGGCCACCAGCACGCTGTCGCCGACCAGCGCCGGCGAGAGGATGTAGTTGTTCGATTTGCCGACGTCGAGCTTCCACGCGGTGCGCACTGCCATCGAGCCTTTCAGCTCGACCAGCGGGGCCGGCGCGTTGCCCTTCGACTTGGACGCGAACGGATTGAGCGAACTCAGGGTCGAGCAGCCGGCCATCAGGGCCAGCACGCCCACGCCAACGAGTTTCTGGGTAATACGCATAGTCTTTAACCTTGTTCTTTGACTGGTAGAGGGTCTTGACGCTTGTGGCGGAAAATCAGGCCGGCGCTTTCGGCGTTGCCACCGTGCCGCCGATCGACTCGAGCTTGAGCTGGACCAGCTGGCGGCCCGGGTTCTTCTTGTCCATCGCGGCCAGCGCGGCCTGGTACGCAGTGCGGGCTTCGGCCAGCTTGTTCTGCGCGACCAGGATGTCGCCCTTGCGGTCGGCCACTGCGCCGGCGAACTGCGGCACGAATTCGGTGCCCAGCAGCTTGATGGCTTCATCGTACGCTTTTTCGTCCAGCAGCACGCCGGCCAGGCGCAGCTTGGCGATCGACTTGTATTCGTCGTTGCCATGCTCGACCACCCATTGCAGCTGGGCCTTGGCGGTTTTCAGGTCATTGGCGTCGAATGCGGCCTTGGCGGCGGTCAGCGCGGCCATCTGCGCGTAGGCGGTGCCGCCGAACCTGGTCTCGACGTCGGCGGCGATGCGCTGCACCTTGGCGTTATCCTTGTCGGTCACCGAATTTTGCAGTTCCTGGTACAGGCCGGAAGCGTCGGCCGCCTTGCTGCGCTTGTTGTAGTTCCAGAAGTTGTAGCCGGCGTAGGCGGCCAGCGCGATAATCATCACCCAGGTCAGCAGGTTGCCGAACTGGCTCCAGAACGCCTTCAGCGAGGCCAGTTGTTCTTGTTCTTCGTGATCGTATGCCATGGAATTGTCGTTTAGGTCGATTGGTTAATGGGTAATCCGGTGCTGCCGGGGCAGCGCTCAGTGGTGGTAATGCACGTGATCGTGGTCGTGGTCGTCGCCGACGATCTGGTCGACCAGGTAGTCGACCACTTCGTCGAACGGCACGGTGGCCTGCTGCTGCCCTTCGGCGCTGGCGCGCATGGCCTTGACCGCCGCCACGTGGTTGGCGATCTCGTCGTCGCCGAGGATCACCGCGAACGCGGCGCCGCTGGCGTCGGCCTTCTTCATCTGGGTCTTGAAGCTGCCGGCGCCGCTCGCAGCCGCGCAATGTAGCACAACATCGAGTCCGGCATCGCGAATTCGCTCGGCCAGCACGAAGGCCTGCATCTGCGCGGCCTCGCCCTGGTGCACCATGTAGACGTCGCATTGCGATGGCGCCGACGGCTCGCCGGCCGACTTCATCAGTTCGATCAGGCGCTCCATGCCCATCGCGAAACCGACCGCGGGGGTCGGCTTGCCGCCGAACATTTCGATCAGCGGATCGTAACGCCCGCCCGCGCAGACCGTGCCTTGCGCGCCCAGTTCGTCGGTAATGAATTCAAACACGGTGCGGTTGTAGTAGTCGATGCCGCGCACCAGGCGGGGGTTGACGGTGTACGGCACGTTGTTGTGGTCGAGGATCTTCTTGACGCCTTCGAAGTGCGCCAGCGACTCGCCTTCGAGGTAGGTCAGCAGCTTCGGCGCGTTGTTCACCAGCTCCTGCATCGCAGGGTTCTTGGTGTCGAGGATGCGCAGCGGGTTGGTGTGCAGGCGGCGCTGCGCTTCGGCGTCGAGCAGCTCGAGGTTCGCTTCGAAGTAGGCGATCAGGTCGGCGCGGTGGCGCAGGCGCTCGGCGGCGTCGCCGATCGAGTTGAGTTCGAGGCGGATGTTTTCCAGGCCGAGGTCATCCCACAGGCGACGGCACATCATGATCAGCTCGGCGTCGATATCCGGGCCGGTGAAGCCGATCGCTTCCGCGCCGAACTGGAAGAACTGGCGGTAGCGGCCGCGCTGCGGACGCTCGTGACGGAACATCGGGCCCTTGTACCACAGGCGTTTCGGGCCGTCGTACACCAGGTTGTGTTCGAGCACGGCGCGCACGGTGCCGGCGGTGCCTTCAGGGCGCAGGGTCAAGAGGTCGCCGTTCATCGAATCGGTGAACGAGTACATTTCCTTTTCGACAATGTCGGTCACGGCGCCGATGGCGCGCGCGAACAGCCCGGTCTCTTCCAGGATCGGGGTGACGATCTTCTGGTAACCGTAGCTTTTCAGGATCGACTCGGTGGTGTTTTCCAGCAGTTCCCATAGCGGCGCATCGGCCGGCAGGATGTCGTTCATGCCTTTGACGGCGACGATCTTTTCAGGTTTTTTGTTCTCGGACATTTTATATACTTTTCGTTTTCTGATGCTTACTAGAGTCAGGCGCCTGGGGAGTCTAGGCTTGCAAGCCTAGACCGTTACGCTGGCGAGCGACATGTCGCTCGAAACCCCGGCTTCACCAGCGACGATTTTTTCAGGTTTCTTATTTTCAGACATATTATTTTTTACCGTAATTCGTTTGTACGTAATTCAGGACGATCGCCTGGAATTCCTGGACGATATTCTCGCCGCGCAGTGTGACTGATTTCTGGCCGTCGACGAACACCGGCGCGGCCGGCGATTCGCCGGTGCCGGGCAGGCTGATGCCGATGTTGGCGTGCTTCGACTCGCCAGGGCCGTTGACGATGCAGCCCATCACGGCCACGTTCATCGCCTCCACGCCCGGATACGACTTCTTCCACTCTGGCATCTGCTCGCGCAGGTAGGTCTGGATGTTGTCGGCCAGCTCCTGGAAGGTGGTCGAGGTGGTGCGCCCGCAACCAGGGCAGGCAATCACCATCGGCGCGAACTTGCGCAGGCCCATGGTCTGCAGGATTTCCTGGCCGACGATCACTTCGCGGGTGCGGTCGCCGCCCGGTTCCGGGGTCAGCGAAATGCGGATGGTGTCGCCGATCCCTTCCTGCAGCAGCACCGACAGCGCCGCGGTGGAGGCGACGATGCCCTTGCTGCCCATGCCCGCTTCGGTCAGTCCCAGGTGCAGCGGATAGTCGCAGCGGCGCGCCAGTTCGCGGTACACCGCGATCAGGTCCTGCACGCCCGACACCTTGCACGACAGGATGATCTGGTCGCGCGCCAGGCCGAGTTGTTCGGCGCGCACGGCGTTGTCGATCGCCGAGGTGATCAGGGCTTCGTACATCACCGCCTGCGCGCTCCACGGCTGCGCGCGCCGGGCGTTTTCGTCCATGATGCGGGCCAGCAGCGACTGGTCGAGGCTGCCCCAGTTGACGCCGATGCGCACCGGCTTGCCGTACTGCGCGGCCACTTCGATCATCTGGGCGAACTGGGTGTCGCGCTTGGCGCCCTGCCCCACGTTGCCCGGGTTGATGCGGTACTTCGACAAGGCGCGCGCGCACTCGGGGTAGTCGCGCAGCAGCGTGTGGCCGTTGTAGTGGAAGTCGCCGACCAGCGGGACGTCGATTTCCATCTTGTCGAGCTGTGCGCGGATCAGCGGCACGGCGGCGGCCGCTTCCGGCCTGTCGACCGTGATGCGCACCAGCTCGGAACCGGCGCGCGCCAGCTCCTTGACCTGGATCGCGGTGCCGATCACGTCGGCGGTGTCGGTGTTGGTCATCGACTGCACCACCACCGGTGCGTCGCCGCCGACCCAGACTCTGCGCTCGCCGTGCGCTACCAGCACGCTGCGGCTAATGCGCCGCGCGAGCGGGCCGGAAGGAATCGCCAAATTTGAAAAAGACATAATTTTAAATCGACTACTTGAGGTTGACACGCGATACGGTGCTGCCGGAGACCGGCGGCAATTCGACCGCCGCGCCGCGCAAGGTGGCGCTGACGGCGGCCGGCTTGCCCACCACCAGCGTGACCGGCTCGGTGATATCGAACGTTTCGGTGCTGCCGCCCTTGACCAGGCGCGCGATCAGCGGGGCGCCCTTGGCGCGCCGCACTTCGATCCAGGAATCCTCGCGCACGGCGACCACCAGCGCGTTGACCGAGGCGACGGCCGGCGCCGCAGGAGCGACCCCGGCAGCCGGCGAACCGGCGGCGGTGGAGCTGGGCGGCGGCACCGAAATCAGCGGCACCGACGGGTTCTGCAGCGAATTGAGTTCGATCGCGCTGGTCGCCGGCGCGGCGGCGCCAGGCGCCGGCAGCGCCGCCAGGTTCGGCTGCAGCGCCGCGGTGGACGACGGGCTCGATGCGGCCGGCGCATCGCCGCGCAGTGTGGCGGGGATCAGGCCGAAGTGCCAGGCGGCGGCGCCGGCGGCAATCACCAGCAGCACCGCGCCGATCGGCAGCAGCGGCAGCGACGCGCGCTTGCCGTGGCTCGGGAAGCGCACTTCCGAGAACGAGGCCGGTTTGCTCTCGCGGCGCACCGTGGTGCCGGTGGCGTCGGTCGGGCCGGGGGCGTCGAGCGCGATCTGGGCCACCAGCGGGATCGGATCGAGCTTGACGATCTTGGCGTAGGCGCGCACGAAGCCGCGCACCACGGCCGGGCTCGGCAGCGAAGCGTAATCGCCCGCTTCGAGCGCGACCACCTGGCGCACCGCCAGCTTGAGCTGGTCGGCCACCTGTTCCACGGTCCATCCCATCGCCTCGCGCTGGGCTGCCAATGTCCTGCCCGGCACACCGTGATTATCGGTATTGGCCGGCTGTTCTGCCCACTCTGAACTCATTGTCGTTCCTGTTTCATTCATCAAATGCACCACGCTGGAGAGCAGCATACTCGGGCGAGCCGGGATGATGCCGCCGCAACAAGGTACCCAGGCTGGCCTCGGAGGCCTTGTCGCCGAGCTTGCGGTCGATCCGCACCGCCAGCCACAGCGCTTCGGCCGACAGGCTGTCGAGCTTGGCGCCCGTTTTCACGCGATTGATAAAAAATCCGGCGCGCTGGTAGTCGCGCCGCTCGTAATAAACCCGCGCCAGGTTGGCGTTGGTGGTCGGATGATCGGGTTCGTAGCGCAATGCGTCAAGCAAATAGCGTTCGGCGGCCTCGAGGTTCTTCAATTTCAGGCTGCACGACCCGGCGTTCAGCAGCGCCTTGACCGGCGACTGGTAGGTCGGATTCTTCAGGGCCGACTCGAAATAGGCGAGGCCCTGCGCGCCGCGGCCTTGCTGGCACAGGAAGGAGCCGTAGTTGTTGCTCAGCTCAGGATTGCGCGGCGCCAGCTTCAGCGCGCGCAGGTAGTTCTCCTCGGCCAGCGCCAGTTCGCCCATCTGCGAATAGATCAGCGCCCGCACGCCATACGCATCGGCGAACTCGGGGTTGATCGCGATCGCCTGCTTGACTTCGTCGAGCGCGACTTCGAGCTTGCCGTCCTGGAAGTAGCCGACCGCCAGCTGCAGGCGGATCGAGGCGCGCTTCTCGGCCGGCGACTGGTCGGACGCGGTTTTCAGTTCGCCGCTGGCGGCCTTGTCGCCACTGCCGGCGCAGCCGGCCAGCGCCGCCGCCAGCAGGCACAGCGCCAGGCGCGCGGCCAACGCGCGGGCCGGTGCGGCGCTCAAGAACTGATCTCCACGATGCGCCCGAAATTGGCGCCGAATTTCTTTTGGTATTCAGCCATTTTCCCCATCCGCTCCTGGACCCGCGTGCGATCCTGTACTTCCCCGGCCAGTTGGCCGCAGGCAGCGTCGATGTCGTCGCCGCGCGTCTTGCGAATGGTGGTGACCAGGCCGCCGTCGAGCAGCACCTGGGCGAACGCCTTGATGCGCGGGTTTTTCGAGCGCAACAGGCCCGACTCCGGGAACGGATTGAACGGGATCAGGTTGAACTTGCACGACACCCCGACCAGCGGATCGTTGACCAGCGCCAGCAACTCGCGCGCGTGCTCGTCGCTGTCGTTGACGCCGTCGAGCATGCAGTATTCGAACGTGATGAAGTCGCGCGGGGCGAATTCGAGGTAGCGCTTGCAGGCGGCCATCAACTCGCGCAGCGGGTATTTTTTGTTGAGCGGCACCAGGCCGTCGCGCAGCGCGTCGTTCGACGCGTGCAGCGATACCGCCAGCGCGACCGGCACTTCCTGCGACAGCTTGTCCATGTTCGGCACCACGCCGGAGGTCGACAAGGTGACGCGGCGGCGCGACAGGCCGTAGGCGTTATCGTCAAGCATCAGCTTGAGGGCGGTGACGGTCGGCTCGAAGTTGAGCAGCGGCTCGCCCATGCCCATCATCACCACGTTGGTGATCTGGCGCTCGCCTTTCGGGCCCGGCTCGATGCCCTTGGTGCGGCGCAGTTCGAATTCGGCCATCCACAACTGGCCGATGATTTCGGACACCGTCAGGTTGCGGTTGAAGCCTTGCTTGCCGGTCGAGCAGAAGCGGCAATTGACGGCGCAGCCGGCCTGGGTCGAAATGCACAGGGTGCCGCGATTTTCTTCCGGGATGAACACGGTTTCGACCGCGTTGCCATTGCCGACGTCGATCAGCCACTTGCGGGTACCGTCGGTCGAGGTGTTGTCGCTGATGACGTCCGGCGCGCGGATTTCGGCGCGCGTCTTCAGCTTGTCGCGCAGCGACTTGGCAAGGTCGGTCATGCTGTCGAAATCGCTGGCGCCGAATTGGTGGATCCAGCGCTGCAATTGCTTGGCGCGAAACGGCTTCTCACCCAATTCGCCGCAATAAGCGACGAGTTGCGCGGGATCGAAGTCCAGCAAGTTGGTGAGAGTCGTCATGATGTTTTCAGTGCCAATAAAAATAAGGTGGTGCGAACAGCGCTTACTGCAGACCCGCTCGGACCCGGTTCGCTCGTCGTATACGGCGAGCCCGGGCGAGCGGTCCTTGAGACTAAACTTGTTTCCTTCAGCCGGGGCTGATTAACGCGAGTAAACGTTCAGCGCTGGGAAGAAATAAGCGATTTCAACAGCCGCGGTTTCGGCAGCGTCGGAACCGTGGACTGCGTTGGCGTCGATCGAATCGGCGAAATCGGCGCGGATCGTGCCTTTTTCTGCTTTCTTCGGATCGGTTGCGCCCATCAGGTCACGATGGATCGCGATGGCGTTCTCGCCTTCCAGCGCTTGAATCATCACCGGGCCGGAGATCATGAAATCGACCAGGTCCTTGAAGAACGGGCGAGCAGCGTGCACGGCGTAGAAGCCTTCGGCGTCGGCGCGCGACAGCTGGGTCATGCGGGCAGCAACCACTTTCAGGCCGGCGCCTTCGAAACGGCTGTAGATTTGGCCGATGACGTTTTTTGCAACTGCGTCTGGTTTGATGATCGACAGGGTGCGTTCGATTGCCATTTGTAAAAACTCCAATAAAAAGAAAGGTTTAGATCGAGAAAATAAGGACTCAATCAACCTTTGATTTTACCATACAACACCCCATCTGACTGATATTGCCCCTGTGGCCACGGAAGTGATAGAGTGGCGCCAGCAATTCCGGCCAGGATTGACCGCAATTTTGCGCGCTTTTGGCGCGCCGTGCTATGCTTTTAGCGCGTTTGAACCCATTTACGACTCGGAGGCACTATGATCCCAACCATGCAGCAAAGCTATGAATATGCGGTAGACACCCAAGCCGTGCGGCATCGCGTGCTGCGCAATACCTATTGGCTGCTCGCGCTGTCGATGATCCCGACCGTATTCGGCGCATTCATCGGCGTGCAGATGGCCCTGCCGATGTTCAGTGGCGCGATGGGATTCATTATCTTCATGGCAATTGCGTTCGGCTTCATCTTCGCGATCGAAAAAACCAAGAACTCGGCGGCCGGCGTTGCGGTGCTGCTCGGCTTCACCTTCTTCATGGGGCTGATGCTCACCCCGCTGCTGCGCCACACGCTCGGCTACAGCAACGGCGGCTCCTTGATCATGACCGCGTTCGGCGGCACTGCCTGCGTATTTGCCGCACTGGCCAGCTACGCGACCGTGTCGAAGCGCGATTTCTCGGCGATGGGCAAGTGGCTGTTCGCCGGCGTGATCGTGCTGCTGCTGGCCGGCTTCGCCAACATCTTCCTGCAGATGTCGGCGCTGTCGATCGTGTTCTCGGTGATGGCGATCGGGATCTTCTCGGCCTTCATCCTGTACGACGTGCAACGCATCGTCAACGGCGGCGAAACCAACTACATCACCGCCACGCTGTCGCTGTACCTGAACGTGTACAACATCTTCGCCAACCTGCTGGCCCTGCTGGGACTGGGCGGCAGCCGCGAGTAATAAGTCGCGGTGGAAATAGAAAGCCGACCTGCGGGTCGGCTTTTTTTTGCCTGGAAGACAAACCAGGGTCAGAGCTAGCTCTGACCCCAACGACGGGTCAGGCCCTTTCGAACACCGCCATCGATTCGACGTGCGAGGTGTGCGGGAACATGTTGATCACGCCGGCCTTCTTCAGCACATAGCCGGCTTCGTGGGTCAGGATGCCGGCATCGCGTGCCAGGGTGGACGGGCTGCAGGAGACGTACACAATCCGCTCGGGCAGCATGTCGGGATGGCTGGCGCGCAACCCGGCCAGCGCCTGCGCCAGCGCCATCGCGCCGTCGCGCGGCGGATCGATCAGCATCCGGTCGAACTTGCCGAGCGCGACCAGGTCCTCCGTGGTGACGTCGAACAGGTTGCGCGTCAGGAAACTGGTCTTGGCCGACAGGTCGTTGGCCTTGGCATTGTCGAGCGCGCGCTCGGTCAGGCTGGTGCTGCCCTCGATGCCGACCACTTCGCGCGAACGGGTCGCCAGCGGCAAGGTGAAATTGCCGAGCCCGCAGAACAGGTCGGCCACCCGGTGCCGCGGCTGTACCTCGAGCAGGCGCAGCGCGGTCGATACCAGCACCCGGTTGATCATGTGGTTGACCTGGGTGAAATCGACCGGCTTGAACGGCATCTTGACGCCAAATTCCGGCAGCGTGTAATACAGCTCCTTGTCGAGCGGATAGAACGGCGCGGCCGTCTCCGGTCCCTTGGTCTGCAGCCACCACTGGATGTTCCACTGGTCGGCAAACCCCTTGAGCAGGGTTTCGTCGGCCGGGCTCAACGGCGCCATGATGCGCAGCACCATCGCCGTCACCGTCTCGCCCACCGCCACTTCGATCTGCGGCACCTGGTCGAAGATCGACAGCGCGCCGATCAGCCCGCGCAGCGGCACCAGCATGGCTTCGACATGCGGCGGCAGGATCTTGCATTCGGTCATGTCGGCGACGAAGGCCGAACGCTTTTCGTGGAAGCCGACCAGCACCGTGTCTTTCTTGGCCACGTGGCGTACCGACAGGCGTGCGCGGTAGCGGTAGCCCCAGGTCGGACCATACATCGGGCGCATGATGTTTTCCGACTTGACCTTGCTGATGTGCCAAAGGTTGTCTTCCAGCACGCGCTGCTTCATCGCCACCTGGGCCGACGGCTCGAGGTGCTGCATCGAACAGCCGCCGCAGTTGTCGAAATGCTGGCACTTGGGCTCCACCCGCATCGACGTGGCGCGGTGCAGTTCGGTCATGCGCGCCGCTTCCCAGTTCTTCTTTTTCTTGAACGTCAGGAAGCTGACCCGCTCGCCCGGCAAGGCGCCTTCGACGAAAATCACCTTGCCGTTGCTGCCGTCTTCGTTCCGCAGGTGGCCTACGCCGCGCGCGTCCATGTCGAGGGATTTGATGTCAATCTGGATATCTGGCATAGCGAGTCGGCAATGAGGGTCGGCGGGCACGGAGGCGCCTGCGCATGAATTCTTGGGAATATGGAGGTGAACCGGGCCGGTCAGCCCGGGCGCATCATAGCAAGGAATCGCGCACCACGCCACGGGCGGCCATCGCCCGCTTCAGCTTGACCAGCGCTTCCTGCTGGATCTGGCGGACCCGCTCGCGCGTCACGCCCATCTCCTCGGCCAGCGTTTCGAGCGTGGCAGGATCGTCGTTGTCGAGGCCGAAGCGGCGCATCACCACGATGCGTTGCTTGTCGGGCAGCTTGGTGAGCCAGTCGCGCACCAGCACGGTCATTTCGTGGTGTTCGGCGCGCGCGTCCGGGCTGTCCTCGGCGTCGCCCGGCAGCATGTCCATCAGACTCGACTGCGGATCGTTGTCGAGCGGGGCGTCGAGCGAGGTCGCGTGTTCGGACAGGGCCAGGATGTCCTGCACTTCTTCGACCGGGCGCCCGACCAGGTGGGCGATGTCCTCGGCGGTGGCGTCCTTGCCGTTGTGGTGCTGGGCTTCGAGGTGGTATTTGGCGCGCAGCACCTGGTTCAGCTCGCGCACCATGTGCACCGGCAGGCGCACCGTGCGGGCCTGGTTCATGATGGCGCGCTCGATGCTCTGGCGGATCCACCAGGTGGCGTAGGTGGAAAAACGGAAGCCGCGCTCGGGCTCGAACTTGTCGATCGCGCGCATCAGGCCGATGTTGCCCTCCTCGATCATGTCGAGCAGGACCACGCCGCGGTTGATGTAGTGCTTGGCGATCGACACCACCAGCCGCAGGTTGTGTTCGATCATGGTCTGGCGCGCCGGGAAGTCGCCCGACTTGGCCAGGGTGGCGAAGTGGACTTCCTGCGGCGCGGTCAGGAGCGGGCGGGTGCCGATCTGGTTCAGGTAGTGCTGGGTGGTGTCGGTCGAGAGCTCGGCCGCCAGCACTTTCTTCAGTTCGTCGACACTGGCCAGCACCGCTCCGGGTTCGACCGCCGGCTCCGCATCGGGATCGGCGGCCTCGTCCGGATCGACCACGCTGTCGTCCAACTGCCCGTCAGGGAAATCGTCCGAGCCCGAATCGTCTTCCATCTGGTGCGGCGGCTGTGTCATGGGCGCTTCATGGCATTGGCTTAGCGGTTTGGCAGGAACCTGGACGGATCGACCGGTTTGCCCTGCTGGCGAATCTCGAAGTGCAGTTTGACCGAATCGGCGTCCGAGTCGCCCATTTCGGCGATCATCTGGCCCTTGTTTACGTTCTGGCCTTCCTTGACCACGATGCTGCGGTTGTGGGCGTAGGCCGAGAGCAAGCTGTTGCTATGCTTGACGATTACAAGATTACCATAACCGCGGATGCCGCTACCGGCGTACATGACTTTTCCCGCGCCGGCGGCCATCACGTGCTGGCCGGGCTTGCCGGCGATGTCGATGCCCTTGTTCTTGCCTTCATCGAAAGTGGCGACGATCTTGCCGTCGGAAGGCCACATCCAGCTGAGCTTTTCGTCGTCGGTCGCGCTGACGGTGCTGCCCGGGACAATCGCCGGCACGCTCGGGGCGGCGACGACCGGCTCCGGCTTGTCGGCTTTCGGCTCGTTCTTCTCGGCCGCTTTGGCGCCCTCGCCTTTTTGCAGTTCGGCCAGGTTGGCGTCGTTATAGACGCGCTTGTCGCCGCGCGGCGCGGTCTTTTTCGGCGCCGGCGGCGTGACCGGACGCAATTCCGGCATCGCTATCGGCGACGTCTGGGCGCCGCTCGCAGTTTCCGGCGGCGCCACGCGCAGCACCTGGTCGACCTTGATGTCGTTCGGGTTGGCCAGGTTGTTCCAGGCCACCACGTCGCGGTAGTTCTGGCCATGGTCAAGCGCGATGCGCAGCAGGGTGTCGCCCTTCCTGACGGTGTAGGTGCCGCGCGCGTCTTCCTTCGCGTCGTCCGCAGCAGCGGCAGCCGGACGGCTGGCGGTGGGAATGGTACGGTCAACGACGGGCGCGTGGCGGGTGGAGGTGCTGCAGGCACTGAGCAATCCGAGGGAAAGGGTCAGCAGGGCTAAAGGGCGTGTTTGGTTCATTCTCATCAGTATATATTTCGCAATCTTGGACAGGGCTCAAACGGTTCCTGGACGCAACGGGACAAAATGACAACTTTCCAACGTTTCACTCATCCATTCCGCCTTGCCGCTGCGGGTAATCAGTTGCAGGTGCTGTACCTGTGCGCCCACCGGCGCGACCAGGCGGCCGCCGATGGCGAGTTGCTCGAGCAGCGCGCGCGGCACTTCGAGGCCGGCTGCGGCCAGGATGATGCCGTCGAAAGGGGCGACCTGCGGCAGGCCAAGCATACCATCTCCGTACTGCAAGCGCAGGTTAGAAATGCGCAAGGGCCGCAAATTGGACTTGGCCAGCTCGTGCAGGGGCTTGATGCGCTCGATCGAATACACTTCCTGCGCGACGCGCGCCAGCACCGCGGCCTGGTAGCCGCAGCCGGTGCCGATCTCGAGCACGCGGCCGAGCTTGCCGCCGTTGCGCATCACCTCGATCATGCGCGCCACGATGTACGGTTGGGAAATTGTCTGGTGGTGGCCGATCGGCAGCGAGGCGTCGATGTACGCCTGGGCCGACAAGGCCGGTTCGATGAACATGTGGCGCGGCACGCTGTCGAGCGCAGCCAGCACCAACTGGTCCTGCACGCCCTGCTTGGCGACCCGCGCCACCATCTGGCGCCGGATCGCGTCCGACACCATCAGGTCGGGACGCGGGGCGGCCGGCGTTGCCGGCTGGGCCCGCTGCATGGCCTCGCTGTGCGATTTCGACGGCGCCGCGCCCGGCTTAAGCGGCGCATACGGGGCATACACCGCGGTGCGCGCCGCATTCTGGGTCGCGGTCTGGGGCGTGGCCACCCGGGTCGGCGAATACGACGGGCTCTTGCGATCGCCGCTGCCGGTCACCGAAGACAGCGGCAAGGGGAAGTTGCTGTGCTTGTCCTTCATGCCAGTCCGCGCGCCAGTAGTTCGAGCTGGACCTTGTGGGTCAGGTCGACCTGCAGGGGAGTGACCGAGACCTGGCCTTGGGTGATCGCATGGAAATCGGTGCCCTCGCCGGCGTCCTTGGTGGCGCCTGGCGGCCCGATCCAAAAGATTTCGCGCCCGCGCGGATCGAGCGCGCGGATCACCGGCTCGGCCTGGTGGCGGCGGCCGAGCCGGGTCGCGCGGACCTGGCCGAGCTGCTCGTAGGGAAGGTTTGGGATATTCACGTTCAGCAGGTAGGGCGATGACAATTCGTCGAAGCGGCGCAGCACGATGTCGCGCGCGATGCGGGCCGCCGCATCGATGTGGGTCCAGCCGTATTCGGCCTGGGAAAAAGCGATCGCCGGGATGCCGAACAGGTAGCCTTCGGTGGCGGCCGCGACGGTGCCGGAATACAGCGTGTCGTCGCCCATGTTGGGGCCGTTGTTGATGCCGGAAACGACCAGGTCGGGCCGGTAGTCGAGCATGCCGGTCAGGGCCACGTGGACGCAGTCGGTCGGGGTGCCGTTGACGAAATAAAAACCGTTGGCGGCTTGCTGAACCGACAAGGGGCGATCGAGCGACAGAGAATTGGACGCGCCCGAGCGGTTGCTGTCGGGCGCGACGACCACGATGTCCGCCACCGCGGCGAGCGCCTCGGCCAGGGCGTTGATACCGGGGGCGAGATAGCCGTCGTCATTGCTGATAAGTATTCTCATGCGGCAATTTTACCTGATGCGACGGTCGCATCGGGGCGCTCGGGGTAAACATTCGTCGCCGGGCCAACACCGTTCGCCCCCGGTATAGTGCGGCAGTGGGCCGGCCCCGGCGCCGCAACACCAAAAACCCGCTATCGCCGCCGGCTCTTTCGGGTCAGTTCGGTTGTTGCACGGCGACCGGCTTGGCAGCCGTCGCTTCGTTCAACGCCCCTTCCAGCGACGACACCTCGGCCTGCAGCAGCGCCACCAGCGCATGCGTGTCGCCCTCCTGCGCATAGACCTGCTTGATCATCGCCATCCCGCGCCGCCGCAGCGGATACGCCACGCTCGGCCTGAGCACCATCTTGCGCAGGCTGTCGGCCAGCGCGCGCGCCTCGCCCGCGCTCTGGCTGTCGATCAGCTGCTGCAGCTGGGTCAGCTTGTGGTCCAGCGTACCGGGATCGGCAGGCCCGCCGCGCGCCTCGAGGATGGCCGGCTTCATGCCGGGATCGCCAAGTTCGGGCTCGTGCGGCCCGGACGCCATGGCGCGGCTGCCATGCAAGCGGTCGTTGCCCTGCCGCACCGTTTCCTCCAGCTTGCGCGCAGCCGAGGTATGGCCCTGGCTCGACAGGGTCGCCGCCAGCAGCTTCTTGCTGCGCAAGGTTTCGAAATCGTCCATGCCGTGGATGCGCTCGTGCAGGTCGACCACGTGCTGCTGCAGCCGGCGCGCCGCTTCCAGTTCGCCCTGCTCGCCCAGGGTGGTGGCCAGGCGCAGCTGGGTGCTGAGGGTTTCCGGGTGCTCCGGGCCGAGCCGCCGTTCGCGCGAGTTGGCCAGCGCCTCCTGGATCCGGCGCACCGAATCCAGGTCGCCCTGGGCGGCAAGGATTTCGGCCAGCGCCTCGCGGGCCTGGACCGTGTCGTGATGGTCGGCCCCGGCGTGCCGCTCGCGCGCGCGCACCACCGTCTCCTGCAACGTGCGGGCGTTGCCGATGTCGCCCATTTCGCACAATAGCGCGGCCAGCTGCTGGGTGCAGCGCAAGGTGTCCTCGTGCTCGCTGCCGAGCAGGCGCTGGCGCCCGTCGAGCACGCGCTCGTAGGCCATCCGTGCGCGGCTCAGTTCGCCGTAGCGGGTCAGCGTGTCGGCTTGCGCGGCCAGGCTGGCGAGCGTCATCGCATGGTCCGGCCCGGACAGCCGCTCCCAGGCGCCGCTGACTTCCTCGTGCAGGGCCAGCGCCGGCTCGAACTCGCGCAGCTCGGCCAGGGTCGCGGCCAGCCCGGCGCGCATGGCCAGCGTTTCCGGATGGTCGTCGCCGAGCAGGCGGCGGCAGTCGTCGCCCAGCAGTTCGTAGAGCAATTTCGCCTCGTGCAGCTTGCCGTTGTGGCGCAGCAAGCAAGCCAGGCTGGCGCGGCTGGCGCGGGTGTCGGCGTGATCCTCGCCGAGCAGGCGCTGGCGCAAGCCGGTGCTTTCCTCGAAACATTGCCGGGCCTGGCGGTCTCTGCCCTGGCGGCGGTACAGGTCGCCGAGGCGCATCAGGTCGGCCGCGAGCGGCACCGAGACGGCCGAGGAGACGCCGTCGGCCGGCAGCGTGCGCAGCGCCGCGATGCTGCCCAGCAGGCCGANNGCGAAAACCGGTCGCCCTCGCGGTCCGTGCATACCGACAGGTGTTCGCCGCCGGACATGGCGTTGGTCTGCTGCAGCTGGACCTCGTCGAGGTAGCTGTCGAGCGACAGGTTGGCCATGCCGTACGAATCGCGCAGCAGCTTTTCGAGCGCCGGCTGGTAGCCGCCGATGCCCTTGTGCGGGTCGCCGCGGCGCCATTGCAGGCGGCGCGCGCAGTCGGCGCTGTCGATCGCGCATGGCAAGGGATAGACCAGCAAGGGGCGCTGTTCGTCCTCGTGGCTGCAGCGGTATTCGATGGCGCGGGTCACCACACCGTTCAAGCCTTCCAGGCTGCGCTGGTTGGGCGTGAACAAGGTCACCAGCTTGCGCGGCAGCAGCGTGGTGCAGATGCTGACGGCGGCCGAGCGGCCGCTGCGCGCGTCGACCAGCACGTG
>CXWL01014282.1_pt1 | contig 16631 bp, 18 predicted proteins | sample 590931 | NCBI WGS metagenome assembly CXWL01 (sample SAMEA3498368, study PRJEB10139) | groundwater metagenome | biome: water well; material: biofilm material | place: Germany | collected 2015-04-27 | reverse complement strand
TCAAGAAATTATTCGTGCGGCGCAGAAAGCGAGCGCTCTTCCCGTCTCGGTTAAGACGCGCATTGGTTACAATACAGAATCGCTCGATGAGTGGCTTGCCGCGCTTCTTGAGGTGTCGCCAGCCGCTATCACGCTTCATTTGCGGACGCGCAAAGACATGTCGCTCGTGCCAGCCGATTGGGAGCTGATGAAAAAGGCAGTGGAGATTCGTAATCGCATAAATCCCGCGGTGCTCCTTATTGGGAATGGTGACGTTCAGGATCTTGATGATGCGCGGATGAAAGTCGCGGAGTCTGGTTGTGATGGGGCGATGCTCGGTCGCGCGATGTTTGGTAATCCGTGGGTTTTTGCCGGGCGTAAATCGGAGGATACGACGCTCGCCGAGAAGCTCACGGCGCTTATCGAACTCGCGCGAGACNNGACTTTGAAAAGCTTACGCCACGTAAGAATTTCTCGATACTTAAAAAACACATTAAAGCGTTCGTGACCGGTTTCGACGGTGCTGCGGAATTCCGAGCAAAACTCATGGAAACTGACTCGGTCGCCACCTTGGCAGCGGCTATTGCAGAACGTACATGAGGGAGTAATATTTCTCTCGGAAGTCTTTGTACATTCTAAAAAGGAGGTGCTATGGCGCTGTTCGCCAGAATCGTATGGCGTGGAGCAGTCGATAGCGGTTCGCAAACCCAGTTCATTTCACTTGTAGAGCTTATGAAGAAGAAGGGAGGTGCGCCAATCTGTTTTGTACTCGGTCGGCATACAATGTCGTGCGATGAATCGGAAAAAAAAGGCAAGAATGAGATGATTCGCATCAAGGCAAAGCTGATTGGAAAGTATGTCAAAAGGTTTTGGCCGCAGGGCATGAAAGAAGGCGGTGCGTTCCTTGATTGCGAAAGCGGTTTTTGGCAGAAGACGACCGCATGGCTCTATGACGCTATCGTAGTCGAGAGTTGGTATGTTTCTTCACAAGAAAGATATGTAAAAGTTGGTAGATCGAGACAGCGAAAGAAAAAATTGCTGCGGACCGGAGAAGAAAAGAAGCAAGCGGTTCTTGTTCAAGAGGCGCGCGTTCGCGAAGCGCAGTACCTTTGTGAACTCAAGAACGAAGTTTCCAGGCTTCGGTCGAGACTCGAGTCTCTTGAAGACTATGAGATGATACCCGGCCATGTGTTTGTAAAAAAAGAAAACAGCGCTGAGTACGGGTTTATTTGTAGGAAGATTGAGAAGCTCAATCGCGCGATTGTGTGTGCAACCTGGGAACGACCTGAAATCGATTCCGAGTTTTTAAAGCCAATGCCGAGGATACGTGGAAGTTTACGATTACTACCGACCTCAGGTTAAACAGTGTATTGGAGGTGCACACAGCCGACTGGTTCCCACCAGTCGGCTGATTTTTTAAATTATCTCTTTTGATTTATTGCTAAACGTGCTCGATACAGTAAACTGTTTTTCAGACATCTTTGAACTTTTTTAGAAAGGAGGTTGCTGTGGAGTCTTCTGAGCAGGAGGTACAGCGATTAGAATTTGGCGATCTTACTCACATTCGTATCGCACTTGGGGCGCGGCGGCAGCAACTTCTGGATGATAAGCACGAGCTACAACTTAATATTTCAGGTCTCGGCGTGACGTATCATGCGAGAACGGGTCGACCAATTATCCCCCAAGGGAAAGAACGGGAGTATGAAAAGATCTTTCAGAATATGCTCGACATAGAGCAAAAAATCAAAAGCATCCCTGTTGAATATTTAATTCTCTCAAACTCAAGCACGTTTGTGCGCGGTCGACTAGAAACCTAGTCGACCGTTTCATTTTGGTTAAGTAATTCATATACATTTTTGCAAAAAATACGGTGAGCAGGTAGTCTACCCCCCAGGGGTTCCTTTGGACATTTTAGAAAGGAGATTCTCATGCATTTTCGGGCGGAGAAGATAGCTGGGTGTTGTTGGGTCGCGGGTCCTAAGAGATACGACACAGCATTGATTCAGCTTACTACCACAAAGGGGGAGTTTTTCAGGTTTGTGTTGTATGTCAGAACTACCCATTCCTTGGCTGAGGGCATAGACGACACGTTTTGCAGTATCGATCTAAAGGAGAAAGAGACCGATAGAGAGAAAGTAGTCGAACGCTATTTTAGTCCAGGCGGAGGAGTGACAAAGAATTTCCCCAGAATCAAGAGCGACCGTTGGCAGGAGACAGATTCTTGGCTTGCTCAGGTAGTCGAGGACGTTCCGGGCACGAGTCCAAGAAGTGTTAGAAGACGTATTTCCTTATCGCGTCCTAAGCCCGGGAAGCGTTTTTGGAGCGGCCATTTGCGCAAGCACAAGTGGGAAGTCTGAAAACTGTCCTGTGCATGCGTTGTATCAAAACGGCCGACCGGGAAACCAGTCGGCCGTTTTTCATTGGAGTACCAACAAAAAAATCGTATACTTAAAAGCATGCGCGCGAAACAGTGGCGACAAGGAATTCTCATTGGTATTCTTTTGCTTGTCGCTTTCTGGCTAGTGTCGCTTATCTGGGGACTTGCCGGGAAAGCGCATATCGCAGTGTCGGAAGCACACGAGGTGGAGCGGCAATATGAAGCACTCGAAGATCGCAAGACTCTGCTTCAAGCAAATCTCGCTGCGCTCGCTACTGTTCGCGGGCAGGACGCAGCTATCCGGACGGCATTCGGGGTTGCGCGACAGGGAGAAGAAGTTATCGTGGTAGTGCCTCCTGAGCTGAAAGTCCCGACGGTCCCGCCGTCCTGGTGGCAACGAATATTGAGTTGGTTCTAATTGCGGAATTGGTTTAGTGGTAGAACAGTTGCTTCCCAAGCAACGGGCGGGAGTTCGATTCTCCCATTCCGCACCATTCGCACTGTTTATTTCTGTGGATAACCTCACGTGCTATACTCGCCACATAACTTCTTATATGAATAAAAATATCACCATTTACAGCACGCCGACCTGCCATTTTTGCCAGATGACAAAAGATTTTCTTAAGGAAAAAGGTATTGGCTACACAGAACATGATGTAGCTCATGACCTTGAGAAACGCCAAGAGATGATTCAGAAATCAGGACAGATGGGTGTTCCGGTTATCTTTGTAGGGGAAGAAATGATTATCGGTTTTGACAAGGAAAGGCTCGTTTCTTCTCTTGGCATTACTGCATAATCTTTCGGTCCTTATATCGTTCTCCGAACGAGCCCTTATAGTTCAACGGATAGAACAGCCCCGTCCTAAGGGGTAGATGCTGGTTCAATTCCGGCTAAGGGCACCTATTTAAAGGGCTGATTCAGTTTTGACTCCCTTGAGGGTGCAAACGACTCCTACTTCTGCAACTATCGCAATTGTAAGAGCGATATCGTGGAACTAAGGAATTTTCCACATCGTTTTTGAAGAGAGACTCATACAGATAGGTTATACTTATGTGTGAGTATTCTTGGTCATGTATAAATTTATAATCGCAAGGACCGTCTTTTCCTTCAGTTTCTTTATATTGTTTATCAATCCAGATATTGGTTACGCCGCTCCGTGTACGCCAGGCACGAACTGCTACTGCGATAAAGTCAAAGGGGGAGCCTTCAACGATCCAAGCGTTCTGCTCTGCGAGGATTTCGAGGCGCCCACGCTCATCAACAATCAAGGCGTCGGAAACGGCGCTCCCTACTACGGCCCTTGGTACGACGACAGTGGGCAAGTAGGCAATCGCGGCGTCAACAGCTATTGGAACCGGAAATATTCCAACGGCGTCAATGGGTTTCTCTTTTCGACGGGACAACCGGCAAGCCCCATGTTCGGATCTCCCTGCCCTTACGCGCTCTGTTCGGGTGCGAAAGTCTGGGACGCCGGCAATCGCTGGTCGGCAAACGCCTATGACCCTCGGCTGATGTTTCCCTCCAAAGCCTAGGACTTCAGTGCAGAAGTCACGAGCATCCTGCCGCCGACGAACACAGCAAGCGGAGTCGCCGGGATGTTCGACGGCAACGCGAACCTAGCCTATCGTATCGGTCCCGGCAACAATAATGGCATCGCGGGGGCGGCGAGATGGAACCGAGTAACGACATTCGGAGCCACACAGGCCGTCGCCTATCCCAGCAATCTTGGCGCGAGCGGAATAACAAACAATATGTGGAAGCACAATCAATGGCTTAGTGACTCGTCACAAGCAGGCGGCGATGCGCTGTTTCTCTTTGGTAGAACCGGCACTCTGGATACGACCTTTCCGTTTTACCAGATGACGTTTGCCGATTACAGTCAGACCCAAGTCGTACGTACATCGAACTGCGCCGCGCGACTGGCTGCGGCGGTGAAGACTATCGGTTCTTTCCGGTGTGATCCTGAAGGAAACTTCATTTGGGAGCCGGCGTCCTCGAATTATAGTCGTCCCGTTGACTGGCCCCTGGGCACTTGGGGATGCGCCGAGGCGTATTATCAGAATATAGGCACGGCCAACTCGTCGATTCAGATGTGGTTTACCGGCCCCTCGGGCGTGCGCAAGAAGCTCATCGACATTAGTGGGATGGACCTCACGGGGCATGCAGCCAATTATAAAGGGGTGGCCGGCTATGTCGGGCTCTCTTGGAATGCCTACGCGAACGCAAACGCTGGAGCCCAATACGGTTCGGTCGCCAACACGGAGACCACCTTCCGCTATGAGGACAATCTGCACATCCGCGCTGGCGCCCCGGTCTCTTGCGCCCAAATCGGTTTTGGCTCATCCGGTCCAGCTGATACCACTTCTCCAACCACCCCTTCTGGTCTCGCTGCTTCAGCTATCTCCTCTTCCCAAATCAGCCTCGCTTGGGCCGCCTCCACCGATGCTGTGGGAGTTTCTGGATATCGCATCTATCGAAACGGCACCCAGATAAGCACCACTGCGGGCACGTCATATTCCGATATTGGTCTCACTGCCTCCACCGCATATTCCTATGCTGTGGTCGCATACGATGTGGCCGGTAACAGTTCGGCACAATCTACTTCAGCATCCGCCACCACTCAAGCGCCGATTATTGACACCACCGCCCCTTCCATCCCCACCTCTCTCACCACCTCAGTCATCTCTTCTTCTCAAATCAACCTCTCCTGGTCTGCAAGTACCGACAACATCGGTGTGACCGGATATCGCATATACCGAGGCGGCTCTCAAATAGCCACTGCAGCAGGCACCACATACTCAAACACCGGCCTCTCACCATCCACCGCATACTCATACACCGTCTCTGCATACGATGTTGCTGGGAATAATTCAAACCAATCCACATCTGTCTCCGCAACAACACCAGCAGCACCTCTCCCCTCCGCTTCATATATAACAGGCTATGGCATGACTGAAGGGAGTGGTACCACACTCACTGATGCGTCAGGCACTGGCCACACCGGAACACTCGTCAATGGCCCTCTTTGGGTCACTGGACAATCCGGCTATGGCCAAGCGCTTTCATTCGACGGTATCAATGACTCCGTATCGGTTGCCAATCCTTCGACCTTTAACTTTGGTACCGCTGATTTCACCATTGAAGCTTGGATTAAACGGAATGCACTTGGAGGATCTCAACGTCACATCTTCAGCAAGTGTTCCGCCTCAACATGGTCGTCAGGATGCAAAGAGTTCTATTTCAAGTCCAGCAACCAATTAGCCTTCGGCTCATACAACACTGGTGACACCCTCTCCAGCACAATCGCTGATACGAATTGGCACCACGTTGCCGCAACATTCACGAATAGCAGCAAAGCCCTGAATATATACGTGGATGGTGTCCTCACTACCACAGCCACAAAATCTCTCGAGGTTGATACTGCAGGGCATGTCGTCACCGTCGGCAACCATCAAGGCAACAATACCTTCAGCGGACTTATTGATGATTTTCGTATATACAGCCGCGCATTAACCCTTGCCGAGATTCAGTCAGACAAAGCTACCCCTATTGCAGCCGCTTCCGTCAGTGACATCGCGGCTCCAACCATTCCTTCCGGTCTCACGGTAACTCCTTTCTCAGCCACTCAAATCAATCTCTCTTGGACTGCAAGTACTGACGCAGTGGGCGTCACCGGATACCGTATATACCGTGCAGGTGTACTCATAGCTAGTCCAACGGGTACCGCCTATTCCGACACTAACCTCACTCCAACAACCACGTACACCTATACCATCTCCGCCTATGACGCAGCAGGGAATACTTCGGTACAGTCTTCGTCAGCAGGCGCGACAACCCAAGCGTCTACTGCTCCAACACCGACACCAACTCCCACACCTCTTCCAACTATTATTCCAACAGCAGTCCCAACCACTCAACCATCTGGTGGGGGAGGAGGTGGCAGTGCCAGTACTCCAGTCCCAACAATCGCACCAACAATAACCTCCTCCGGTGGAGGTGGTGGAGGAACAATCATCCCTCTCCCAACCTCTACCCCAATCAACTCTCCTGGTGCCAACCAAACTTCTCCGTCCACCCCAACCACCTCCTCGCTCTTCCTCACCCGCTCCCTCTATCAAGGCCTCAAGGGCACTGACGTACAAAGTCTCCAATCCTTCCTCATCCAACAAGGACACCTCGCCCCCTCAAACACCACCGGCTTCTATGGTGCTCTCACCAAGCAAGCCGTACAGAAGTACCAGTGTGCCCAAAGCATCGTCTGCTCTGGCACCGAAGCCACGACCGGCTATGGCGTGGTGGGACTGAAGACCCGTGCCAAGCTAAACGGCACAACCACATCCTATGTCTCCACCTCCACCCTCACCCCAGCCCAGGCAGACTCGATCATCGCCCTTATCCAATCCTTCGGAGCAGATGCTGCAGTGATTGCGAAAGTGAGGATGGTGTTGGGGAGGTAGTGTATAATTGCGGCATCCCGCTACAATTTTATTATTCTTATTTTTCTCTATGGCTATTCGCGTCGCTATTAATGGTTTTGGGCGCATTGGGCGCGCGTTTGCTCGCCGTTCGTACAAGCGTGACATAGAAATTGTTGCCATAAATGATCTAGGTTCACTCGAGAATCTCGCGTACCTTCTCAAATACGATACTGTCTATGGACGATCTCCCTTTTCCGTTGAAGCACGTGACGGGGTACTTCTGATTGATGGGAAAGAAGTGAAATTCTTTTCGGAAAAAGATCCCGCGCAACTGCCGTGGAAAGATTTGGCGATTGATGTCGTCATCGAGTCAACCGGATTCTTTACAGATTATGAAAAAGCAAATGTGCATATCACAGCCGGTGCGAAACGGGTGGTTATCACAGCTCCCGTGAAGAACGAATCACCACTGGGTGCGACGGTACTTATGGGTTTGAATGAAGATAAGCTCACGACCTGTCAGATAACTTCGAATGCTTCTTGCACGACGAACTCGGTAAGTCCGGCAATTGTCATTCTTGATGAAGCCATCGGTATTGAGAAAGCGATACTTTCCACAACGCACGCCTACACGGCGAGCCAATCTCTTGTCGATAGTCCGTCGAAGAAAGATATGAAAGAAGGAAGAGCTGCGGCGCAAAATATCGTGCCGACCTCGACTGGAGCGGCGATAGCGGTCGCACAAGCGTACGAGCCGCTCAAAGGAAAATTTGACGGCATCTCGCTTCGCGTACCGGTGCCAGCAGGATCGATTGCCGATGTTACTTTTATCGCGAAGCGTTCGACGACTAAAGAAGAGGTGAATGACATACTGCGCGCCGCCGCTCTCACTCCGCGCTGGGAAGGAATCTTTACGACAACAGACGAAGAACTTGTCTCGAGCGATATAGTCGGACAGCCTTATGCATCTATCGCGGATCTTGGAATGACTCGCGTTGTCGACGGCACGCTCGTGAAGGTGCTTACTTGGTATGATAATGAGATGGGATACACGGAGTCGCTCGTTCGTCACTGCATCGCAGCCGCCAATGCCTAAGCTATTCATCGCGTCTGATCATGCGGGATTTGCGCTCAAGAATGCGCTTACTGAGCATTTCCGTACACTCGGATACGTGGTTGAGGATGTTGGCGCACATACACTTGATCCGGAGGACGATTATCCTGATTTTGTGACGCCGCTTGCGAAGCAAGTCGCAGGTGATCCGGACAGTCGAGGCATTATTATCGGCGGCAGCGGACAAGGTGAAGCGATATGCGCAAATCGCATCCATGGCGTCCGTGCCGCGGTTTTTTATGGGCCCATGCGCGTGACTTCCGCACTCGACATTGAAGGGGGCCATTCCGAAGATGGGTACGATGCAGTGCGGCTCCCTCGTCGGCATAATGACGCGAATATCCTTTCTATCGGCGCGCGTTTCGTCTCGGGAGATGAGGCGATTAAGGCGACGCACATATTCCTCGAAACATCGTTTTCAGTTTCGCTGCGCCACGCGCGCCGCCTCGCAAAATTTTAGCCATGAGTCTTATCGTTCCAGCCGTACTCCCTTCTTCGTATAAAGATCTTGAGGAAAAACTCGCGCTGTTCGCGTCTATTCCTTCGGTTTCGCGCGTGCAGATTGATGTCGTTGATGAGCATTTTGCGTCGCCTGTATCGTGGCCATATTCTGCTCCCGAAGAATTGCAGACCTTGGTCGAACGGAGTCAAGTATTGCCAACACTTGATCGCATCGAATATGAGATTGATCTTATGTGTCTCGATGCGGAACAGGCGGCAGATGCATGGCTCGCGCTCGGAGCGAAGCGACTTACGTTCCATGTGGAGAGCTCGGTCGACCTGGCGCGGTTTCTTGCCGCTGCTCGGAATCAATACGGTCATTTTGTTTCGCTTGGGCTTGCACTGACTATCGCGACTGACTCCGCGCTTCTTGATCCTCATCTCGACAAAATCGACTATGTGCAGTTCATGGGTATTGTCCAGATTGGAAGACAAGGACAGTCTTTCGATCCGCGTGTTCTAGAAAAGATTCGGATATTTCATACTCGCCACCCGGAAGTTCCTATACAGGTGGATGGCGGTGTTACGCTCGAGAACGCGAAGCATCTTCTTGAGCTCGGCGTTTCAAATCTTGTTGTAGGCTCCGGTATTTTGCGTGCTAGCGATCCTGTCGCAGCTTTCGCAGCGTTTCAAGAGCTCCAGACTCCTTCTGGGGTATAATGCAAAATATGTTACTCACTGATGAACAGGTGCGCGCGCTTGAAACAAAAGCTGAAGCAATTCGCGAGACGATAATCCAGATGCTTGTTGAGGCAAAGTCCGGACACACTGCAGGGCCCTTGGGCATGGCGGATATATTCACGGCCTTTTATTTTCATATCCTCAATCACAATCCAAAGTTGCCAAGTTGGGAAGAGCGAGATCGTCTCGTCCTGTCGAACGGTCACATTTGTCCGGTGCTCTATGCGGCGTTGGCGCACAGCGGCTATTTTCCGATTGAAGAATGCCTCACGCTTCGGAAATTCGGCAGTCGACTCCAAGGACATCCCGAGCGTTTGCATTTACCGGGGCTTGAAACTACTTCGGGTCCGCTTGGCGAAGGTCTTTCGCAAGCCGCCGGCATGGCGTATGCCTTCCGTATGGATGATAAAAAGCAGCGCGTCTACTGCCTGATGAGCGATGGGGAGCAAGAGGAAGGAAATATTTGGGAAGCAGCCATGTTTGCCGGAAAATACAAACTCTCAAACCTTATTGCGGTGATGGACCGTAATAATATCCAGATCGACGGCATGACGGAAGACGTAATGCCGCTTGAACCGATTGCGGACAAGTACCGTGCGTTCAACTGGCACGTACTTGAAGTGAATGGGAACGATGTACGGGCGTTCACCTCCGCAGTTGATGAAGCAAAAGCGATTTATGAGAAGCCGACACTCATCATCGCGCACACCATTCCCGGCAAGGGAGTGCCAGAAATCGAGTTCGATTATCGCTGGCACGGCAAGCCGCCGACGCCGGAAGAAGGGAAGCGATTCCTCAAAGAAATTCGCACGATGAGTGGTAAAGTTCCCCACGAATATGCTTAATCCTGACACAAAACTCTCCGCAAAAATATTTGCAGATGATATCGAGAAGGCGTCGACACGCGACGGTTTCGGGAAGGGTGTCGTTGAGGCAGGTAAAAATGATCCGCGCATTATCGTGCTCTGCGCCGATCTGGCTGAAAGCACTCGCGCCGAATGGTTTCAAAAAGAGTTTCCGGAACGTTTTATAGAGACGGGCGTTGCCGAGCAAAATATGGCTACGGTAGCCGCTGGCATGGCGGCTGCGGGGAAAATCCCATTCATTACCAGCTACGCGGCATTTAATCCTGGTCGCAATTATGAACAGATTCGGACGACCATAGCGCTCAATCATATGCCGGTCAAAATTTGCGGCATGCATGCGGGCGTCTCGGTCGGCCCCGATGGCGCGACGCATCAGATGCTTGAAGATATCGGTCTGATGCGCATGTTGCCGGGGATGACTGTGATCGTGCCGGGAGACGCTGAGGAGGCACGGAAGGCGGTCATTGCCGCAGCGCAGACTGACGGGCCGGTGTACATCCGTTTTGGTCGTACAGCAACACCGATTTTCACAACATCTGCAACGCCTTTTATGATCGGGAAGGCAATCTTGCTTTGGAAGTCAGACAAACCAAAAGTTGCCATCCTTTCAACTGGTTCTTTGAGTTATTCGGCACTCATGGCGGCGCAAGCACTTTCTAAAGACGGTATTGAATCTATCGTGCTGCATGTGCCCACGATAAAGCCGCTCGACGAAGAAATGGTGCTTGATGCAGCGCGCCACGCCGGTTGCGTCGTTACAATCGAGGAACATCAAGCGGCTGGCGGTTTCGGCAGTGCTATTGCGGAGTTTCTCTCGCAGCACCACTCCGTGCCTATGCGGATGCTCGGTATAAGGGATCAATTCGGTCAATCAGGCGAACCAGATCAACTTCTCGAACATTATGGACTCGATACTCTCCACATCCAGGCAGCAGCGCGAGAACTCATTAAGAGCCTAGGATAGAAACCGACTGTCTGTCTCTATAGCGATTCTACGCGATAATCTGCGGGTGCGTTCTTAAGATATTCTTCAAGCTTCTCGCGCGTGAGGAGGCCTTTTTGTGCACCGACTTCTTGTACCACCGACATAGAGTTCACTGGTCCCCAGAGAAGGGCTTCTCGCAGCGACAGACCCTGTGCGAGTGCGACGACAACGGTTGACGTTGTTGCGTCGCCAGCACCTGTGCGGTCTACGGGCGGTTTCTGATCAGGATACATAGTAATTTTAAGCATCTCGGTGCCGTCAAACGCATATGCGCCGTTCGGACCGTCGGTGATGAGTGCGATTTTCGGACCAAGGGCACGCATCTTTTCAAGAAGTTCTTTGATGTTCGTCTCACCGATTCCAAGAATGCGCTCCGCTTCCTCTTTGTTACAAGCGACGAGTTCGGTGGCAGCATACAGCGGCGCAAGCTTTTCTTTTCCCATAGACATCTGGAACGTACCAGGCTGAAAAGCGAGTTTTGTCTCCGGATGGGCAACAAGCCATGCGGCGAGTTCGCCATGGAACGTTTCCGAACGTTCGCCAGCGGAGGAAAGGTATATCCATCTCGGCGGTATAAAATTTTTCGGAATGATATAGGGATATGCTTCGTGTCGGATGAGGATAGTGCGCTCGGCTTCATACCAAAGCACATAGTGATGATTTGTCGGCATACCGTCGTTGACGGCGATATAGGTCGTGTCGACACCTTCCTGTTTGAATGCGGCGAGGGTTTCTTCGCCATAGCGATCATTGCCCACGTTTGAAATGAATCCAGAGGAGAGACCGAGACGCGCGGCTGCAACTGCGGCGTTTGCGGCATTTCCTACACCCGGCACAAGCACGGAAAATTCATAGGGAATCTTATCGCCCCATTTCATCGAGATGGTGCAATCTTGATTATTGATATTGCAATTGATGCGCGCTTCTTCAAGTTTGATAAATTCGTCGACGGCAGTATCGCCGATAGCAATGAAATCCATATGGCTATAAGTATAACACTCTTTACCTGTGTGGTAGTATAAAATTCATGACTGATCTCATTTCAATCGCGCGCTCACTCTTCACTCCAGGAAAAGGAATTCTTGCTGCAGATGAAAGTGTGCACTCCGCAACCGCGCGTCTCGCTTTGTACGGCATCTCTACGAGCGCGGAGATGCGACGACAATATCGCGATCTTTTCATGGGCGCAGAAGGTATTGAGAAGTATCTCTCAGGCGTCATTCTTTTTTCGGAAACAATGCTCGAAAAAGGAAATGATAAAAAACTATTTCCAGAATCACTCGCGGCCCGCGGCGTCCTGCCGGGCGTGAAAGTCGATCTCGGCACCGAACCCATCAGTACGAGTCCGCGAGAGCTCATTACTCAAGGTCTTCTAGATCTTCCTGATCGACTTGCGGAGTATAAGAAGCAAGGCGCCACCTTTACCAAATGGCGTGCGGCTATTCGAATTGATGGTGATCAGTTGCCCACTGCGACGGCGATTCATGAAAATGCAAAACGTCTCGCACAGTATGCAAAGGAAGTACAGACAGCGGGTCTCGTGCCGATTATAGAACCCGAAGTGCTGCTTGAAGGGAAACANNGTGCTCGAAGAGCACTCAGTCGACCTTGCAGGGGTCATTTTAAAAACATCCATGGCGCTCTCTGGGAGCGAAAGCGGAAAGAAGGATACGCCGGAAGAGATTGCAGAAGATACGGTCGCTGCGCTTATGCGAAGCGTCCCTCGAAAAGTGGCAGGCATCGTCTTTCTCTCTGGCGGGCAGACACCGGACGAAGCGACAGCGAATCTTGCGGCGATAATGCGCATGGCAGAGGATCTGCATGCTCCGTGGCCGCTCACGTTTTCGTATGCGCGCGCCCTTCAAGAGGAGGCTCTTTCGCTCTGGGGAGGGAAGGATGAGAATGTTCCCGTAGCTCGTGCAGCGTATCTGGCGCGCCTCGCCAAAGTCTCCGCTGCGCTCGGGTAATTGCATTTCTTCGGGCTTTCCCGTATATTCAATCCACTATGCTTACGCTTCCGGTAGAAAAACGCGAAAAAACAGGTGTCTCGGTACCGGTACTTCGTCGTACCGGATTCATCCCGGCAGTCGTCTATGGAGCCAGTCAGGAGTCCATGCCGATTACTGTATCGGCACGCGCTTTTGAGAAAGTTTTGCGCGAAGCTGGGGAAGCAACAATCGTCTCTCTTGCCGGCCTCGGTGCGCCGCTCCCGACACTCATCCACGAGGTCGATCTCGACCCTCTAACGAATCAGCCGCGCCATGTCGATTTCTATGCAGTAACCAAAGGAAAAAAAGTTCAGGTTGCTATTCCACTTGTGTTCATTGGCGAATCTCCAGCAGTGAAGGCGGGTGCGAATCTTGTGAAGGTTCTCCATGAACTCGAGGTGAAGGCTGATCCGATGAATCTCCCGCACGATATTACAGTCGACCTCTCGGTGCTTGTAGCGGTTGGTAATAAGATTCATGCGAAGGACATCATTCTTCCCGCAGGCATCGAACTCGCTGTCGAGCCGGAAGAAACCATCGCACTTGCACAGGAAGTTATGGAAGAGAAGGTTGAGGTCGTTGCAGCGGATATTTCATCGATTGAAGTCGAGAAGAAGGGTAAGGAAGAGGAGACAGAAACAGCAGAAGCCTCCAAGGAGTAATCTTTTTCCACGAGTCCCGCTTTTCGTACTTGGGGGACGCGGGAGGCTTTCTCCCTGCGCTTGTTTCTCGAAAATGCGTGCAGACACACTTTGTTACTCGGCTCGCTTGTTGGTAGTAAAACAGTCCGTCTCGCCATCCCCATCGCAAAGCGGACGGGGCATTGGCGGACGGACACCAGGGTGTTTTGCTGGACAAGGATGCAGCCTCCGCCGCACATGTTTAATTTCGGCCATTCATCCTCGCCGCAAAGCGAGCGAGGATGAATGGCCGATGCCAGTAAAGAGGCTTTTCTCCCTGCGCTCGCCTCGAACAAATGAATGAAAACATTCATTTGTTACTCGGCTCGCTTGGTAGTAGAATGATCGGACGATGCGCCGGTCCTTTTCTTTTATTCTTGGGTGCGCGTTCATGTTCGCGCCGTCGTTTGTGTTTGCTCAGAGTGCATCTTCAGGTGTGGAGGGTCGTCAACAAGAGCTTCAAAATCAGCTCGACGCGCTCGAGAACCAGATTGCTGCACAGCAGCAAGTGCTCGATTCTGCAAAAAATCAGCGACAGACGCTTCAGACTCAAATAAATGCTTTTAATGCGGAAATAAAGAAAACCCAGCTCCAGATTCAGGCAATCAATCTCACTATAACGAAATTAAACAACAATATCGGGGTGCATAATCAGACGCTTGCCGAACTCTCGGCGCGGCTTGTTGCGGAGAAGGAGTCTCTTGCGCAAATTTTGCGACAGACGCAAGTAATCGATGATTACTCGGTCGTCAGCGTCGCGCTCGGCTCACAGTCTGTCTCGACATTTTTCAGCGACCTCGACGCCTTCACGTCTATAAAAAGAGCGCTCGCGGACTCTTTTACTCAGATTGAAAAAACAAGTTCTTCGACCGAAGCTGAGAAAGAAGCGCTGCAAGAGCGGCTTGCTGAGCAGGAGCAATTGCGCACTGTAGCGCAGCTCGCCAGGCAGCAGGTTCAAGCGCAAGAAAGAGAGAAGCAGTTACTGCTCAAAGAGACTAAAGGCATCGAAGCGAATTTCCAGAAACTAATCACCACTAATCAGAAGACGGCGGCTCAGATCCGCGCCGAGCTCTTCTCACTGCGCGATAGTGCGGCGATACCGTTTGGTACGGCACTCGCGTATGCGGAGGCGGCCGAGAAGGCGACTGGTACGCGCGCTGCGGTGACGCTTGGCGTTTTGAAACAAGAAACAAATCTCGGCCAGAATCTCGGCACCGGCTCATGGCGAGTTGACATGTCGCCGACTCGCGATCAGCCGGTGTTCGTCTACATCACGCAGGCGCTCGGTCTCGATCCAGACAAGATGCCCGTCTCAAAGAGACCTTCGTATGGGTGGGGTGGGGCAATGGGGCCAGGACAGTTTATTCCATCGACCTGGGTATGTTACGGAGGATTTGTGAACGTGAATACGAACGGATGTGCGCCAGCAGGCGCCGGAAATCCTTTTTGGCAGGGTCCATGGAGATATGTCGAAAGTAAAGACCGCGTTCGGAAGCTCCTTGGGAGTTCTTCGCCAAGTAATCCATGGAACGCACAGACGGCTATCATGGCGACCGCCATGCTCATGGCAGACAATGGCGCAGACGCGCAAACGCCTCAAGCCGAGCGACTTGCGGCACTACGCTACTTTGCCGGATGGGCGGGGGCGAAAAATCGAGCCTATGCTTTCTATGGCGATGGTGTTATGGGATTTGCCGCGACGTTCCAAAGGACGATTGATCAACTTGGTGGATAAAGTAATTTGATTAAAAATCAGAACTGTGTTATATATTAAGTCGGACAAGATCTGTTATTTTTTGAAAAGGAGGCCCCGACGATGTATAAGAATGCATGTTCTTGGCGTAACGGTCGCAGCTTAGGGCTTCTCGAGCTTCTCGAAGTGATTTTGGAAGCGATTTTCGGGGGGCGCAAAAAGAATACTTAGAAATTATGGGAGGGATGTTGAACGGTCTGGTCCTATGGATCAGGCCGTTTCTGTTTATATACATCGAAAACCATCTATTTTCCGTACGCAGTTATGCACACCACTGGTTTCTCTCTGGTCGACGGTGCAGTGGCACATGGTACTCTTGCAAGAGGTATTGAATGTATTTCAATTGTTGATTAATCGAACATTATGGATTCTACTTTTACAAAATCACAAATATTAGCGCTCCTCGGTCTCTTTTTCGTTCTGGTTCTTGCTATGCAATGGTACACGGTTCGTACATGGTCTTCTCCCACACCAACAGTATCTTCGGTCGCTCCTTTCGCCACCACTTCTTCTGACGGTGCTCCTGCTCTCGCCGGGAAAGCAGTATCTATGCCATTTGGCACCGGGAAAATCGTTTCGATATCTTCCGAAGGTGTCACAGTGCAACTCCAAGCTCCTTTTGCATTTCAACTGAAATTGACGATCTCTCAAACTACTAAAATCCAAGAAGGCGCTCCGATACCACCAACTGAGAGCGCCGCACTCATGCAGGACTACGTCAGGAAATATGTAAAAGATGGATTCGGCGTCCCGCTTCCAGAACTTTTTACTTCAACAAAAATGATATCTTTCTCCTCTCTTAGAGCAGGTGACAACGTCCTATTTTTCCTCATGGGTGCGGTAAATTCAGACTCAAAAACAGCTCCGGCTGCGAGCATTACCCGTGTCCTCAAATAACCCCATTTCTAAGGGCGAGCTTTCAAGGAGTCTTTTCTCCATTGTCTTTCTGAGTACGCTCATTGCATTTCCTAGTAGTGTCGAAGCCGTTGCATTCAGTCAGACCAACCCTTTTTCAGGAAGTGGTCCCTCTACAGGTTTTAATGTTACGTTCGGCCCTTCTATAAATTGGCTTTTTAACAGTTTCGGATACTCCGTTTCTGGATCTCTGACTGACGGAGTCGACATGGTGCCCATTTCCAATGCCAACGTCGGTCGATCGAATGACACATTCACTGACGGATTGACCACCAACGAAAGCCTCTCTATTTCTGCGGGTTTTGGTAGCTACTCCATCCCCACAGCCTGCCCTGCAGGGCAGGCCCTACATTCCGAGCCCGGATACGGAATT
>CXWL01008890.1_pt1 | contig 16634 bp, 19 predicted proteins | sample 590931 | NCBI WGS metagenome assembly CXWL01 (sample SAMEA3498368, study PRJEB10139) | groundwater metagenome | biome: water well; material: biofilm material | place: Germany | collected 2015-04-27 | reverse complement strand
AACTGGGTCCGCTTGTCGCCCAGGTAGCGAGTGTGTTCGAAGCGCAACGGCCGGTCCATGCCCCCCGAACCTACCCCCCCGAACCCACCCGCCGCACCCACCCGCCGCACCGCCGCAATCCGTGAGCACTGCCCGCCGCATCGCCGTGTCCGGCTCACCGACCCCAGCGTCGGTGAGCATCACCACGCGAGCGGCCGCCTGCGGCTCACGAACGGCGCGGTCCGTGAGTGGAACCAACTGGGGGCCGGAGTGACGCTCACGGATCTCCCGGGGCGACGACGGCTGGGCGCTCGACGGATCGGGGGCGTACCGCGACGAGGGCAGGCACCGATCGGCACCTGCCCTCGTTCGTTGACTGGTAGAGACTGACGCATCACGTTGGTGCCGACGGGACCAGCTTCGGCGGGATGGTCAGTGGAGGTTGGCGTTGGATTCGCCAGGCGGTCCAGCCTGAAGGCCTAGCGGCCAACCACCTCCAGAGTCCCACGACGTTCACTGTTCAGCTGGACCACCTCCCTTCTCTGGTGTCGCAATTGAACCACGTCCGGTGACCGCCGTCACCCGAATTTTCGGTACCGTCACCCACGTGACCGCGATCGACTTCTTCTTCGACCCGATGTGTCCGTGGGCGTACCAGACGTCGGTGTGGATCCGCCGCGTCCGCGAGCACCGCGACCTCGACATCCGCTGGCGGTTCTTCTCGCTCGAGGAGATCAATCGACCCGACGGCAAGAGGCATCCGTGGGAGCGGCGGCTCGCCTACGGATGGACCCCGATGCGAGTCGGCGCATGGTTGCGGCGCACCGACAACGAGCTGTGCGGCGCCTGGTACGAGGCATGCGGGCACGCGCTGCACGTCGAGGGCCGCCGGTTCTACGACGAGGTCATCGCCCGCGAGTTGCTCGCCTCGATAGGCGCGCCGGCCGACGCGTGGGACGAGGCGCTCGCCGATCCGACGACCCACGACGACGTGCACGCCGACCACGACGAGGCAGTCGCCACCTTCGGCGCCTTCGGTGTGCCGATCATCGTGTTCCCCTCGGGACGCGCCGTCTTCGGACCGGTGGTGGTTCCGGCACCTGACGGCGACGACGCCCTGGCGCTCTGGGATCTCACCGAGGCGTACACGCGCATCCCCGGCCTCTACGAGATGAAGACACCGAAGACCTCCGACGACATGCGCATCATCGCCACGGCATTCGAGCCGTACCTCGCGGCCCGCGAGTGGACGACCATCCAAACCCCAGCGCTGTGAGGAGCCTCCCGTGACCATCCCCCACGACACGATCGACAAGCTCGAGCACACGTGGCACGCCATCGGCAACCTGTGCGCCGATCTCGACGAGCCACAGTGGTGCCTCGCCACCGACCTGCCGGGCTGGTCGGTGAAGGACAACGTCTCGCACCTGATCGGCACCGAGCGGATGCTGCAGGGCCTCGCCCGCACCGATCACCGGTCGCCGGCGTTCGAGTACCTGAAGAACCCGATCGGCGAATCGAACGAGCACGAGGTCGACGCGCGGCGCTCGACCACGGGCGCCGCGGTGCTGGCCGAATGGAACGAGCTCGTAGCGCTGCGGCTCGCCACCTTGCGCAGCGCCGACCAGGCTTACTACGAGGTCGAGGCGATGACCCCCACCGGCATGGGTACCGTTGCCGACTTCCTGCACATCCGCGTGCTCGACTCGTGGGCCCACGAGCAAGACATCCGCCGTGCCCTCGATCGCCCCGGCGGGTTCGACGACCCGAGCGCAGCGCACACGATCGACCGGTTGATCCGAACCCTGCCGATCGTGATCGGCAAGCGCGCCGCCACACCCGAAGGCGCCGCGGTCACGGTCGAGATCACCGGCCCCGTGTCGCGACGGCTCACCTACGAGGTGAGCGGCGGGCGGGCAGGGCTCGTGGACGCAGCAACGGAGCCTGCCGTTGCCGTGATCCACCTCGACTGCGAAGTGTTCGCGATCTTGGCCCTCGGTCGCCGGACCGCCGCCGATCTCACCGACCGGATCGTCATCGAAGGCGATGCCGAGCTCGGCCGGCGAGTGGTGGATCAACTGAACATGATGATCTGAGCGCGGCTGGTCAGACCGCGCGGTCGACCGTCGGCCACGGATCGACCGTCAGCTGTCGAGGTCGATCGCCTTCGGCCCGACTGCCCCGATCGCCTCGAAGTACGCGAGGTGGGCGTCGACCACGTTGACCACATCGATGTCGTCGATGATCTCGATGCCGTGCTGCTCGGCCTCACCGAGCAGGTACGCGGTGAGATCGTCCTCGCCGACCACCACGAGATCGGCGATGTCTTGGCGGCGGTCGATCACGTTGGTGGGCTGCAAACCCTTGGCGTGTAGCCAGCGCATGTGGATGGTGAGCAGCTGCTCGAGCTCGTCGGGCGTCAACCGGGCCTGGGTCTCGGTCGGCAGGTACTCGGCGACGAACTCCACGACTTCGTCGATCAGATACACCGACCGCGGCGCCACGGCGTCGAGACGGTGGGCTTCACGACCGACGACGACCGCAGCGATCACGAAGACGCACAGCGCGGCAAGCAGAACCAGGACGATCGTGACGAGGGCCATCTGCGCCCACCCTAGCGATCGGGTTGCACGGCCGGAGCCGGCGTCGAGGCACCATCACGATGCCCCGACGCCCACTCGACAGGATCAGTACAGGTAGCCGATCACATCGATCACGAAGTGCGTCGCGTTGGCGCCGGCCGTGACCTTCACACGGCCGCTGGCGTCGACCGCCACTTGCGTGCTGACCGCCACGTTCTGGTTGACCGCCGACCAGTTGATGCTGCTGGCGGAAGGCTCCGTGCTGCCGGCGCTGTAGAGCTTCAGGAAGCCTCCGGCACCGACCGTCTCGGTGATCGTCAGCGTCACGACCGCTCCGGTTGCGCCAGGTGGCACCGCGATCTGGCTCGTTCCGGCGAGGTCCTTGGCGGCGGCCAGGCCGATCGTCCGCGTCTCTCCGGCGGCGATCTTGGCACCGGCGTTGTCACGCGAGTCGTAGGCCCGCAACGGCGTCGGCAGGAAGTGCAGCGAGCCGGCCGGTTCCGGCCCCTTGGCCAGCTGGCCGCGAATCGCCCCCGCCGGATAGGCCGCGTTGTGCACGTTCACGTAGAAGCCGGCGGGACCTGCCTTTATCTCCGTCGCGAGTGCCACGTCGATCGGCGCACAACCGCTGCCCGACGTGGCGCCCAAGCCGGTCAAAGGCACCACGATCGGCCCGGCCACCCCGACTGCGCCACGGTGGATGTGCGCTGCCGTGGGTGCATCGATGCCCGAATACGACAGATCCCAGCAAACCTCGGCTTCGGCGACACCGGTGACGTGGAACGACACCGCTGCGGCGCCGAGACCATCGGGATCGCCCGTGGTGGGCGTCTCGGCGGGGCCGGTCAGTGCGGCGATGTATGGAGTACCTGCGGCGTTGACCGCAGCCAGGCTTCCCGTGGTCTGGCGAGCGTTGCCGCTGGCGATGCTCGGTATGGCTATCGCTGCAGCCAATCCGACCGCGGCAACGGCAGCCAAAGTCTTGTGGTTCATCTCAATCCCCAATCGTTGATCGTGTCGGTCGACGAATCGACGACCGACGAGCGCCAACGACCCTAGAGCACCTCGCCCGGGTGGGGACCGCGGTCGGTTCGGGATGCTCCTATGGATGTCAAGTGGTTGTTGGGGTGAAGTCGGTGGTGATCGCGGTGAAGACTTCTCGGGCGATGTAGCGCTTGAGGCAGCGGATGATCTCGGCTTTGCTGCGGCCTTGTTGGGTGCGGCGTTCGACGTAGTCGCGGGTGCGTTGGTCGTGGCGGAGGCGGCAGATCACGATGCGGTAGAGGGCTGCGTTGGCTGCGCGGTCGCCGCCTCGGTTGAGTCTGTGTCGGGTGGTCTTGCCTGATGATGCCGGGATCGGGGCGACACCGCAGAGGTGCGCGAACGTTGACTCGTCGCGGAGCCGGCCGGGGTTGTCGCCGACTGTCGCGAGGAGTTGTCCGGCGACATCGAGGCCGACTCCTTGGAGGGCGAGCAGGGTGGGCGCGATTGGGGTGATCAGGGTGTGGAGATCGTTGTCGAGTCCAGCGAGTTCGTCATCGAGGTGTCCGATGCGGGTCGCGATCGACGCGAGCGCCCGTTTGGTCGCGGCGGTTGGATCGGCGAGCCGGCCGGGGCGCGGTGGCCGCTTGGCGTGGGGCGACACGGGAGCGGGCTCGTTGCGGCCGGGTCGCAGGCGTGCGCACGTCGCGATCAGCTGGGCGCCGTCGAGGCCGGCGAGGTGGGTGCGGAGCTCTTCTGGTCCGGTCACGATCAAGGCTTTGAGCTGGGTCAATGCCTTGGCTCTGGCCCGGATCGCCCCGGTTCGCGCGACGCGCAGGGTGCGCACCGACTCGACGTCGCCGGTGCGGGTCTTTGGTGTCCCGGTGGCCCGGCCCGAGGCAGCAGCGCGGGCTGCAGCGTAGGCGTCGAGCGGGTCGGTCTTGCCTTGATCGCGGCGGGCCTTGCGGTCGGGTCGGTCGACTTCGACGACGGTGAGCTCGGCGACATGCATTGCTCGTGCGAGGCCGGCGCCATAGGCGCCGGTTCCTTCGACACCGACGTGGATGACGTGGCCGTGAGATTGCAGCCAGCCGATCAGTGCCCGATAGCCGGATGGTGTGGTCGGGAACGTCTCGTGGGCGAGGCGGCGGCCGAGCGGGTCGATCACTGCGGCGACGTGGAAGTCGGCGTGGGTGTCGACACCTCCGGTCACCTCGAGCTGTTGAACGGTGCGCGGGTGGTCTGCGACGATGGTCATGTTGTCCTTCTCGTTGTTGCTGAACGGGTGGGGCAGCACGCGCCAGCAGACGGTTGGACAAGACAGTGATGGGCGCCTGTAGCGCAGGCTCCTATGAGGTCACGTTCGACTGAAAGCAGGTGCAAGTGGGGCCTGCGAACCGCTGGACGACGAATCCCGTGAAGGACACGAAGCCAGTCAGATGAAGGGTCAGACCAGCAGCCGCAGGCCCCACCCCATTCTCACTGTCAGATGCCGATGCGCTGGGCGAGCAGCTCGCGGTGGTACGTGGGGTCGCCGAACAGCAGCTCGCTGCTCTTGGCCCGCTTGAAGTACAGGTGCGCCGGATGCTCCCACGTGAAGCCGATGCCGCCGTGGATCTGGATGTTCTCGGCAGTGGCGTGGAAGTACGCCTCCGAACAGTACGCCTTGGCCAACGAGGCCACCGACGGCAACTCGTCGTTCATCTCCGACGCGCACCACATGCCGTAGTAGGCGGCGCTCTTCGCCGACTCGACCTCGAGCAGCATGTCGGCGCACTTGTGCTTGATCGCTTGGAACGAGCCGATCGGGCGGCCGAACTGCACCCGGACCTTGGCGTACTCGACGGCCATGTCGAGCACCTTCTGCGCTCCACCGACCTGCTCGGCAGCGAGCCCGATGGCGGCGAGATCGAACACCGTCGACAGCACCTTCCAACCTTCGCCCTCGGTACCGATGAGCGACGCCGGGGTGCCGGCGAACTCGAGCTTGGCCTGCTTGCGGGTCTGGTCCATCGTGCTCAGCGCCGTACGGGTGAGGCCGGCCGCGCCACCATCGACGGCGAACAGGCTGACGCCCTTGGCGGTGCGGGCGGCGACGATGATCAAGCCGGCGGTGTGCCCGTCGATGACGAACATCTTCGTGCCGTCGAGCGTCCAACCGTCGCCGGCTGCGGTAGCCGGCATCGTCACGCCCGACTCGTCCCACTTGCCAGACGGCTCGGTGCAGGCAAGCGTGGCGATCGTGGTGCCGCCGGCGATGCCGGGGAGGTGCGCTGCCTTCGCCGCGGCGTCGCCGCTGTGGATCAGAGTGTTGGCGGCCAGCACCACGGTGGAGAAGAACGGGGCGCACAACAGCGACCGGCCCATCTCCTCGAGCACGATCCCGAGCTCGACGTAGGTGTAGCCCGAGCCGCCGAACTCCTCCGGCACGATGAGCCCCTGCAGACCCATCTGCTCGCCCATCTGCGCCCACACGGCCGGGTCGAAGCCGTTCTCGGTGTCCATCTGTTCGCGCACAGCCGACTCGGGGCTCTTGGCGTCGAGGAACTGGCGCACGGTCTTGCGCAGCTCGTCTTGTTCTTCGGTGAAGGCAAAGTTCATCGCCGCAGTCTGCTCGCCGACGAATCGCCTCCGCCACTCGATATGTGTACGCTTGTGTACGCATGATCGGGATCCGAGAGCTCCGCGGCGACCTCGCGGCTCACGTCCGCCGCGCCGCCGCCGGCGAGCCCACCGTGGTTTCGGTCGACGGACGGCCCTCGGCCGTGCTCGGACCGTTGTCGCTGCGGGCCCACGCCGACGGCATCACGATCGCCGCGCTCATCGCCTCCGGAGCGATGCTCGCACCGCGCCGCGGCGACGCCGTGCTGCCCCGAGCGATGGTGCCGGTGTGGGGCAACGTTCGCCTCGACCGACTGCTGCGCGAGGTACGCGGGTGACGGTCTACCTCGACGCCAGCGCGCTCGTGATGGCGCACCTCGAGCAGCCGGCGCGCACCACGGTGCTCGACGCGATGGCCGACGATCCCGAGTGGTGCACGAGCGGGCTCACGCTGGTGGAGTCGCTGGCGCTCATCGACCGGGTGGTCGACGAACCGATCCTGCGCTCCGACCTCGAAGACCTGGTGCGGCTCACGTGGGACCGGATCGCGGTGGTGCCGATCGACCAGCGGTGCCTCGACCGCGCCGCCGCGCTGATGCGCGAGCAACCGCTCCGGCTCAGCGACGCGCTGCACCTCGCCGCCGCCGACCGGCTCCCCCGACCGGTGCGCTTCGTCACCGTCGATCCGGCCCAGATACCCGTCGCCCTCTCACTCGGCTTCGACGTCGTGTCCCCCTGAGCCGGCAACGTCGGTGCGGTCCCGGGCGAGTGGCAGACTCGCGCCATGACCACGCTGCACTGGGCCGACAGCCGCCTCGAGATCCACAAGGTCGTCGTCGGACCCTACGAGAACAACGTCTTCGTGCTCCGCTGCCGCGACACGGGCGAGTCGATCCTCATCGACGCGGCCAACGAGCACGACCGCTTGCTGGAACTGTGTCGCCGCCTCGATGTGCGTCGCGTGCTCGAAACGCACGGACACCACGACCACATCGGCGCAGTGGCCGCGATGCGCGAGGCCGGCTACGAGGTGGCGGTCGCCAGCCAGGACGCACCGATGCTCAAAGACGTCGGCTACGACGTGTTCCTCGACGACGCCGAGGTGATCGAAGTCGGCAGCCTGCGGCTGCATGCAATCCACAACCCAGGCCACACCCCTGGCTCGATCTCGTTCCTCGTTGAGGGATCGCCGGTGCTGTTCAGCGGCGACACGTTGTTCCCGGGCGGACCCGGCAACACGAACTACGGCGGCGACTTCGCCACCATCATCGACTCGCTCGACAACAGGCTGTTCACCCTGCCATCGAACACCGTGGTGATGCCCGGCCACGGGGTGGACACCACCATCGGCAACGAGCGACCGCACCTGGCCCATTGGGTAGAGCGTGGCTGGTAGCGCCACGGCTGATGAACCTGCGCCGCGCACCCGACTCGCCGGGATGACGCTCGACGAGTTCATCGACTCGCGATCACCCGGCCTCGACGTGGTGCGATTGCTGCTGGCGATGGCGGTGCTCGTTAGCCACAGCTGGACCCTCGGCGGCTTCGGACCCGAGCCCGGCTCGCCACTGGCACCCCGCTACCTCACCCTCGGCGGGTTCGCCGTGGCCGGGTTCTTCGCCCTCAGCGGCCTCCTCGTCGGCCGCTCGGCGCTACGCCGGACGCCGGCCCAGTACACCCGGGCCCGGCTGGCGCGCATCGTCCCCGGCTACTGGGTGGCGCTGGTCGTCAGCGCGCTGCTGTTCGCGCCGATCGGATTCGCTCACGATCACGGGTCGCTCAGTGGTTTCATCAACTTCGACCCGGCTGGGCCGATCTCGTACGTGGGTCGGGCTGCGCTGTTCCCGATCGAGTTCTTCCATGGGGTCGCCGACGTGTTCCAGACCAGCACCCCGTACGGCCGCGCCACTGGGACCAGCTTCGTCAACGGCTCGCTGTGGACACTCGCCTACGAGATGCGCTGCTACCTCCTCATCGGCCTGCTCGCGCTCGCGGCGCGACGCTTCGGCGGCCGCCTGACGATCACGGTCGCGTGGATCGTCGTCGGGATGATCGCCGTGTCGTACTGGGCCGGACCGGAGCAGACCAGGTTCGTCCTCGGGCCGGTGGCCGACCCGACGATGGTGATGTTCGCGTTCATCTTCCTGGCCGGCACCCTCGCCGGCGTGTGGGGCCACCGGATCCGGCTCTTCGGCATCGTTCCGTTGCTCGCCCTCGTGCTCGCCCTGGTTGCCGGCCGCACATCGCTCACGGCATCCGAGCACCTCGGTGGAGCAACCCTCGCCGTCTTGCTCCCGCCGCTCGCGGCGATCCTCACGCCGATCGGCGCCCGGCTCCGCGGCATCGACCTCTCGTACGGCCTGTACCTCTACGCCTGGCCGGTGCAACAGCTCATCGCCATGTACGACGTAGCGCCAGGGCCATGGCGATTCGTGGGGCTCTCCACCGTCGCGACGGCGGGATTCGCGGCCGCGAGCTGGTTCATCGTGGAGCACCCGGCGATGAAGCGAGCCCGGCGGGAGCGCCGCCCGAGGTCGCTTCCCGGCGACGAGGCCAGATCGCCCGTTGACACGGGCCGCCTCGAAGGGATTGGCTGATGACGTGCAGACGCCACTCCGCTCGAACATGGTGCCGACGTCGTTGCCGACGGCGCACGACACCGAGATGGTGCGCGCCGACGGCCGCCCGCACCGAGCGGTCCGCGACGAGCTCCGGCACATCGCGTCGTGGCGAAACGTGGTGTCGGTCGTCGGGCTGTACCTGCAGACAGCTTTCGTGATCGTCGCGTCGGTGCGCTGGTCGCCCTGGGCGGTGCTCCCGGGATTCGTGCTGATGGGCCGGGCCCACGCCCAGTTCGCCTCGCTCATGCACGAAGCGGCCCACCGGCTGCTGTTCACGAACAGGCGCGCCAACGACGTCGTCGGGCGCTGGCTGCTCGGGTTCCCGAGCTTCACCTCCACCGATGCCTACCGGCGGGTGCACATGGCCCACCACCGCCAGGAGTTCGGGCCCGACGAGCCCGACATCCCGCTGTACCGGGGTTACCCGATCTCGCGGGCCAGCCTGCGCCGCAAGATCGTGCGCGATGGCACCGGGCGCACCGGGCTGAAGCTGATGCGGGGCCTCCTGTCCAACTGGAACTCGCCCGATCCACGATCGCGGCGCACGTTCTGGAAGATCATGCTCGTTCAGGCGGTGCTGCTCGGGGGTGCCATCATCGCCGGCCACTGGTGGGCGTACCCGGTGCTGTGGCTCGGCCCCTATCTCACGGTTTGGCGGGTGATCAACCGGCTGCGATCGATCGCCGAGCATGGCGGCATGCAGATGTCGAGCGATCGCCGCGAGACCACCCACTCGGTCCGCCAGTCGTGGCCGGCGCGGTTCCTGCTGGTGCCGTACAACATCGGTTGGCACCTCTCCCATCACGTCGATTCCGGCGTCCCGTTCCGCAACCTGCCCCGCTACCACCGCGCGCTGCACGCGAGCGGTTACGTGGACGACGAGCTCGAGTACCCGTCGTATCGAGCGCTCTGGACCTCGCTGTCGTCCGGTTCCGGATCGTCGAGCCCTGGCGACTGAGGTCATTCGGTACCAAACGACCTCTGCGATACGGTCAGGGTCTCGAGTCGAAGCGAAAACCGGAGGAGTCGATGGCGTCGATGCACGCGTGGGATGCGAAGACGGAGCTGTTCGCGCATTCGGTGATCGGCTACGCGATCGAGCGGCTCAGGATCCCGAAGGACCCCCGGTGGGGATCGCACCCGCGATCCGAGCTGGACGCCGCGCTCGCCCACGCGATCACCCCCGATGGGGCCGGCGGCCACGAAGCGATGCGGTTGGTGCGCGAGGTGCTGATGCCCGCCTGCCGCCCGATGGACGACCCGATGAACCTGGCCTACGTGCCGACGGCCCCCACCGTGGCCGCGACGATGTTCGATCTGGTGGTGAGCGCATCGTCGATCTTCGGGGGCGCCTGGGAGGGAGGAGCCGGCGCGATAGCCGCGGAGAACCAGGCGTTGCGGTGGCTTGCCGGGCTCGCCGGGCTTCCCGACACCGCCGGCGGGGTCTTCCTGTCGGGCGGGTCGGCGGTGAACCTGAGCGCGCTGGTCACGGCCCGCTCCGCGTACCGCGAACGCCATCCCCACGCCGGCCCGCTGGCGTTCGCCGCCACCACCGAGGTGCATGCATCGGTCAGGGCCACAGCGCGGGTGATGGACGTCGACGTCGTGACCGTGGAGGTCGACGAGAACGACCGGATGACCGCGGCGGCGCTGCGGCACGCGCTGCATGATCGCGACGACGTTTCGATCTTCGCCGTCGTCGCATCGGCAGGCACCACCAACTCTGGCGCGATCGACCTCATCGACGAGGTCGCCGACGTGTGTGCGGAGCACGACCTCTGGCTGCACGTCGACGGTGCCTACGGGTTGGCCGCGATGTGCTCACCGCAAGGGCGCGCTCGAATGGCCGGGATCGAACGCGTCGACAGCTTCGGCGTCGATCCGCACAAGTGGCTGTTCGCGCCATACGACTGCGCCGCGCTGGTGTATCGAGATCCGGCACCGGCCGCACGGGCCCATGCCCAGCACGGCGACTACCTCGACGCCGTCGATCGCCAGGAGTGGAACCCCACCGACTACGCGTACCACCTGTCGCGCCGCGTTCGCGGCCTGCCACTGTGGTTCTCGCTGGCGACCTACGGCACCGATGCCTATGCCGAGGCGATGGACATCACCCTCGACACCGCCCGTGGCTTCGCCGATGCGGTGGCCGCACGCCCCGACTTCGATCTGCTGCTCGAGCCTGAGCTGTCGATCGTGCTGTTCCGCCCTCACGACTGGGCGCCGGAGCGCTACCGCCGGTGGAGCGCACAGCGAGCCCACGAAGGCGTCGCCCTGATCGTGCCCACCAGCTGGCGGGGCGAGATCTGCTGGCGGATCTGCATCGTCAACCCGCACACGACGATCGATGCCCTTAGCGCCCTCCTCGACGACATGGCCACCTTCGAGTAGTGCCGCAATCCACGATCTGGGCCGCAATCCACGATCTGGGCCGATTTCGTCTCGGACTCCGAGAAAAGATCGGCCCAGATCTTGAGGACGCGGCGCGGAGAACAGGGGCGGATCGGGTTTCCACTACGGCGATAGGGGAAATACACTGACGCCGTGACTGAGCTGTTCCGGATCGACGAACTGCATGCCCGCCCCGCCGAGACCGACACGCCCACGCCCGAGATCCTTCGCGGCGTCTCGCTCACGGTGCAGGCCGGCGAGGTGCACGCGATCATGGGCCCGAACGGCTCCGGCAAGAGCACCTTGGCGAGCACGCTGATGGCGTCACCCGAGTACGAGGTCACCAGCGGAACGATCTTCTACCAGGGCGACGACATCACCGACTGGCCCACCGACGTGCGCGCCAAGGCCGGCATGTTCCTCGCCTTCCAGTACCCGCAGGAGATACCCGGCGTCTCGGTCATCCAGTTCCTACGCCAGGCGCTGTCGGCCCGCAAGGGCATCGACCTGTCGGTCCTCGAACTGCGCCTCGCCGGCATGGACTGGATGAAGCGTCTCGGCATGGACAGCTCCTTCGTCGACCGCTACCTCAACGAGGGCTTCAGCGGCGGCGAGAAGAAGCGCAACGAGATCATGCAGCTCGCGATCCTCGAACCCGAACTGGCCATCCTCGACGAGACCGACTCGGGCCTCGACATCGACGCGCTCCGCATCGTCGCCAAGGGCATCCGCGAGGTGCGCGCCGACCGACCCACGCTCGGCGTCGTGCTGATAACCCACTACCAGCGCCTGCTCGACGAGCTGTGCCCCGACCACGTGCACATCTTGGTCGACGGTCGCATCGTGAAGAGCGGGGGGATGGAGCTCGCCGAGATCCTCGAGCGCGACGGCTACGAGGCGTTCAGGACCTGACCATGACCATCGACGTCGCGGCTGTCCGCGCCCAGTTCCCGATCTTCGAGCGTCAGATCGATGGCATGCCGCTCGTCTACCTCGACTCGGCCAACACGTCGCAAAAGCCACGCCGGGTCATCGACGCGATGGTGCGGTTCATGGAGACGAGCTACGCACCGATCAACCGCAGCGCGTACCGGCTCGCCGCCGAAGCCACCGACGCGTTCGAAGGCGCACGCTCCACCGTGCAGCGATTCATCAACGCGCCGAAGGCCCACGAGGTGATCTTCACCAAGAACGCCAGCGAGGCGCTCAACCTGGTCGCCCACTCGTGGGGCCGGGCCAACCTCGCTCACGGCGACGTCGTGGTGCTCACCCACATGGAGCACCACGCCAACATCGTTCCGTGGCACATGCTCGCCGCCGAGCTTGGGATCGAACTGCGCTGGGTGCCGCTCACCACCGACGGCCAGCTCGACCTCACCGACCTGCCGGCGTTGCTCGACGGAGCAAAGGCGTTCAGCTTCACGGCGATGAGCAACGTGCTCGGCACCATCACACCGGTACGCCAGCTGTGCCGGGCCGCCCACGACGCCGGCGCGGTGGCGATAATCGACGCCTGCCAGTACGTGCCCCACAACATCACCGACGTGCAGGCATGGGATGCCGACTTCATCGCCTTCAGCAGTCACAAGCTCTGCGGCCCATCGGGCATCGGTGTGCTGTGGGGCCGCGAGGCGTTGCTCGACGCGATGCCGCCGTTCCTCGGCGGAGGCAACATGATCGCCGACGTCCGTCTCGACGGGTTCACCACCGCCGAGCTGCCGGCCAAGTTCGAGGCCGGCACCCCACCGATCATCGAAGCCATCGGCATGGGCGCGGCGGTCGACTTCCTCCAGTGCCTCGGCATGCACAACGTACGCCAACACGAGATCGACATATCGGCCTATGCGCTCAAGTCGCTGACCGAACGTTTCGGCGACGACATCACCATCCACGGGCCCACCAACGTCGAGGTCCGCGGCGCCACGTTCAGCTTCGCGTTCCGCGGCATCCACCCTCACGACCTCAGCCAGGTTCTCGATCAGCGCAACGTGTGCGTTCGCGCCGGGCACCACTGCGCCAAACCACTCATGCGCATCCTCGGCGCACCCGCAACGGCACGGGCCAGCTTCTACCTCTACAACGACGAGCACGAGGTCGACGTGTTGGCCGACGCCCTCGACAGCGCGACCGATATCTTCGGGTTCTGAACGAAAGGTCCTGCGATGCCCGGCTTGGAAGACCTGTACCGAGAGATCATCCTCGATCACTACCGCACCCCCCGCAACCGCGGCGAGCTGGCCCCACCAGCGGCGCATGCCGTCGGGCACAACCCGTTGTGCGGCGACGAGATCGAGGTCTACCTCGATGTCGCCGACGGCATGGTGAACGACATCAAGGTCGGCGGCCAGGGCTGCTCCATCTCGCAGAGCTCGGCGTCGATGATGACGCAGGCAGTCAAGGGGAAGTCGCTCGAAGAGGTGCGTGCGCTCGTGCACCGATTCCGTTCGATGATGTCGATCGAGGAGCTCGACGAGTCGGCTGCCGAGGTGAAGCTCGGCGATCTCGAAGCTCTGCAGGGCGTGGTGAAGTTCCCGGTGCGAATCAAGTGCGCGGTGCTCGCCTGGAACACCCTCACCGAGGCCCTCACCCAGACCGCTCCGTGACTTCGTCGGGTGCTACGAATCGGGGCGAGGCCGCGTACGCTGCGGTGCGCATGGTGCTGCTCGAGGAGTCCCGCTGATGGCATTCGAACCCGGTGCCGCGGTGTTCGACGAGATCGCCCCGCACCCCGAAGACGTCAACCCGCTCGACGAGCTAATCCACGAGCGGGCCTACGTGGTGCGCGCTTACCGAAAGGGACGCGACACGCTCGTGCTTCGCGGCTCGGTGCGTGATCAGAAGCCGCCTGGCCTGTACGTGCCGAACGATCCCGAGCCGCTCACCGTGCACCACATGGTGGTCGACCTGCACATCAAGGTTCCGTCGCTGGAGATCACCCAGGCCACGGTGGTGCTGGAAACGCATCCGCACGCGTCGTGCCCGCGGATCGAGGATCACTACGGCAACCTGGTGGGCCTGTCGATCACCAGAGGGTTCACCCACAGAGTTCGCGAGCTGTTCGGTGGGCCGCGGGGATGCACCCACACCACAGCGCTCCTCCAGGCCATGGCGCCCGTGGCGGTTCAGTCGCTGTGGTCTTTCCGGGTGGCAGCGGCACGCGACGAGCCCTCCAAGAGAGAGGCGTTCGGCACTCTGGAGGGGCGTGAGCGGGCGTTGCGGATGAACCTCAACACGTGCCACGTCTGGGCCGACGACGGCGAGCAGGTCACGGCGATCCGCAACAACGAGCCGATGGAGATCCCGGTGTGGATCGTGAAGCGCTTCAACAAGCTCGGTCTCGACCCGACAGCGTGGCGGAACAGCGACTGACAAGCCACGGTGGTCAGCCGTCGCGCAGTTCTTCCCGCAACGACTCCAGGTACGGCAACGCCATCTGATCCTTGCCGGTTGGCAGCACGCTTCGACCATACGGATCTGGCTGACGTCGACCCCTCGACTGTCTTCGATCATCGGCGCTTGCTCCACACCGCCAGCATTCGACGACGCCCTCAACTGCGCTTCAGGTCGGCGGTGAGCACGCTCGGCCAGGGGGCGCCCGCTGGCTACGCTCCGCGCATGACCGACTCAAGCGGAGATCGCACGAAGGTCTTCCCGGCGATCGAGGCGAAGCACGGCGGGCCGATCTCGATGTGGCTCGAACGACTCGCCGAGCTGGGTGACGCGAAGTACCCGGAACAGATCGCGTACCTGCGAGAGAACCACGGCTTCAGCCAGGCCCATGCAAACGCGTTGGTGATGTACGCGAGGAACTCGCCGAGCTCGAGGCGGTTCAAGAACCCTGCCGACTACTTCACGAGCATCGACCCGACGGCCGCAACGACCGCTCAGGCGATCTTCGCGGCAGTCACCACCACCTATCCCGAACTGGAACTGGTCGTCGCCTGGAACCAGCCGATGTTGCGCACGAACGGCAAGTACGTCATCGGCCTGTCTGCCGCGAAGCACCACCTTCTGCTCAATCCGTTCAGCGCCGACGTGATCGCCGAGTTGGCGGACGAGTTGAGCCAGTACCAAGTCAACAAGCGCACGATCAAGGTCCCCGTTGACTGGGAGGTCGATGGCGACCTCCTGCGAGCGATGGTCAAGGCCCGCCTGGCCGAGCTGTCCTGAACGGCGCGAGCTTTGCCACGACTCGCAACGCGCGCCCTCGGAAACAGAAGCCCTGCATTAGCCGACGGTGCCGTAGGGTCCGCTCGGTGACCTCTGTCGAACTCGCGACGCACGATGACATCGACAGGCTGGTCGAACTCGAGGCCGAATTGTTCCGCGAAGATGCCGGCCGGCACGAGCGGTTTGTCGATGTGACGTGGCCCGACCGGGAGGGCCACGGGGACTTCGAACGCCTCCTCGCCAATCCATCAGCAGTCGTGCTCGTCGCCCGAGCAGGCACAGCCGTCGTCGGCCTTGCCGTGGGCTACCTCAGTCAGTCAGCGCCGACGCGGCTCCCCGTGACGTACGGCGTGCTTCGCAGCGTGTACGTCGATGTTGGACATCGCGACGCAGGAGTAGGAAGCCAACTCGTCGAGGCGTTCATCGCATGGGCACGCGCACAGGGCTGCGCCGAGGCGCACGTGGACAGCTACGTCGCGAATGAGGGGGCACAACGGTTCTACGACCGCCACGATTTCGAACCCCAGAGCGTGTCGAGGGTGCTCCGCCTCAGCCCTTCTTGAGGTCGGTGAAGATCCGGAGGTCGGTCGTGTGGCCTAACGGCGGCACCCCGCCGTTGGTTCGTGAAGCCTGAGACTTCAGCGACCGAGCGCCCCGATGAACGCCTCTGCTTCCACGCCCGCCTGGCGGAGGATCCCGCCCAGTGTGCCCCGCTTGATCTCACGATGGAGTGGCACCACACAGCCGACCGACCCACGACGCAACATCACATGACTGCCTCGCTGCCGCACGACGACGAAGCCAAGGCGCTCCAGCGCACGGATGGCTTCTGCCCCCGAAACGTGCGGGAGTTCAGGCAACGTCGGCGATGTTGAACGTGGTGATTACTGGCCGCTCACCGAGCGGCAATGGGAACTCTTCGAGGTACAGCGCCGTGGCCTCGACCAAGTTGCGCAGCGCCTCCGCCTGGGTCTCGCCCTCCGAGGTGGTGCCCGTCTCCGGGTTCAACGCGCTGAACCCGCCTTCGGGCGCGACCCACAGGACGGCGGTCAGTTCGACGGCGTCACCGGTGGCGGGCATGGGCACATCTAACCGGCCTGAGAACCCAATCGCAAGGACCGAGAACCAATCAATGGGGTCTGGCGTCGTCTGGCCAGAACTACCCTGCCGCCACAATGACGCAGTCCCTCAGCCCTTCTTGAGGTCGGTGACGGCGCCTCCGCTGGCTTCGACCAGCCGATGGGGTTCGATGGCGAACACGTCGTACCAGGTTCCGGCCGCCGCCCACACCTCGTCGTACTGCAACAGG